>Ga0078972_1006659_pt1 | contig 26973 bp, 38 predicted proteins | sample YelNatPaOPGAMG01_FD_67568 | JGI IMG/M metagenome (GOLD analysis project Ga0078972, IMG submission 67568) | Hot spring thermophilic microbial communities from Obsidian Pool, Yellowstone National Park, USA - OP-RAMG-01 (SPADES assembly) (version 2) | ecosystem: Environmental > Aquatic > Thermal...
TACCAATCATTGTTAAAAAGCTGCTGTAAGATTCAACCGCCAACTCTTTGTATCCAACGCTCCACCTGTCCATTCGACAAATAAACTCTTTAACGGCTTCAGGGTTGTAGATGTCTACATTATTTTTGGCAAAGCATTTGAGGAATTTAACCCGCGTCTTAACAGTTGCATCCGAATACCCTTGTTTCTTCAGCCACCACATGAACTGAACCAAGGCGCCTTTAACGTCCGCTGCCTGCTCTGTGGCTCCCGCTGCTGCCCATTTTTCGTTTTTCCTTTGAACTTCCACGGCAAGAACCTTCTTGCCATGTGCATCGCTTTCAATTTTAGGAGACGGTTTGTTTAAAGAACTTTCGCTAAAACGATAACCGCAATTTCTACAAAGCCATCTTTGGACAGATTGTCCATTATTTAAATGGCGCATTCCATCTTTGTAAAGGCTTGTTGAACCACATTCGGGACAGGCGGGAGCTGTTACCTGCATTTACTTAACCCATTCCCACAGTCCAAAACTGTTTTGGAAAACCCTGCCCTCATCAACGAAGATTTGCCAAACCTTTCTGGCATCTTCTAAAGCGCATTGTTTAAGTTGAACTATAAGTTGGATGGCTCTATCATCGTAGAATGGTCCAGTAAGCTGATTCCTTAAAGCCTCATAAATTTCTGAAATGCTTAAACTATTTTGTTTTCCACTTGGGGGTAAAAATTTTTCCACTTCAGTTTGTGCGGAATTTTTTACCCCCGACTCAAAAACAAAATACCTTGGCATCCGCCTATCATTAGGGTCCGTCTTCTCAGTAAGCAGTCCCACGCTGCACAGGGTTTTAAGGGTTTTCCTTGCTGTGTCATATCCTATTGGCTTGTGGAACTCTCGATAATAGGCTGCCTGAAACTCGATAAGGTTTAAGCCGTTATCATTAAAATGCGGTTTTAGTTTCGTGTAAATATTGAACAGTTCAGGCGATAAGCCAAGCTCGTTTGCTTCGCTTACGCCATAATAAAGCCTGAAGCCGGCAGCCACATCCTCATCGTTTACGATGATGCTGTCGCCTACACGTTCACGATGCATAAAATTAAGCAAAGCGTGAGCCTTAATAATGGCTAAAAGCCGGCTGATGTCCCTTTGATGCCTCGGAACCAAAAAGTTATGGTCTTCCAAAAACTGCTCATAAATTTGTTCACGTTTCTCCTCTGGAATCTTCACATATTTTATCCTGGCAGCCTTAATTTGAGCTACACGTTCCTTAAGAAAGCTTCTTTCAGGGTCTTCCGCCATACGTTGGTTGAAAGCTTCACGGTCACTTTCCCTCTCAATCTTAAGAGCTATCGACTCCCGCAATTTCTCCTGGCTGATTTCTGGAGAAAGCAGCAAAAGCCTAGTTTTCTCTTGGTCTGCAATGCTAAACTTGGCTGAACAGAAAATAACGGTTGGAAAACCTCTAATAACAACCGTCTTAGTTCTTAAACCGCCTTTTTCCCGCTTATCCGTAATTTTAAGCACTATTTCTCTGTCATCATGGCTGAGTAAACTTCTAAGCCTCTGCAGAAGCAAATCATGAGGCATATCCAGAAAAATGACAATTTTCTGATGTAAATCCACAAGATAATAAGAGCCTTTAAGAAGTTCCTTCCACCTACGCATTTGCTTCTTATATTCGGTTTCAATTTCCTCTTTGGAAGGGTTATCCTTTTCAAACTCTAAATCCTCTTTAACCTTCGCCTTTGTAGGCTTCATTTCAAAGTTTACAGGTATGCCTTCCTTATGCATTAAAACGCCATAATCATGGAAGAAGGCTGTGGGACTCGCGTATCCTAGTTTAATAACGTCTTCAGATGGGAAATACCATGAAAGCTCTAAGGGAATATAGCTTTTACCCGTGCTTGACTCGGCTAGAAACCCTAGGTTAATTTGGTCTTCCTCGGTATAGGTTAAAAGCATTGTTAGAAAAGTTATGGCTTTATTCTCATCATCATGCTTAACCGTGGTTCCTAAAATCCGAATCAACTCATCAACAGTCAAAGTTTTATTTACGCCTTCAGCCATAACTTAACCTTCCTTTAAAAAGGGTTCTACGGGATGGGAGGGAGAAGGTTCCGAAGCATTGAACAGAAAGAGATAGGTCATACCCCCAACATCTTCTCCTCTCTTGTTCCATCATTCCGCGCCCTTAATCATCTACCTGCAGCTTTATCGAACGCCCAACGGGCAACGCTTTCAATGTCGGCTTTTTGCTCCTCTTCCATAACGGAGTATTCCAGTCCGGTTATCAAACTCTTCTCATCTTGTAGTAGACGATACCAAACCGTGGGATGCGCTTGCCTAACCATATCTAAACGTTTAACCAGCCACTTAATTGCAGGGTCATCTGGGCTAACAGGTTTAGCCGGCTTGATGCATCCCTTAATAACAGAGCCTGTAAGTTTCGCGATTCGCCGTTTCAAACTGACTGCTGCTTCTTCAAGACTTGACAAAAAATCGCACAAGTCACCTAAAAAAGCCTGAAAATCCTCCTCATCAACCATGGCGAAACCCTCTTTAATTTTCAGGCTTGTGGATGTTGGTCGTAAGAACAGACAGTTCTTGTAGCGTTTTGGTCAAACAATATTGGACAAAGCGGCTCCTGTTCATTCCCAACCTTTGGCGTGTTTCTTCAACCATTCGAAGAAGTTGCGGCGGAATATATACGGCAATCAGCCCGCTACTTTTTTCAGTTTCCATGAGCACCACCATATATCAATTGCAACCGCAACAGAACCAAAACCTGCCGTGGTGGTTATACCGCATTGGCTTCCCGCAGCTTGGACACTTCATGTATTAACCTCCTTTGAGAATCCTTATATATTGGGTCGATATAAACCATCTTTTGGAATAAAACAATATTGTGATTAAAATGGAAAAAAGCAATAATCTTGAAATCTACATAAACGAAGCCTTAACTGAAGCCGCGCAAAAATGGAGCAAAATAATACCAAGCCTTAAAGGAAAACACGCCAAACACCATCTCGCCATACTAACGTTGCTAATGGTTTATGGGGATAAAAGCACATGGGATTTGGCGAAACTCTACCTTGAAAAAGTCGAACCTCAAAAAGTAAAAAATAAAACAAAAGAAGCGTTTTTCCATGCGCGTATGGTTGAAAACTCGACAATTTACAAACGCCTAAAGTTTTTGGAAGAAAAAGGGTATGTTACAAAAATCGGCAAAGTTTACCATACAACAGTTAAAGCTTGGTTTCTGGTTATGCTTGTGAATCCAAAAATTGTCGAAATACTACCTATGGAGCGTTTTAATACCGCCCTAGAGGAACTGCAATTTAACAAATCTACCGAAGAGTTTGCTTCAAACCTAATCGCCGAAAGCGAGCCTGCCAAAGAAGAGATTATAAAAACTTTCCAAAACCTTGTCAAAGAGCCTGTGGCGGCTAAAACATTCAGTGATTTTTACAGGAACCTTTTTTGGGCTTGGAAAATCAACTTGGACGAAATAAAGGCGGAACAGCTTCTTGAGCTTATGTTTACGCAAATAAAGAGGCTTGGTGAAAAAATAAAGAGTAAAAACGGAGTAACAGTCAAGCTTCCTTAATTTTTCCCTCTTTTTCCATTTCCATGAGCTTGGCGATGGCGTATTCTATGGCGTGGCTTCTGTTTGCAAACCTGAGCTTCTGCACTTGTTCATCAATCCATTTGACAAGGTCTTCCCGTATGGTCGCGTAAACTCTTATTTTCGGCATTTCAACCATTTCATTTTCACCTTCATATATGAGTATTTTATCCACGCTTATACTCAAACATACACAAAGCTTATAAACTTTCACGTACCAAAAATAAGGCTTGCCTTCAGGGCGAGAGGGGAATCGAAAAATGGAAAAAGAGAGCCGGTTTCAATTGTTAATGACGTGCTTTGACGGAAAAGTGGAATGGCATGTTCCCAGAGAAGCGCTAGTGGTTGCTTCATTGTCTCCAAATGATTATGAGAAGCTGAAAACATGGATAGAGAGGCATGATGATGTGAATTTCTCTTTGGCTCAGCATGGAGTTGTTGTGTTCTTTAACGACACCATCATTGAAAGGCGTAAGGCAACGGAAAAGAAGGCAACGAGTTAAACGCTGTCCATGTTGCCAATCAGCTTCCCTTTTTTCTGTTTCAGCTCACGCAAAACCTTCAAAGCTTTTTGCCAACTGACTGTGCCGCTTGCGGCATACTTTAAAATAGCATCTCTATTTTTGTAAATTCGTATATAATCAGCGATTTTGCTGTAATGTGCGTATCCGTATTTTTTGGCAAGCTGTTCCAGAGTGGCTCCAGCTTGATGTTCCTCGTAGAGAATTTTGCCAAACTTTAACCCTTCGTCCTCATTTCAACTTCTATTTCATCATTGTATCTTGGCTTTGGTTCCAATAAATTGATAAGAACAGCTTCCATCAATCTAGATTTTCTAAGAGTTTCTATTCCCAATATTTTAAGCCTACAATCATTAAAATAGAAGGTTTGAACTTCCTTCAATGATTTAAAGCGTTTATATTTAGTTAGAAGTTTCCTTGTTAAAGTATGATAATACTTCCTTTCCCCTTTTTTCCCTCTATAATCCTTAAACAAATCTTTAATTCTACACCTTAAATCACGCTTCCCTTTCCCTGCTGAACCTACGTAGATAGGTTTATCGCCTTCATAAATTACGTAAACCCCCGCATGCTTCAAAACTCCCTTCCTAGGCTTACCGTTTTCATCAATAAACTCATTGAACGAGTGATATTCAGCCTTCTGAAATGCTTCCCATTTCTCCGTGATAAAACTTAACAAATCTTCACACTTCATTTTACTTACCGCTTTAACTTCTTTTAAAGGGTTTATTAACTTTGGCGAAGTTTGAAATGGCTAAAAAGGTTAGAATAACCATAAGCCTCGACTTAAAAGATAAACCAACGAAAACGCAAAAACAAGCCTAGCCTAAACGTGTTAAAAAACATGGCTTCCTTAAAGCTGATTACTTTAGTTAGTTACTTACCTCTTTCCCACCACATACAATGGAATTCTGAAGTTAAGTAATCAAATTTAATGGAATTTCATGCTGATTCAACCTTATGCTTCTATGGTTTATTTTTGCAAAAAGAAGCCTAAAATAAGCTTCTTTTCCCTCTCAGAATGTAAAAATCAAGGTTGCTATATTAATTTAAATAAATATATGCGGGGGTATCTCTTATTATGGCAAAAGAAGTTTAGGCGTAGTGTATTTGTGTTTGAAGCATTTTCTCCGCTAAGCCTCGCCAACCTTTCTTTGCGTAAGTCATGGCTGTTTCCACATGTTCCCAACTGAACCAGTCTATTAAGTCGTGAAGTTGGAAGCCGAACACGCTTACTAGACAGCAGGCTCTTTGACTTCTGAAAAAGTGAAGCCACAAGTGAAGTTTATCCTTAACCTTTATGCCTTCCACTATGAAAGGCTTATTTAATCCTAATTTTTGCCTCAATTCCAGAGGCACAGCTTTATCTAGCCTTCTTATGAAACGGTAAGCCCAGAACCGTGTTAAGGGTTTGCCAACGTTGTAGGGGCTTTCAAATAATAGGCTGTCCTCGTTTGGAAGTGAATCAATCCAATTGAGCATGTATGAAGTTGGAGGCTCATCCATCAGTATTGGGAAAGGCTTACGTGTTTTCTCAAGCCTCTGAGTTATCCATTTTCTCAGGGTTTCGCCTCGGATGTTGGTTAGGTTTAACTCCTGAAGCTTTTTGTAGCGTTTGAGAAGAGGCATTCCTCTAACGATTATTAAGCCTTCCTTTTGCCTTACTTCAAACATGTTTTTGCGTAGGCTTAAAACTTCGCTAACTCTTCCGCCCGTTAAGAATAACGCGCTTAAGAAGGCTTTTTCTCTAGGCTTCTCAGCTAACTGTATAAGCTCTAAGATAGCTGGATAGCCTACCCATTCCTCGCTGAAATCTTTCACGTTTAGGCGATAATATTCATGCCTACTCCAATAGCCTATTTGCTTACTCACGTTAAAGCCTCCAAACATTTTTCAAGCAGAAGCCTAACAACTTTCGGATGCTCATCCAGAAGCTTCAATGAAGCCTCAAGCATTTCACGAACAGGCAAATTTGAACTGTTTAGGCTAGGCTCAGCAGGCTCATTTTTAGCGTCTCGTGTTGAAGGCTTCCTCTTAGGCTTCCATCCAATCTTGTCCAGAACGCCTTTCTTCTTCAAGCTTGAAATGTATCCCATCAACTGGACACGGCTTAAGCCTAAACGTTCTAGAATCTGGTTAAAACTTAAGCCTTCCCTGATAAGCTGAACCACAGCATCCTCAATGTTCTGTTTAGCCTGAGAGGATGCAACATTATGCTGAGGCTGTTCTTGAACGCTTTGATTCAGCCTCTTTTTACGTAGAAAGAAGCATGTTTGCCCCCTATACGCGTTTGTGTAGGTTTGAACACTTTCGCTTTCAAGCTGGCTTCTCCATTCAGGCTTAAACGCTTTAACAGGAACCACAAGCACTTCCCCGTAGGGTTCGACAACTTCAAGCGGAAAAGTTTGGCTTAACTCTTCAAACAAGCCAGCCATTACTGGAACACCTGCCTTTTCCAGTTTTCAAACGTGCGTTTTTCATGATAAGCCTCTATGACAAGTAAAAACAGCCACAGTATGCAGAGCCAACATGCAATTTCATAACGTTTAAGCCTGAAAAATGTATAATTGAAAATCAACCCGAGAATAATGGTGCCTATTAAAAACCAGTTGCTGAATCCCATAAACTCGCTCATTTACTCCATTCCCCCTTCTCTTCTTTATGGCTAAGCCGGATGAAAGTGTAACAGATTGCCAGAACGCAAAGTGTTAAGGCGATAACTGTAAAGTTTGAAGCAAACCAGTTCACGAAATCCTTCAAAGGCTTAGGGACAACCCCAAGAAGCTCGCCCACAACATATACGATGGAAAATATGAAGATGTAAACTGCAAGCTTTTCAATAAGCCACCTCAGCAAACCCACACTTTGCTCACTCTTTTCCCTTCTTAAACATGGCGGATATGGCTGTCCAAATGCCTGGGTTTAGAACAGTCACGACTAAAATGACTATTACGATTATTATGAAGAAGAGCCAAAGCTGGTTCAACGGGTTTGCCAGCCAGTCCCACCATGGCGGGTTAGCGTTTGTTATGGGCTGGTGAGGCTCCAACTTTGGAACTTCGCCTGTTTTAATGTAAACTGTCCACTTGCCAACCACAAGCATGTAAACGTAGAATTTAATGTTCACGCTTGGATACTTGTAATGGTAAGCGCCAAGCCCCCACCATTCATTCCACGTTACTGCTTTGAAAACGTTAAGGATTATTCTACACCAGTACTCGTCTCTGAAAACTTGCGGGTCCAGTTGAATGCCTTGATACTGGAGAACCTTGTCTTCAAGGTTGACAGCGTCGCCTGCTCCCCTCTGATAGTATATGCCAAGCGTTTCACCCCTAGCCTTCGGAATCAAATCTATGGTTTTCTTAATGTCTCCGTCGTCAAGGGTTTTCTGTCCCTTATCGTCTGTGCCGACAAACTGGATTTCGTCAACGCCTAAATAGGCTGGAGCGAAAAACACTTGGTCCGGGTTATCCTTGAAGTAGACGAAGGCTCTAGGCTTCAATTTTATCCAGATTTCAGCGTTATAATAGGCTCCGCCACATTGAAGGTAGACAGGTGAGCCGTAAGCTTTATCATAGATGTGTCCGTTAGACTCCCAACCGCTGCCTGAAAGAATAATGTTAATAGCCCATGAAAGCTTGTAACGGTACATTTCAAACTGTGTGCAAACGTCGTAGATTGAACCGTTTGGAAAAGTTTTAGAGCCAGCCTTCACTTTCCAACTCCAACTTTTAGGAGGAGTATCCGTGTCCACGGTGAAAGGCTGCTGTGTACCCATCAGGTCAGGCATGCCTCTGTCAGCTTCGTCAGGGTCAAAGCTCATCTCGTAGCCGAAGCTAAGCTGACTGTTAGGCGCTGGAGTTCCATCCTTCCTCTTATAAATTGAGCCTGGACACTCCGTGTTGCTCCACCAGCTTCCAGGCGGAACATTCTCTGTTCCCCAGCGAATGCTGTTGAACTCAGCTTCTAAACCTTGAGTAGCTGTTAAATAGCCTATGCTGCCAGGCTTAAACACTCCATTATACCAGGCGTAGAGCAGCAGAAGCGCTGCAATCAACACGGCTATGAGCTTCCTGTTCCGCTTAATCAAAGCCTCCCACTTCATTGGATTCTTTCTCCAAAACCTTGCGGATAGCGTAACGGACAAACTCACTTAAATTGTCGAAGCCATGTTGCGCCATATAGCTTTGAATTTGACTGTAAAATTTAGATGTGACACGCGCGCTCACATGCATTGACTTCAACTCTTTCCTAGCCATTGTCACAATAGTTTAGACGGAAGCCAATATTTAAAGATTAACTAGAAATTTAAACGTGTTTAAACTTCATTACAAAAATATAAACTGCAAAGAAGCATTCGCCTTACATCACACAGAAAAAGAGGGGATTTGCGGGAGATTTCTCCACTCTGCGGTGGGTTCAAATCCCACCCCCTGCACCACGACTGAACCTACTGCAGTGAATATGGCAACTACGGTTTCCATGCCTTCCCTCAGAGGCTTTTAGCTTTTGGCTTGTGGCTTTTGCAGAATGGCAATAGGGAATCTACGGTTCAGAGGAAGCTCAAGTATCTTAGAGGCTTAAGCGGAAGCGTTTATGATATGGCTTCTCAAAAGTTCACGTCTCGCAAGCTTTGCGCCTGTTTCTTTTAAAAGCAAAAGCAACGCTGCCATGTCTGTATCGAAGTTTGCTATTAACTGCTCGAGTTCTGTTTCTGAAAGGAATAAAGGCATTCTTGGGACTCTTTTATCGGGGGGACTCCATGAACCGCTTGTCATTGTTAGAAAACTCTTTCATATTTCAGTTAAATAAAAAGGAAGCATAAGGAGAGAAAAGTCAAAACAGCTATTTCGAACTTCTTCATATGTTCTTAACAGAATTGAGTATTTAATAGGTACATTTTACCTCGGAAGATATTTATTTGTTTTTATTTGTAGTGGGCGCATTAACGGAAAATAGTGCCATTAAACCATCTTTATATATTTAAGTGTTAGATTCTTTCAGTTGGGATTATGATTTTGTGTTCTTTAAGTATTATTGTTGGGACGCCGTAAACAGCAAGTATGTTTTGCGGTGTTAGTACTTCTTCTGGTTTTCCGGCTGCGAAGACTTTTCCATCGTTTAGCATTAAAATTTTGTCTGAAATTCTGTAGGCTTGGGTGAGGTCGTGTATGGCCATTATAATGGTTAGTCCTTTTGAGCATAGGGCTTTTATGAGGTTTAGTGTTTCTTGTTGGTATTTGAGGTCTAGGTTGCTTGTTGGTTCGTCGAGCAGCATTACTTCTGGTTCTACGGCTAAAGCTCTAGCTATGACTACACGTTGAAGCTCGCCTCCGCTTAGCTCTTCCAATGTTCTGTTGGCTAAATGGGCTGCATTTACGGTTTTTAACGCTTCGTAAGCTTTTTCTTCGTCGATTTTCGTGGGTGTGAAGTTTATGTATGGTCTTCTCCCCGTTAACACGAAGTCAAAAACTGTTAGCATTCCCGTAGAGCTTATTCTCTGAGGCACAACCCCCGTTTTCATTGCAACTTCTTTTTGCGGGATTTCATGCAGCAATCTTCCATCAAAATACACTGCTCCAATTTTTGGCCTCAAAATTCCATTTATGACTTTGAGTAGCGTGCTTTTTCCAGCTCCATTCGGCCCTATTACGGAGAGAATTTCACCGCCGCCTATGTCAAGTGAAATGCCGTCTAAGGCTTTAATGCTTTTATAGTAAAGTTTAACGTTTCTCACTTTAATCTCTATGCCCATATTTTCCTCCCTTTATCAACAGGTAAACTAAGAGGGGGGCGCCAACCATGGAAGTCATAATTCCCACAGGAATTATTGTTGGCGCTATTATAGTTCGCCCAATAGTGTCTGAAATCATCAGTATTATTGATCCCATCAACATTGAAGTTGGCATCAAATATTTGTGCCCGCCTCCAACTATCAGCCTTGCTGCGTGAGGCGCCACAAGACAGACAAAGCCTATAATGCCCACAAAGGATGTTGCCATGGCTGTTCCAAGAGCTGCTATGACTGTTGTTTCAAGCCTTATTCTTTCAGGGCTTATTCCAGCAGACTTTGCAAGTTCGTCGCCACCGAGCATGAGGTCATAGTCTATGCTTCTGTAAAGAAAATAGGGGATAACTATTGCCAAGGATACGACTGCAACAAGGTAAAGTTCACTCCAGCTTATTCTGCCTAAATCTCCGAAAGTCCAAAAGACTACTGTGGACGTGAGAATCTCGTTTAAAACCAGATACTGCAACAGGTATAAGATGGCTTGATAAACAAAGGATATGGCTATAGCTGATAGAACCAAGGCCCTGGCGCCAAGCCCAGCCTTATAGGCTAACAGAAGGATTACCATAACCTGAATCAGCGAAAAGAGGAATGCAAAGATGGACACTAGAAATGGGTTGTAGAAATAGATTTGAAACCTTTGAATGTTACCGCCTTGCAGGAACAAAAGCGCCACTGCTACTCCCAAGGAAGCCGCGAAGGACAGGCCAAACGTGAATGGGGAGGCAAGCGGGTTTCTAAGCGAAGCTTGTATGGCTGTTCCTGACCCGGCTAAAACTGCTCCTATAATCAAGGCGGCTAAAACACGCCTAAGCCTTAAATCCCAAACAACTGCGGAGAGCGGACTATTATCTGGCATGAAAAGCACTCTAAGGATGTCAAGCAAAGAAGCCTTATACCAGCCTAAAGCCACAGATAATGGTACAAGGAAAAAGGTTATGATTATGAGGCAGACTAGTGTTAGACGCTTTTTATAGTTGGAATGTTTAATTAACAATTTTATCCACACTTGAACATCTCTGACAAGTTTTTGAATCCGCCATACGCCTCTTCATACTGCATGTACAGTGACTTTCCTAGAAAAGCTTGAAAAATTTCATCAGCCTTTAATTCCGGATTTACATCGCCAAAACAGTCGGGATATAATACTTTACCGATGTAGTAGGCGTCTGCCAATGCAACGGCAATATTCGTATGATAATAGTTGTATGGTAGGGTTCCGTAAATTTTCCCATTTTGAAAAGCTACCAGCTGACAATATTTGCCCAGATCCTTGTCAAAATCCTGCTTAACAGTGTTTAAATTGCCCTCATCTATGAAAACTATTTCTGGCTGTTCCTGTAGTATAGCCTCAAAATCCATGAAGTAAACTCCCGTCTTGTTAGAGTATTTGTCAGCTATTGAAGAAGTGTATAAGAGTTGAAGTGGCGGAAAGGACACCTGGGTTGTCGTAAAAGGCTGTGCACCTTTATATGAAACTGCACCCACATAGACTTTAGGCCTTGAAGTTATATTTTCTGTTCTGGCCTTCAGGTCATCGCGTAAACCCTCAACAAATTTAATGAGGCTTTCTTCTCTCTCTTTTCTGTTTAAAGCTGTTCCGAGAATTCTAAGGGCATTGGCGAGTCCTTCAATATCTAATGAACCAGCAGGGCCATAATCCATAACAATAACTGTTGAGTTGGTTTCGGTTTGCAGCCTGTCTGCATCATACATGTCGGCGTAAGTGCGGGACATAATTATCAAATCCGGCTTCACAGCCAGTATCAGTTCTGGGGCTGGAGGCTTTCCAGGCCCGCCTGGACCAATTATTGGAAGATTCCGGAATGACTCACCATATGCCATGGCATAGTCTCTTCCGGTGAAACCCCACTTTGTTTCGCTTTCCTCAACTCCTACAAGTAAATCTGTAGCGTTCAAGTAGCATACGAGCCTAAGCATTCCCGGCCCTATAGCCACTACCCGGTTGATTTTTTGAGGGAGTGCAACCTTACGGCCTAAAATGTCCTCTACATAGGTTTCAGGTGTTTTCCCCGGCGAAATGTAGAATTTCACTGCAAGATAGGATAAGGCTGCAGCCACAACGATTACGGCAATCAGAAGCCCAGCTTGAATTTTTGTTAAGCCCTTGCTGCTCATTTCTTTTCCCTCACAAGTGGATATTCAAAGTTTGGCACGATTCCCCTTCCTATGAGGGCGTTAGACTTGCCTAGGCATCCCGAGCAAACAGCTTTGCCTTTAACGTATTCTATTCTAGTTTTCATTGTAAGTTCTCCACATTTTTCGCATTTGACGCTTTCAAAAATTGGCGCTTTTTCGATCTCTTTCACTTTCAACTCTTCAATTTTAAATTCATTCTCAGGGATATTCATCATGTTGCGCCCTATCTCAGCCCATAGACGACTGAGCTTTTTGTAATCCTCCGGTGTTCCTTCCCTTTTAATAACAGCCTTTTCAAAGAGGTCTGTGGCTTCCTTTTTGAAGTATTTCTCCCTAAGCTTTTCAGAGTCAACGTAAACTCTAACGCCCCTCCAGTCCCCCCTCCTAACGATGGTTACAGCATTTTTCCCGGTGTCAAGGTAGATTAGGCTGTTATTTCCAAGAGTACAGCCAGTAGCCACCTGAACTCCATCAGTAAAGCAGTTGTTGCACTCAACTATTGCAAGAATCTCCTCGCCTATGGTTTCCTTTTCGCCAGCTCTCGCCAACCCTAACTTTTCTAAAGCTATTTCAGAAGCCCTCAAACCCAAAACAACAAATGGACAGATATGCCCATGAAATTCCTTTGCTTTTTCAACCAAACCTTGGCTTACCATACAAATCACGTATTACTTTTTTAAAGAAATGTAATACCATAATATAAAAACCTTTCGTGCCCGCTAAGGTTCTTAAATATATAAAGTAGTAGAACAGTCAATATGCCCATCATCTAAATTTCAACAAAACTAAAAACCTACGTAGGTTGCGCCGTTCGCTGGCAAAATGTTTAGATATACGTAATTAACCTCTGAAAACATGAGTGAAAGACCTCTTAGTAAATATGCAAAAAGTCTATATCGTGACATATTGACGTCGACGTAAGGGTGAGTTAAATTTGGAAGGAAAAACTGAAAAAGTGAAATGCCAAATTTGCGGAGCGGAAGTTTCTTCAAAGGAAATTTATTTATAGTCTGGGCTGAAAGTCTGTGAAGACTGCTATTTTGAAAAGGCGTATCCTGTGAGAACTTGTGATCCCGTGGCTGTTCACGCTGCAAAAACTTTGAAAGCAGCTGGGGTTAAACTGGAAGAGAGACTTACCGATGTTCAAAAAGCAATCTTTAACTATGTTCTGTCAAAGGGAAAAGCCGCAATTGAAGAACTATGTAACGAGTTGAAAATTCCCGTCGATCGAATCTACATAGTTTCATTTCAAGCATAATAACTTTTGGAGTTTAGCTGTTTAGTTTGTTACGAAAATGTTAGGGCGACAACTTTTTGTTCGTTCGAGAAAACCATGGAATCTATGGATTTAGAAGTGCGCTCTCTGGATTTCTATCGTATTTATACGCGAAGTAGCTCTTTAGCCGCTTTGTAGGCCTTTGCTCGATAGGCTAGTGATGGTCCACCACCCATCACTACTGCAATCTCTAAGACTTCAACAATCTCATCGATGCTTGACCCCATTTTCACGGCCTCGCTTAAGTGCCTTAACATGCAAGGCTCGCACCTTATGGCTATTGATATGCCCAACGCTATTAGCTCCTTAAACTTCTTGTCAAGAACCTTAGTCTTCCTGACTTTCTCAGAGTATTCGCCGAATATTTGCAGTTCAGGAGCTCGCGAAAGTAGGTCTCTTAAATCAACGTCAGGTTCTTCGAGAAACCTCTCCATTCCACCCACATCTTAACCCTCCACTTTATGTCTAATTTTAATTTAGACCTACTTCTTCACATTTTTAATCTTGTCCATGTTAGCTTATGAGGGATGGATTTATTTCGTATGTTATTGTTCCTTCTTTTGGTGGGTTTGTTATGTTTGGGCTTATTATTCCTCCGCCTTTGAATTCGACTATGAGCTTGTTCATGTTTATTTTCAAGTTGTGTTTTTGGCAGACTTTTTTGATTGTTTCTGGTGTGATTTTTACCATTGTGCTTTGGCTTGTAGGGTTGTTTACTTCTTCTATGATTCCCTTGAAGATATTCAGCATTTTGTCTGCTTCTGGCTCTCCTATTTCTTGTAGGTAATTTTTGACTGCTGTTTCTGGGCTCCATTCTCCTGTTTCTTTGGTGTGGAGGATTAGGTGTTGGATTACGTTGGGCATTTCGTATGTTTCGCCTGGTTTGGCTTTGAGTGTTCTGTCCTCCCAAGCTAGGGATATGGAGGCGCTGGATGTTTCAATAGGTAATAATAGCCTTTCCTTATAAGTTAAGAGTAGTAGGTTTCGCTTTGTCTCTTCATCACATTTTATTTCTTCGTAGGAGATTTTCCCTTTTTCCGCAGCTAAAGCCAACGCTTCCGCTAGTATGCTGGCCTGTTCGCCTGGATATCGTCTCTTTAAAACTTCTTTAAGCCTGTTTAGCTGTTCCATTGTTTTAAGCCTCTAAAAAATAAAGGAGGGGGAGTGGCGGTTTTAGCGTGTGGTGATCGGTTTCTTTATGGGTTCTATGGCTTTCAAGGATACGATTTTTGGCATGTAGTGGCTTATTGTGAGTATTGTTCCCCACGTGAGGAATGTGGCTATTGACATTGCTGTGCCTACTGTGGCCATTTCATGAAGCATTACCGGTATGTCTGCTGGGTTAGCCATGGCTGTTAGGAAAGGCGGCCATGGAACAACTTCCGCATGCCAAACGTGCTCTAACGCCAGGAGGATTACGCCTCCCCATAGTAGTGCGTTAAGGATCCATAGCTTCAACTTTTCAGCTAGGCTTTTTGCTGTTTTCTGTATTATTGACGTTATTATTGCCAAAGCCATTGGAACTAGGAAGCATGCCATATTTATTCCTCCGTAACACTAAACTTATATTTTGTAATACCAATATAAGGCTATCGGAGGGAAAACGCATGTGGCTAATAATATTAGCGTTTGCAGCAGCAATAGCCACGCCAATATGGTATAGTATGGCTGAAGATGACAAGTATTTGCTTAGGCTTCTATGCCTCATACTTTGGGGTGCAACAATAATGGTTTTCGTCGACCACGTCATGGGCTATCTAATGGAGGGCGGAGAATTCCTTGAGCTTACATTGGACGCCACAGTTTTGGGCTTTGCAATGCTTACAGCCGCACTTGTCATCTGGGAGATTATCCTAATACTCAAAGACCCTAAAAAAGTGCTGTACAAAAGGAAGAGCGAATAGGCCTAACCATGAACCTCCCCTTTTATTTCTCCAAACAAAAGTCGGAAGCACGCTTGGCTTGATTATTGCTTATCCGTGGACTGTTACAAGCTTGATCTGCCTTACCCCTCTAACCCCGCCAAGTTTTTGGCTTAGACTTTTAATAAGCTCCGCCTTCCCTTTAACTGCAAGTATTTCGAGGCAGCTCCGCTCGTTTAAGTGTATGTGCATCGTTGAGTTTATAATGTCCCTATAATGGTGTTGGATGTCGGTTAAAGCTTCTTCAAGTCCCCGAACAGTATGGTCAAACAATAGGATTATTGCTCCAACACCCTCACCCTCCGCCTTTCTGAACTCAAAGTCTGTTATGAAACCCCTAATTGCAGCCTGTATGGCCTTAGACCGATCTTTAAACCCCATCTCCCGCATTGTCCGATCAAACTCTTCAAGAAGTTCAGGTGGAACCGAAACCCCAATACGATGGACAGGCAAAACACTTCACACTCCAACAGTTAAGTTTGGCTTAACAGCCTTAAAAACCACACTTTTATGGTCTGCCGGCTTAATTAACTTAAGTTTTTCGAATATGGCGTCAGCCTTTTCCGTCAAATATTCCCTTTCATAAATTGGTATTTTGCTATTTTTAATCCTCTCTTTTAAATCATCTAAAATTTTGACGTAGTCAAGACTAGCCTTCTCCTTTCTCACGTGGAATGATTCAATTTTTAAGCCGCACTCTTCAACAACCATTTTGAGAAGTGAGGGGTAAGTTGTTCCATAACGGAACATGGGAATCAAATCATAAATATGCGCTTGCAGCCTTTTAGAAGTTGTTCCACGCCTAATTTTCAGGTATGTTTCAAACTCGGATTTTAAGGAGTCGATTTCTTGTCGAAGGGCTTCACCTTCAGATCCGACTGAAGGCTCCTCTATGATTATGGCTCCATTAGGCTTGAGCAACAAGGCCAACTCCCTAATAATCTGTTTAAGAACTTTATATGGGTGGTGATGAAGCATGTTGCTCACGTTAATTGCATCGAACACGCCTTCCCGGAATGGAAGATATGCTGCATCTGCCAAAACGAGATTGGTGGCCTCTTTTGGCAAAATTGCTTTTGCAAATTTTAAGGCACCCTTGCAAAAGTCAACTCCAACAGCCTCAATTTCAAGATTAAGTGAGAACATAGCCAAAAGGTCAACTCCGCTTCCCATTCCAACGTCTAAAACACGACCATAAACATGTAACCCGCAACGCCTAAACTTTCCAACTCTAGTTTTCAGCCTTTCCTTCACATCGCTCACATCAAGCTTAGCAACCCTCCCCTCAACCCAAGCAATCTCCAACAGCTTCTTTGAAAGATAGACCCTATTCATATAAAGCCTCAAAACTTCAAGATATAGGTGTTACGGTAATATATAAAAGTAACACTTAGCTTTTTTATTTATGCGTGGAAGGTGATAATTTGCCAGATGGATTATCTCTTGAAATCCGCAAATTTGAGGTTAGGCTCCAAGAATATGTTAAGGCTGAAGAGAAGGCAGTCAAATCATTAACAACTCTCATAGAAAAACTTAAACAATTAAATAGTTTCATGGAGACGTTGCCGACAGAGAAAAATTCAGAAAAGCTTGACAGAATTGTGGAGCTTCGCCTACAAGCCATAAAAACCTTCAGGGAAGCATTAAGCTGCATAAGCAAGGCTGAACATGAAAAAAGCCACCTGTCAGAATCCTACGGATCAATCATATCAGCCCTAGAAGAACAAATTCAAAAAATTCTTCATCAAGAATCGTGAAGCTTATGTCGAAAGCTGCTTTAAATGCGTCTTACAACATCTGAAGCATTATTGCCGCCAATTTCTTACACATCCGCTTCCATCTCAAGCTTTTTGACAATGTCAATCGTTAATGGTAGCATGTTTACAAACTCTAGGTTTCCGTTTCTTTCAACCGGTATCACTTTTGGTGGGTGTTGTTGATATTCAGAGCCTACTTTATGGACGTGGCATCCGAGATGGAAGGTTCTATTAGCTCCGGCCATTATCATGAAGGGCAGGAGCCTCCAATCAATCATTACACCTCCGAACGATATGTCAGGAGCCCTTAATACAAGTCTTGCAGCGGCCATTATCTTGGCAACTTCAAGCGGGTTTGCCGGCGGTCTATTCTCAAACGGTGTTCTAGGAATAGGGTTAAAACCTGACACAGTTAATAATGTTAAGTTTTTGAAACGTCTAAGCCAGAAAACGTGTTCGACATAATCCTCATAGCTGCTACCTATTCCAACCATCATTATGCTGAAGAAGCCCAAATCCATCCTCATTATTTCCTCTGCAAGTTTTATCCTTGCTTCTAGGCTATCGCCAGGTTTAGCTTCCATGAAAACTTCACGGTTTATCGTTTCAATACTGCTGCCCACTGCACAGACTCCCAACTCCTTTAACTTAGCTAGATCTGCGCGGTTAAGCGACGGTCCAATGTTCACCCATACATCAAATGGCGCAACCATCTTAACCCTTCTTATCGCTTCGGTGATGTATTTGCCAGCGCCGGCCCACATTGTCCCGCCACCGAGACCAATTCGCTTCAACCCCACTCTATTCATGAACCTTCCAGCAACTTCTATCTCGTCAAGGGTTAAGGGGTTATCGAGCCCCCATAAGCCAGCAGACCTGCCACAGTATCTACATGGCGGCGAAGTAGTGCAAGAAGTCACCGGCCATATAAACCCGTCAAACTTAAAAACCTGCCCTACTTCATCATCTCTAACCCTTGAGGCTGTTTTAACAAGCTTTAAAAGCTTATCGTAACCCTGAACCTTTCGGAGGAGTTGCAAGGTTTCCTCTCGCGTTGGCGACTCTTTTAAGGCTTTTGTAAGGATTCTATTTAGCTCCAATGGCAACCTTCCCTAAAATTTGCACAAATTCATATGATAAAATACTGAACCACGTTAAATTTCACCTTTAAGTTTTCTAACTCCCGCCTTTTCCAAAGCACTTATTACTGGTAAAGCAATGATCACGCTGAGTAACCCTCCAATCGCATGCCATCCGCCCCAGAAGGTTAAAGCCCAGTATACACCGCCCGCCATAAAGAATACTCCAATTATCACTCCAGCAATATAAGCAGATATTATGGTAAACAGAGAAAGAGCCAACAAGCTTATTGTTCCTCTTAGCGGCTTATGCCTTATCGCCAAACAAAGAACGTCAAAAATTATTGCCGAAACAAGAAACCCTATTTGGAATGGCGCAGATCTGATGCCTAACACTATTAAGGAACCAATAATTCCTATAGCAGATGCTCCGCCAAATTTTCCTATAATCCATACGGCTATTATAAGTGTAATGAATGCCGAAATATCGCAGAAAATCGGCAGATGAAGCAGTTGAAAACCTAACGGCCCAAAATACAAATGAAGAACTATCCACATGGCGCTTAAAACCCCTATAAGAGCCACGTCCACAGTTTTCAAAATCCCGCGATTACTTTGAAGATTCATATCAATGCCTCGTATTACGAATTAAATAAAAAGTAACACTATATAAAGCTTATCAACTGGCTATTACCTAGCTGTCCATGTTTAATAAACAATAAACAAAATGCAAGCCTCAGGTGACGTTTGATAAGTTTATTTGACAAAAATTAATAACATTTCATGCTTGGTTAAGACGATTTTGGAAAAGAATATTGGATTCCAGGGCAGAAGTATGATTGTGTCGGAGGATGTAAGAATAGAAGAGTTAAAAGTACGAGATAGCGAGAGGTGCTCGATTTATTTACCCAGACTTTTGAGGGCGTTCAAACAATTAAAACACAACCTTTTTATCAAGGAGTTAAAAGAAACCTAATTTATTAGATTAATAGAACATTATTAGGAAAGCCTTATGAAGATCTCGGTCTCTAGAAAAGTTGAAGATTACCTGAGAATCGTGTATGAAATCGTGGAGACGAAGGGTTACGCCCGTATAAGAGACATTTCTAAAGCTTTAGGAGTTAAACCATCCACGGTTGTGGAAATGATGAGGAAGCTTCACGCGCAAGGACTTGTTATTTATGAAAAGTATGGCGGCATCACTCTTACATCTCGTGGGAAAGTGATGGCTGAAACTGTGAAGAGAAGGCATGACACTTTTAAGAGATTTCTAGAAATAATTTTGGTTCCTGATAATGTAGCGGCAAGGGATGCCCACATATTGGAGCATCAGCTTGACCCGAAAACAATATTGCAGTTCACAAGATTCGTTGAGTTTATTACTCAAGCTGCGGAAACTGATCGCCCCAAATTCATTAAAAGGTGGATTGAAGAGTTTAGGGAATACTGCGAAAGGCGTAGTAGGCTTTAATGAAAATACTGTTTTAGGCTTTAGAAGGAATTTCCTAACACTTTTAGGCTTCAGGACGAGCATCGAATTTTTTTAGGAGAAGTTTCAAATTAACCTAAAGCTTTCTAAATTTTAGGGTAACCTAAAAATGCAAAAAGTGGAGAAGAGGCTAAGCGAACTGAAGCCCGGAGAAAAAGGCATCATTACGCGAGTTAATGGGTCCGGCGCCGTTAAAAAAAGACTGCTGGATATGGGACTGGTGAAAGGTACAGAAATAACGATGATCAGGAAGGCTCCACTTGGAGACCCAATCGAGTTTCTTTTGAAGGGGTATAATCTGAGCTTGAGGAAAGCGGAAAGTGATAATGTTTACGTTTCCGTTAAGGGGGAATCCTGAAAATGGCGGAAACGATTCCGCTTGCAATGCTTCAAGAAAATTGCGAAGCAATTGTGGTGGAAATTAATGGTGGTATGGGTTTAACCAGAAGGTTGGCTGAAATGGGTTTCACGAACGGAACAAGAGTGAAGGTTTTGCACTCATCTCCCCCTGGCCCTATACTAGTAATGGTTAGGGGTTCGAGGATAGCGCTTGGCAGAGGCCTAGCAATGAAAATCTTTGTTAATCCAGTAGAGGGGAGTTAGCGTGGAGAAGATAAGGGTTGCGCTAATTGGAAATCCGAACGTCGGCAAAAGTCAAATCTTCAACAATTTAACAGGTGGAAAAGCTCACGTTGGGAACTGGCCTGGAAAAACAGTGGAGAAGAAGGAGGGGACATGCGTTCATAAAGGGGCAGAAATGCATATTACCGACTTGCCCGGGACATACAGCTTAACCGCACATTCAATAGATGAATTAATAGCGAGAAATTACATAGTTGAAGAGAAACCCGATATTGTAATAGACATTGTTGACGCCTCTAACCTTGAGAGGAATCTCTACTTAACACTTCAACTTCTGGAACTTGAAGCAAACATAGTAATTGCATTGAACAAATGGGACGTGGCGAAGGATCTGGGCTACGAGATAAATGTAGAAGAGCTCTCCAAACTGCTGGGAGTCCCTGTTGTTCCAACAATTGCGACTAAAAATATAGGAATGGAAGAGCTTAAAAACGCTGTAATTGGAGCTGCGAAGGCTAAGGAAAAAAGAAGGGAGCTCATAATCAGTTATGGAAAACCTTTTGACGACATTATTTTGAAAATTGCCTCTATAGTGCAGAAGGATAAAGAGCTTTCAGGCAAATATCCTGTCAGATGGTTGGCGATAAAACTCCTAGAAGCAGATGAGGAGGTTCTAAAACTTATTGACAGAAGCCTGTGTAAAGAGGAGGTAATGCGTCAGCTTTCAGAGGCGAAGAAAATTTTGGAGGAGGACATGGAGACTGCCTTGGCTGAGAAGCGGTATACGATTATAGGCGAAGTTATACTGCCTAAAGTTCTGATAGGCGCTAAACCGTTAACGCTTACAGACATGTTGGATAAGGCTTTTCTGAGCAAACATCTCGGCATTGCGATATTTCTAGCTTTATGGTGGGCCCTCTTCCGCTTCACGTTTGACGTTTCACGTCCATTTTCAGATCTAATAGGCATGTTATTTTCGAAACTGGGAGAAATTGCAAGTACATGCATCAGCAACCCGCAATTAGCCTCATTCATAGCTGACGGCATCTTCGGCGGATTAGGCGCAGTTTTAACTTTCCTGCCTCCAATATTCTTCCTCTTCTTAGGATTGGCTTTGCTTGAAGACAGCGGTTACCTGGCTAGAGCTGCATTTGTGATGGACAGAATAATGTACAAATTGGGGCTGCACGGGAGATCCTTCATCCCCATGCTTATAGGGTTTGGATGCAATGTTCCAGCCGTTATGGCAACAAGGACCATTGATAAGGAGGAGGACCGCATACTAACAACCCTCGTGAACCCTCTGATGTCCTGCAGCGCAAGATTGCCCATATACGTTCTCATAAGCTCAGCCCTACTTGGCAGTTACGCGGCGGCAGGCGTCTACTCCATGTACGTGCTTGGGATAGTGCTCGCTATTTTGATGGCGCTATTATTTAGGAGAACAATTCCCTACTTCAAAGGTAAGCCCTCCCCGCTCATCCTAGAATTACCATTGTATGCCATACCAACAGTAAAAAGCACGTTAATTCATATGTGGGAAAGGGGTAGGCTCTTTCTGAGAAAGGCTGGCACAATAATTTTTCTGGGAATAATCGCTGTTTGGTTCCTGTCTAACTACCCGTGGGAGGCAGTACATCAGGGAGATAAAGTTATGCTAGAAAACTCGTACCTCGCTATTCTGGGAAAGTTCATCGAGCCGGTCCTCCATCCTTTAAGCTTTAACTGGATGGCGGCAGCAGCCTTACTTTTCGGCTTCATAGCGAAGGAAATAGTTGTTGGGACGTTTGCTACCTTCTTTGGTCTGCGAGAAGAGGCTGGGAGAGAATTGAGCGAGGCTCTCCGTTCAGCTGGAGTATTCACTCCAGTGACCGGGTTAGCGTTCATGGCTTTCTCACTCATATATACGCCGTGCATCGCTACTGTTGGCGTCATTTACAAGGAAACTGGCTCGTGGAAGTGGACGATTTTCACAGTGAGTTATGAATTGATTTTAGCGTATGTTGTCGCTTTGATGATTGTCACTTTTGGAAGATTAATTGGATTCGCTTAAGGAGGGAGCGTGTATGAAACGGAAGGTCGAAAACAGATGGATTGTCATCTACGCCGTGGTCCTCGGAATCATATACATCATTTTTGGTGCAGCTGAATTTGTGCTAGGAATATGCAACTTGTTTTCATTAATGGGTAATGCAGGCTTTATAGAAGTAATACCAGCAGACATTTTCGGAGGGTTTGCTGCGCTCGTTATTGGGTCAACGTATCTCAGCGCCCTATCGCTATTGAAGGGGCTCCGTGAATCATTGGGATATATTCTCGTCGGGCTATTTTTATCGGTCGTCTACGGTGCCATATATCTACTAATCGTCTGCGCGGATGGATTCGGGATTTTATTAACTTCTTTAGAAGGAGAAGCGTGGACTTGGGAATGGCTGACGAGGGGCAGCGCAGGCTCCGGCTTACTAAGGCCGGAAATTTGGCTCTTCTTTATGTCGCTACCCTTGGCTTATTTAACTTTAAGAAAAACGGAAAGGAGAGGGCTCAATATGCCTAAAAGTCGTGAATCTTTATGAATGAGAAACTGACAGCTTCAATGGAGAGGTATTTAGTAGGCATTTATAGGCTTACAAGCGAGGGAAAAATTGTCAGGACAGGTGAACTTGTAAAGTTTTTCAATGTTGCTCCGGGAACTGTAACAAACACTGTCAGACGGTTAAAAAAGGAGGGGTTAGTAATTCACCATCCCTATAAAGGTATAAGACTAACCGACAAGGGACTTAAAAAAGCTCTTAACGCAGCGAAGAAATATGAAGTTTTAGAGCGTTTTTTGACCAATGTTTTAACGGTGGAAAAAGTTTTAGCTCGCCAACTAACGTTCAGCATAGGATACCATGTTCCAGACAATGTTGTAGCAAAGATTGGAAAATTGCTATCAAAAGCGTGATTTAGAAATGTTTTTGAAGAAAATGTTAAAGTATATTTCTGACAAGGGATACGTTAAGGTGGATGAAATTAGCCAGCAATTTGGCGTTCCAAAAAGCTTTGTTGAACATGCCTTTCAAGAGTTATTGAGGAAAGAGTACATCAGAGTGCTTCATTCAGAAGACAAGAAAATAACATGTGCCTCATGTTCCCTTAAGAATGTTTGTTGCAAGGGGGAGTCAAAAGGCATCAAATATTATGTGCTCACGGAGAAAGGGAAAGAATTATTGAGTGGAAGGAATAAATAGTTGTTGGTGGATTTGAATGAACGAGTAGCTGATCACATCATTCTTGGACAGGAAGAACATATTTGCAGTTGTGGGCGCGCTCCGCAACTATTCCAAACATCCACAAATCAATGGGCTTGATGGCTCTGGCCAAAACACTACCAATAAAAGCAGAGAAAAACCCTGCCCATGAAATTCCTTTGCTTTTTCAATTTAAAGTGGTAGAACAGCCAATATGCCTATCAGCTAAATTTTAACAAAACTAAAACCTACGTGAGGTTGCGCAATAGTTAATAAGCATTAATAAGATTATTGCTATCAACTAAATTTTAGTTTTAAGAACAAATGTGTTCGATCTGATAACGATTGATTATGTGGAATTTTAAGGTAATTTCAAAAGCTTTAAATTGAAACCTTAATAACAAAACTATTCTTTTATATTCACGTTCAATGGGGTGTAACATTGAATAATATTATCTTGAGTGTTAAGGATTTAAATGTAAGATTGAATGGGGAGGAGATCCTATTAGATTTAACTTTTGATGTTTATGATGGGGAAGTTTTGGCGATTTTGGGTCCTAACGGGGCTGGGAAGACGACTTTGCTTAAGGCTTTGCTCGGCATAGTGCCTCACGAGGGAATTGTTAAGTGGCGGGAAGGTGTTAAAGTTGGATATGTTCCGCAAAGGTTGCCTTTTATCAAGGACTTGCCTTTAAGTGTTAAAGAATTTTTCCAGTTGGTGAACGCTTCTAAAGGTGAAACGATTGAAATTTTGAAGTCTATTGGTTTAGGCGAGGAAATTTTGGGAAAAAAGATTGGGGATTTATCTTCTGGCCAGTTTCAAAGAATTTTGATCGGTTGGGCTTTAGCTTCTAATCCTAATGTATTGCTTTTTGATGAGCCCTTGGCGGGTATTGACATCGGTGGCCAAGAGTCTGTTTATAACCTTCTTGAAAAGTTGAAGGGAGATAGGAATTTAACGATTCTGTTTGTCACCCACGAGTTGTCAATAGTTTATAGGTTAGCTGATAGGGTTCTTTGCTTGAACAAGAGGATGTTATGCACCGGCGCGCCAAGGGAAATGTTAACTCCGGAGGCTATTTCAAATCTTTACGCAAGTCCGGTGAAGTTTTACCAGCATAAACACTAGGAGGGGCGAATTATCATGAGCCAGTTTCTTCTAAGTTTACTTTCCGGAATTTTTATTGGCGGAGCTGCCGGCTTCTTAGGTTCGTTGATGTTGCCTAAACGCATGTCTTTAGCGGCTGGTCCATTAGGTCATTTAGCTCTGCCTGGAATTGCTATAGCTTTAATCTATGGTTTTGATATTTCTCTTGGAGCTTTTCCATTCGTTATTTTAGGAATAGTTTTGATATGGCTTTTTGAAAGGAGAACAAAACTACCAACTGAAGCTTTAACCGCTGTCGTTTTTGCTACAGGCGTTGCGGTTGCCTTCTTCTTTTTGCCGATTGAACAGGCAGAAGCCGCTTTAGTCGGTGATATTTTAAGCATTCAACTTATTGATGCGGTTTTCTCTATTGCCTTGTGTATACTTATCATTTTCATTGTTGAAGTAATCTATTCTAAGATGACTTTGATAAATATCTCTGAAGATTTGGCGAAGTCTCAGAATATTAGCATTGGAAAATATAATCTGATTTACCTTTTACTGATTGCTTTGATTGTTGCTTTGGGAGTAAAGGTTGTTGGTGGGCTTCTAACTGCAGCTATTGTGGCGATACCAGCAGCTGCATCAAGGAACTTGGCTAAAAACCTTGCTCAATACAAATTTTTATCTTTGAGTTTTGGCGTTCTAAGCTCAGCCGCTGGGATTCTCATTTCGCATCTGACGTTGTTGCCGGCTGGACCATTAATCATAGTTTGCAGCGCCTTACTGTTTGTAGTTTCCACGATTCTTAAAAGGTGAGAAATGGTTTTACTGTTGAGAACCGCTTTCAGTTCCTTGTGGAACAATGTATAGGGGTCTTCCTTCGCTGATAGCTTGGGCTGTTTTTCTTCTTGCCCTTTGGAGGAGGCGCCATACTGTTCCTCTTGAAACTCCCATTTTTTGTCCAGCTTCATCTTGTGATAGTCCCTCTAGATCAACCAGTCTAAAAGCTTCAAGTTCAGCTAATTCCAGGAATATTGGGTCTATGTTTCTGGGAGGGTTCGGAACGAAGCCGTTAATTGGCGGTGTTGCCCCTAACATGACTGGTTTTGGGAGTCTTCCCCTTCTGCCACACCTAAACCTTTGTCTCCACATGAGTTTTCATCCTTTATTGTTTTTGCTAATATGTAAGCGGAGTGTCAACCTCTTCCAAGACCCATAGCAAAGCTTGTTTTATAGCTTTTCTTGCAATGTTTTCCCGCTCTGTGAATGGGCCTTTGGTTTCTCTTTCCTTTTCAAGTATTTCAATCCATTTTCTGATCTCTTCTTCCTTTCGCATTTACCCACCCATCCAATTTGCTTTCATTTATTTGTTTTGTAAGGGTAAGATTTATATATTTCTGTGCTTTTTCACATAATTGAAAATGTGCATAAACACAAAATAGGTTGAGGTGAAAAGAACATGGCATGGGGTTGGAGAGGAAGAGGCGGAGGATGGGCTGGACCTTGGCCTGGAAGAGGCCCGTTTAGCTATTTGCCGCCATGGCAAAGACCAGGATGGCTATTCGGTTTTGGCAGAGGGTTCGGCAGATGGATGTGGGCTTACCCGTATAATCCTTGGGTTTGCGCTAGGTTTCCGTGGCTTCCAAGATGGTGGTGGGCATATCCACAATACTGGTATTGGCCTTCATACGCTGGTTATGCATGGCCTTACCTAACCTATAACTGGGATTCTATGAATATCCCTATTGGCTTCCAACGCCTTACATGCCATATTGGTGAGAGTGAATTAAAATGACATGGCCTTGGCCTAGAAGATACCGACGTTGGTGGACTTATCAACCTCAATACCCATATGCATATCCACCGCCAGCACCCGGACAAATACCGCAGCAATACCCATACATGCCATATGCTTATCCGCCGATGTATCCACAATATCCACCGCCGACACCGCCTACGCCACAGTCCCCAGAAGACGAAATAGAAGCCCTAGAGGACTATAAGAAGGAGCTTGAGGACGAAAAAGCCAGCATAGAACAAGAAATCAGCGACGTAGAAGCAAGAATAAAAGAACTGAGGGCAATGCTAGAAAAGGGCGGAAAACCGCCGGGACCGTGAAAAGTTTGAGTTTGCCAATGAAGCATTTTCAATGCGCTAACTGCGGGCAAATAATAGAAGTTCCACAAGGAGTCCCAAAGCCAGCGAATTGTCCAAGATGTGGAGCACCAGCAATGATGATTCATAGGCTGGATAAGGGTCCGCCAGGAGGAAGAAGAGGAAGAGGCGGCAGGGGCGGAGGACCTCCATGGCAGCAAACTCCGCCATAATCCCCCTTTTTAGTTATCAAGGTTTTGTTAAAAATCTTTAGGAGTTGTTTGAATTATGGTGAAGTTGAAAATAGCTGTGCCAACGAAAGCTTACGCAGGTTTAGAGGATGTTGTCTCGGAGGTTTTTGGCAAGGCTAAAACTTTCAC
>Ga0078972_1006660_pt1 | contig 26972 bp, 16 predicted proteins | sample YelNatPaOPGAMG01_FD_67568 | JGI IMG/M metagenome (GOLD analysis project Ga0078972, IMG submission 67568) | Hot spring thermophilic microbial communities from Obsidian Pool, Yellowstone National Park, USA - OP-RAMG-01 (SPADES assembly) (version 2) | ecosystem: Environmental > Aquatic > Thermal...
AACACCAGGAGCGGCGGCATACCAAGCACCTCGGCCATGACCTTCGGGGCAACCGCATGAAGCAATACCTGCTGATAGGCGGTCATCACGATGAAAAGCCACAGGGCGCTCCCGGGGGCTTGGATCAGCGCCGCGATACCCGGAAGCAGCATGGCAATCGGGGCGCCGATCAGCGGTATCAGCATCAGCAGGCCGCAGACAGCACCCATCACACCGGCCAGTGGGATCCCCGCTATCGCCATCGCCAGAGCCGCCGGCAGCCCATAGAGCAGTGCCATGAGCAGCTGCCCCCGCATGAAGCCACCGAACGTGCGCGAGAGCGACTGGCCGACCAGGTTCATCCGCCCATAGAAGTGATCGGGAATCACCGAACGGAGCTGGCGCGCCAAACGTGGCTGGTCCAGGCTCATGTACAGACTGAGGGCGATCACCAGCAGGAAGCTGGCCAACCCGGAGGCAGCTTTGGTGGCCAGGTTGATGGATTGCTGCACCGCCTCGGCTCCGATCGCCTCGGCGCGGGCAGCCAGAAGCGACGGCTGGTAGAGTGCCGAAAGATCCACCTTGAAGCCATAGAGTGCCAGTTCCCGCTGGATGCTATCCAGCATATGTGGCACCTTGACAACCAGGCGCGGCACCGTCTTGGCCATGATAACGAGCTGGCCGACAAGCGCCGGGATAGCGAACACGGCCGTAAGGACCACGACGAACAGTAGCAGTGAATACACCACTAAGACCGCCACCGCATGAGGCAGGCGGAAGCGATCCAGCCGCGTCGCCCAGGCTGGCTGGCCCTGCCGGCGCAGAAAGCGCACGCAGAACGCCGGCACAGGGTGCCCACTGAGGTAGCGCGTGAACGGGCTGAGGATGAAGGCGATCAACCAGGCGATGCCAAACAGGAGGATGATGGGAACGAACTGCGACAGCACCTCCCATATCTGGCGAGCGATGAAGATGACAGCCGCAGTCAGAAGGGCTATGATCAGCGAGTGCGTCAGGCGATCGCGCGCGGCCTGACCTGCCGGTTCGTTCATGGGCTCCCTTTGGCGATCCGCTCCAGTTGTGCCGGGTATAGAGTCCATTCTAACGAGCGGATGCCCATTCCACAATGCCTGATGTGGTTCCGTCCTGATCGCAGGCGGGCCAAAGGAGCCATGTAACACGAGGCAGGGCCGCCGGCCAGGCGATCCCACCATGGGAGGTAATATGAACTCTACTTGTACGAGCGAGCGCGGTAGCGAGGCCGCCTTGTTGATCCCCCGTCCTCAAGCGTTTCGTCGCCTGCCAGGGCGTTGCCGCCCCGACCAAGGGCAACGGCTGCACGTGCGCCTCGGCCAGTTTGATTCGCCGGCAACGTCCGCACTGCGCCAAGTCTTGGGCGCAGCATCGGTGGCGGAAGGCGATTTGGGTGCAGACACCTTTGCCTGGTTTGCCGCGCCCGGGTCGCCGCCTCCCGCCCTGCCGGCCCCCGAAGGCGACGAAGCTTACTTCCTGCGCATCACCCAGGATAGCATCGCCATCGCCGCCCACGGGCCGGCCGGGGCCTACTATGCGGCCCAGACCCTACGCCAGTTGCGCGATGGTGACGGCTTCGCCTGCGCCGAGGTGAGCGACTGGCCAGACCTGGCCATCCGTGGCGTTCACCTGGACCTCAAGGGCTGCATGCCTCGCTTCGACTACTTGCTCGACTGGATCCGCACCCTCGCCTCCTTCAAGATCAATTACCTGCTCGTGGAATATGAGGACAAGTTCCCCTATACCAGCCACCCGGATGTTGTCGCACCCCAGGCGCTCACGCGCGACCAGTTGCAGACAATGCTCACGGTTGCTCGCGACAACTACATCGAGGTCGTACCGCTCGTGCAGTGCCTGGGACACATGGAGTTCGTGCTCAAGCACGACCGCTATGCCCCCCTGCGCGAAGCCGGCCACGAGTTCATGCTCTGCCCGCTGGAGCCAGGGGCAATGCCCCTCTTCCAGGAGTTGGCGGGAGAGGTGATCGAGGCTCACCCCGATAGTCGCTACTTCCACCTCGGCGCCGACGAGACCTGGGCGCTTGGCCAGTGCCCGAAGTGCGCCGAGTACGCCGCTCGCGAGAGCCGGTTCTCTCTTTATGTCAACTATGTGCGCGAGGCTTGCCGCTTCGTCAGCGGCATGGGCAAACGGCCAATCATCTGGGATGACATGGTCTGGCGCGAGGACCGGCCCGAATTGATACGAGAGATACCCGAGGACGTGATACTGTGCGATTGGTTCTACCACACCTACAGCGAGAAGGAGCGCGTCTTCCCCTTTGCTGACGCCATGTGGATCTCGCGCCAGTGGCTCGAGCAGGAACCGGGCCTCGCCGTCTGGCGCGCGCGCCCGCTGGAAGATCTGCCGCCTGCAGGCCAGGCTTTCGCCCGCCGCTACTGGGATCGTGGCGAGTGGCCCCTGTGGGGTGACTCCCTGCCTTATCTGAACTATTACAAAGAGATCGGCCGTGAGGCAGTCGGCGGTTCGGCAGTCAAAGGCGCTTCCGGGTTCGCCTCGTTCATCCCGCACAACGACGAGCGCTATCGCAACGTGGCCTTCTGGGCCAGGGCGGCTCGCGAGAAGGGCATCCTCGGCGTTTTCAATACAGCCTGGTCCCGCTACAACGGCGCCCTGCCTCCGTGTGAACCGCTCGAGCTATGCTGGTACCCCATGATCGCTGCAGCTGAACTCGACTGGCATGCAGACACCGAACGCGCCGATTTCGACGCTGAGTTCGGCAGCCTCTTCCTGGGCGACGCAAAAGCCACCCAGGTGCTCCCTCTTCTCGATGCCGGTGGCGCTAGCCTGGAGGCATCAGCATTTGCCCAACTCGAAACGGGTGGCGGGCGGGCCAGCTACAAGCGCCTGCTGCTTGCGGCGCGCGACCTGAAGCGGCTCCAGCGCGATATCCAGAGAGCGCTCGACGAAGTGAGGCCACGCTTCTACCAGTTGAGTGCCAACCTTCTCCCCGAAGAGGATCGCGCCCAGATGCGAGCCAGGGGCCAGGAGCTGCTGGCCCGGCTGGATGCCTGGCGCACGGCTACTGAGCCCTTGCTCGCTGAGGGCCTGGTAGATCAGGACGCCCACGAAGTGTTGGATACGCAGACGGCAGGTCTGCGCCACGAGCTGCTCCACTGGTTACAGCAATTGGCCGATTGAGAGGTACAGATGACGACAGGATCGCAAGCTTTCTTCGAGGAATGCAACGCCCGCTTCCCGCGCTCACGCCAGTTGGCTGAACGAGCGGCACGCGTTATCCCGCGCCTGGTCACCCACGATGGGCGGCACATGCTGCCATTCCCCATTTATGTAGAGAGAGCTAAAGGTTCGCGCAAATGGGATGTTGACGGCCATGAGTACGTGGACTATGCCGGCGGGCATGGTGCTCTTCTGCTGGGCCACAGCCACCCGGACATCCTGGCTGCGATTCAGCAGGCGTTGCCCCTGGGCACCCACCTCGGCTCCTCCCACGAACGCGAGATACGCTGGGCCGAACTGATCACGCAGTTGGTGCCCAGCGGCGAACGCGTCGAGTTCACCATGAGCGGCACCGAAGCGGTCATGATGGCAGTGCGCATCGCCCGGGCATTTACAGGGCGCGACCGCCTGGTGAAGTTTCAGGGCCATTTCCATGGCTGGTACGATAACGTTTATGTGGGCCTGGCGGATGTCATAGATGCCCCTGCCTCGGCCGGCATCAGTCCTGCCATTCTGGGCACTGCGACCGTGGTCCCCTGCAATGACATCGAGGCTATCCGCCGCACTCTTGCTCAGCGCGATGTGGCTGCCGTGATCCTCGAGCCGGGTGGCGCCAGTGCCAGCACCCTCCCGGTTGGGGCGCGCATCCTGGAGCAATTGCGGGAGGAAACCAGGCGTACCGGCACGCTGCTGATCTTCGATGAAGTGATCACCGGCTTCCGCTACTCGCCGGGTGGCGCCCAGCAGTACTATGGCGTGATCCCGGACCTGACCACCTTGGGCAAGATAGTGGGCGGCGGCATGCCCGCGGCAGCGGTCACGGGCCGGGCCGAGATCATGGCTACCCTCGAATATGGCCACAAGAATGCGGCCGGGCAACCATCGCGCGTCACCCACACCGGTACCTACAATGCCAACCCCGTGACGGCAGCGGCGGCAATAGCGATGCTCGAACGCGTGGCCACCGGCCTGCCCACCGAGCGGGCCACAGCCGCCAGCCAATCTCTGCGTCTCGCCCTTAGTGAGGTGCTTGCACGCAGCGAAGCCGCCGGCTGCATCTACGGCGAGCGCTCCATCTGCCACATCCACCTGGCACCACAGGAACGCTGCCCCAAGGTCGGAGAGGATGGCGCCATCCCGCCCGAGTTCCCGCTTGTTACTCTGCTGCGAGATAAGGCGGCGGTGAGCGCGGACCTGAAACGGGCCATGCTTCTCGAGGGGGTTGATCTACTCAGCGACCACGCCTGGGTCTCCGCAGCGCACACAAGCGATGATGTCGAGTGGACGGCTCAGGCGTTCGCCAGGGCGCTGAAGCGCTTGTTGGCGGCAGGGCTGATCCCGCGCCGCTGATGCCCTAATGGGGGCATGGGCCGTCTCTTTTGCGCGGCTCATGCCCCGCGCTTTCGGCCAGGGTGCGCTAGCGGCAGGCAGCAAGGTCGTTGTAAGCGTCCCAAAGGGCGCGGTAGTAGCCCATGATGCGCTCCGGTTCGCTGCTCTCCGGGATCTCGGCGCAGCAATAGCCCTGATAGCCGCGCGAGCGCAGCAGCACGACCAGTTCCCGCCAGGGGTAATCCCGCTCGTACAGATCGCGCATGTGAACCAGCCCGATGCGGTCGGCTAGCATGGCGAAGTTGGCCGCTATAGACCCGGAAGCGTCAACGTCCGGCGGGTTGCAGTTCCAGCACACTTTGGCATTGGGATGGCGCACATGGGCCATGATCTGGACAAAGTTGGGCACCTCTTGGGTGACCGGCCCGTGCACCTCCATGCGTAGTTCGACCCCATAGTCGGCGCCGTAGGCAGCGCATTCGTCGAAGGCGCGGCCGATCTGCGCGTAGGTTTGCTCGCGTGGGATGCCCTGATCATCGTGGACATGGTTGGGCCGCACTTTCACCCCACTCGCACCCACATCCGCTGCCAAACGCACAAACTCTTTCGTCCCCTCGATGTTGGCCCTGAGCACAGCCGGATCAGGAGAGTCATACTCGAAGGTGCTGCCCAGGCCGACCAGAGCCACAGGCGAGTCCTGGAAACGCCGCCGCACCTCGGCGCGCTGCGCCTGGCTCAAAGTCGGCTCGACGCCATGCGCGTGCGTGGTGCGCAGTTCGACACCCTCGAAGCCGTTGGCAGCGCACTTCTCGATGATCGTGGGCACGTCCCAGTCTTTGGCCAAGTTGTAGGTCACCAATCCGAGCTTCATGCTTGCCTCCACATGGCTTGCCTCGCTCCAGTGTATGCCCCACTGCGCCTCAACTCAAACCCTGCCGGGCCGGTACGTTGCGAATCGTGCCCTCAGCCAGGTGCAATGCCTGTTGCCGGAACGTGTCACCGCAGTAGTGCTTCCGTGTCAGACCGGCGCGCCCCACCCTGGTCCGACCCTCTGGCGCAAACCTGATTCTTGTCATAACATCCAAGATCATATTGTGCGGCAGGTTTTCTCCGTATGGCGACCGTCGAAGAGATCGCCGCCAGGGTGGCTCAGTTCCCGGCCAAGCCCGGCGTGTATATTATGCGGGACTCCGCCGGCCACATCATCTACGTTGGCAAGGCGGTGAACCTGCGCAGCCGCGTCCGTTCTTACTTCCAGAATGGCGCTGGCCATACGCCCAAGACCCAGCGCCTGGTCAGCCATGTCGCCGATGTCGAGTTCATCATCACCTCCTCGGAACTCGAGGCGCTCATCCTCGAAGCGACGCTGATCAAGAAGCACAAACCGCACTACAACGTGCGTCTCAAGGACGAGAAGCGCTACCCGTTCATCAAGGTGCACATGGAGGAGGACTTCCCGCGCGTCTCGACCGTGCGCAGGGTGGCCAACGACGGTGGCCGCTACTTCGGGCCCTACACTTCCTCCTGGGCCATGCGCGAGACGCTTGACCTCCTGCGGCGCATCTTCCCCTACCGCACCTGCGATGAGGAGATCAACGGCCGCCGGCAGCGCGCCTGCCTGTACTACCACATCGGCCGCTGCCCAGGCCCGTGCATTGGCGCCTGCACCAAGGAAGAGTACCGCGAAAGCGTTGAGCGCCTGTGCCGCTTCCTCGAGGGCAAGGCCAACGACATCATCGTCGAGATGCGCCAACGCATGGCGCAGGCGGCTGCCGAGATGCGCTTCGAGAAGGCCGCCGCCCTGCGCGACCAGGTTGACGCTCTGGAACGAGTGGTGGAACGCCAGCGCATGGTCTCCTCCACCCTACGTGACCACGACATCATCGCCTTTGCTCGATCCAACGGCTCCGCCTGCGTCGAGGTGTTCTTCATCCGCGAGGGATATCTCATCGGGCGCGAGTACTTCGTGCTGGAGGGCACATCCGAGGAGGCAGACAGCCAGGTTCTGACTTCCTTCCTGCAGCAGTTCTACAGCGAGGCGACGCACGTCCCCGAAGAAGTGATCGTACAGCATATGCCAGACGAGGCGGCGATCATCGAGGCCTGGTTGCGCGAGAAGCGCGGCCACAAAGTGGCCCTGCGCGTCGCCAAGACCGGAGAAAAGAAGGACCTGTTACGCCTGGCGGCCGAGAATGCGAGCGAGACCCTGGCACGCCTGCGCGCCGAATGGGATGCCGACGAAGGCCGGTCCACCGCCGCTCTGGAGGAACTGCGCGACGCGCTCGGCCTGCAGGCAGCGCCGGCACGCATCGAGTGTTACGACATCTCCAACACCCAGGGCACCAACCCGGTGGCCAGCATGGTCGTCTTCGTCAAAGGTGTCGCCAGGCGCAGCGAGTACCGCCGTTTCCGCATCCGCACCGTCCAGGGCGCAAACGATTACGCCAGCATGTACGAAGTCATCAAGAGGCGGTTCGGCACCACGGGCAAAGAGCGCGATGACTCCTTTTCTGCTGTGCCCGACCTGGTGATCGTTGATGGAGGACGGGGGCAACTGAACGCTGCCCTCCAAGCCCTGCGCGACGCCGGCCGAGAAGGCATCAATGTCGTGGGGCTGGCTAAGGAAAACGAGGAACTCTATCTGCCACAGCGAGAGGAACCATTGCTCTTGGCACGCGGCTCGCAAGGGTTATTCCTCGTTCAGCGCATCCGCGATGAGGCACACCGCTTTGCGATAACCTATCATCGCAACCTGCGCGCTAAGCAGATGCAGACCTCGCTGCTGGACGGCGTCCCCGGGATCGGGCCGCGCCGGCGCAAGGCCTTGCTCACGCAGTTCGGCAGCGTAGAAGGCATCCGCCGCGCCTCGATGGCCGAACTGCTGGCCGTCCCAGGGATGAACAAAGCGGCAGCGGAAGCGCTGAAACAGAATCTATAACCGCGAGCCGTGCATCGGCCACCAGTCCGGCCCTGCGCCGATACGCACCCTGGAGGTCATGTGCCAGAGCCAAGCGCCCGCCTCGAGGAATACGCCCAGTGCCTGCAGCGGCTGCCCGTGTTCGCCGCCCTGCAGCCCGAAGATCTCGCCGCTCTGGCCGCCATCGCCGTCGTCCAGGAAGTCCCTGCCGGGCGGCGCCTTTGGGCGCAGGGCAGCCCCGGGGACCGCATCGTTCTGGTCCTGGGCGGCCACCTGCAGGCGACGCGGCTGGATTCGCAGGGGCGCGAGCAGGCAGTGGCCCGCTTCGGCCCGGGCGATGCCTTCGGCGAGACGTCGCTGCTCCTGGGGCAGCCGCACGATGTCACCGTCACCGCTCTCAGCCCCGTCCGGCTTTTGGTCATTCCTCGCCCTGAGTTCATGGCGCTGATGGGCAAGCGCCGGTCACTAGCCAGGAGCCTGCAGCCGCGCGAGGATATCTGCCGAGCCGTCGAGGCGCCGTCGTTCCCCTGGCTGGAGCCGCAAGAAACGGTCGTGCTGGTGGTGCGCCGGCACTCTTGGGCCTTGTGGCAGCGATTGATCCTGCCGTTCCTCTTGCTGGCCGGCCTGACCGTTGCCGCCTGGTACCTGGACCTTGCGCCGGTTCTGCTCGTCGTGCCGCCCTTGCTTGCCCTCGTCTATGCCGCCTGGCAATGGTTGGAGTGGCACAACGATGCCCTCGTCGTCACCAGCCAGCGCCTGGCTCACGTGGAGAAGCGCATCCTCGTCTACGAGCGCCAGGAACAGGCCCCTCTGGACAAGATCCAGGACGTCACCGTTCTCCGCAGCGGCCTGGCCGCGGCCCTGTTCGGCACCGGCACCATAACCGCAGAGACAGCCGGCGCCACGGGCCAGATCGTCTTCACCTGGGTGCCGCGGCCAAACGATGTCAAGGACGTGATTTTCGCCCAGGTCGAACGCTATCGTGCCATGCAGCGCGCCACCCGACGGCAGACCATCGAGTCCGAACTGCGCCGCCAACTCGGGCTGACCAACGTGGATGGAGGGGGACAGGATCCGGACGCGAAGCCCCCGGTGCAGCCGAGCGGTCCTGTGGATGGCCTTGCTGTCAACATCACCCGGCTGATGAATTCGGCCCTGCCCAGGCTGCGCCAGCAGCAAGGCGAGACGATCCTCTGGCGTAAGCACTGGTTGGTGCTCCTGCGGGCGCTGGCCTGGCCGACCCTGGCGGCGGCCGCGCTCGCTCTCCTGCCACTGCTCACGCACGTGCGCCTGTCTCTGCCGCTGGCTGGAGGAACGGCCGGCCTGGTGTTAGCCTGGTTCTGGTGGCAGTGGGAGAACTGGCGCAACGATGTTTACATTCTCACGCCGGATCGCATTATAGACATCAAGCAAGTGCCACTCCGGCTTCGCAGTGAGCGGCGCGAGGGCAACCTGCTCAACATCCAGAACGTCACCTACGTCGTGCCCAGTTTCCTGGCCGGCCTGCTCAAGTACGGTGACGTGACAATCGAGACGGCGGGGCAGGTGGGCAACTTCACTTTCGAGTCGGTGTATATGCCCGCCAACGTCCAGGCTGACATCTTCCGCTATGTCGAGGCAAATCGCGGGCGCCAGCGAGAAGCCGCGGACGCGGAACAGCAGCAAGCTCTGGCGGATATGTTGGCGGCGTATGAACGGCTGCGCAGCGAGATCGGCCAGAAAGGCAGGGGATGACCGCTTGATTCAGGAACTAGATTCGCTCCTGCAAGAACAGATCGCCTATTACCGGGCCCGCGCCAGCGAATACGACGAGTGGTTCCTGCGTCAGGGCAGGTTCGACCGCGGACCCGAAACGAACCGCCGCTGGTTCGACCAGGCTCAGGAAGTATATGCAGCGTTGGAGGCCTTCCGCCCGACAGGGCGTATACTGGAACTCGCACCTGGGACCGGCATCTGGACGCAGCGTTTGCTCGCCTATGCCAGCGACCTGACAGCCGTGGACGCCTCGCCCGAGATGCTCGCCCTCTGCCGCAGGCGCGTAGGCGAAGCCCATGTTCGCCTCATTCTGGCCGACATTTTCGCCTGGCAGCCCGATGAGCAGTACGACGTAGTCTTCTTCAGCTTCTGGCTGTCACATGTGCCATGGGACCTGTTCGCCTCATTCTGGGCGAAGGTGCGCGCCTGCCTGGCGCCCGATGGTCGTGTGTTCTTCGTGGATTCGCTCCCGGATCCCACGTCTACAGCAGCCGACCACGTCCTGCCCGATAAGGGCGTGACAACCATGTTGCGCCGCCTTAACGATGGCCGCGAGTTCACAGTGGTCAAAGTCTTTCACCAACCAGAGGACCTGGCAGCGCGTCTGGCGGATCTCGGCTGGCAGATGACCGTCCGCGCCACGGAAAACTACTTCATTTATGGTTGGGGCACGCCCGTGCGCAGGTAGGCTCCGTGTTCGCTTTGCCCGTGGGCACTGCTCTTACGCGCTGCCACCATGGCTGTTCCGCTCGCTGACAAAGACGGCGACGCCCACCGCCGGCAGGCTCAGTCTGCACTACGCCGTGATCAGCCGGGCGAAGCGCCTCCGTCCCACTCGTAACACACCGGGACGGACCCTCGCTTCAATGTCGTCCACTCGCTCACCATCCAGGTACACGCCCCCCTGCTCGAGCAGCCGCCTGGCCTCGCTCTTGCTCCGCGCCATGCCAGCGGTGACGATGGCGTCCAGAACGGGGCAGTCTGCAGGGACGTGGACCTCCGGCAATTCCTCGGGGACTTCCTGCTGCTGGAAGATGCGCACGAAGTTGGCTTCGGCCGCACGTGCCGCCTCTGCGCCATGAAACTGGGCCACTATCTCGCGGGCAAGGCGCATCTTGAAATCGCGGGGGTTCGCGCCGTTCTCGATGGCACAGCGCATCTCTTCTAGTTCCGCACCAGGCACGTCAGTGACCAGCCAGAAGTAGTCAAAGAGGACACTGTCGCTCAGCGACATGATCTTGCCGTAGATCTCGTCGGGCGGGTCCTCGAGATCAACGGTGTTGCCGAAGCTCTTGCTCATCTTGCGGCCATCGGTGCCGGGCAGCAGGGGCACCAGAAGCACATCCTGCGGCCGCTGGCCCACAGCAGCCTGCAGTTCCCGGCCGCAGAGGTTATTGAACTTCTGATCCGTGCCGCCGAACTCGACATCCGCCTGGATGGCTACCGAATCGTACGCCTGAAGCAGCGGGTACATGATCTCCATAATCGTCAGGGGCAGGCCATTATCCCAGCGCTTGCGGAAGGTCTCATGCGCCATCATCTGCGCCAGCGTGAAACGCGAGGTCAGGTTGAACACGTCGGCGAGGCTGAACTTGCCGTACCACTCGCTCTGCCAACGCACCTCCGTCCGTTCGCGGTCAACAACCTTGAAGAACTGGCGCATGTAGGTCTCGGCATTGGCGAGCACGTCGTCATGGCTGAGCATGGTCCTGCTCTCATCTCTGCCGGAAGGGTCGCCTATCTGAGCCGTCCAGTCACCCACCACCAGGACAACGGTGTGGCCGAGGTCCTGGAACTGGCGCAGTTTGCGCAGCCCCACTGCATGACCGATGTGCAGGTCCGGCTTGCTCGGGTCAAACCCCTGCTTCAGGCGCAGCCTTTCGCCGCTTCGCAGGCGCGCCTCCAGTTCCTCACGGACAATGATCTCAGCCACGCCCCGAGTAAGCAGTTCACTGAGCTCCACCCAGACCTCCCCCGTCTCTGCCATGGGATGAAGCGCGATTATACCACAGACGCGCCTGCGCGCCGCTTCCTCGAGGCCCGAATCCAGGAATGCGGCTATCGGCCTGCGTCGAAACATGCGATGCCAGGCAATAGGCTGGATCGCCGGAACCGAAGGGCGCCGCCGCACGGCGGGCACCAGGCCTGCATGGGCCCGGGACGGGCCGACGCCTCCCGCCCTCCTGCCCGGTCTCAGGCCCGTATCTGAACACATTCGACTTGACACCCGCATGGTGCGCTTGTATACTTTTCTTCAATCGAATAGGCTTCATAAGGCGTTGATCAGGAATAGTAAGCGATTCTGGGGAGGCCAAGAGAGCCGGGGTAAGGTGCAAGCCCGGCGCTGACCCACCGCTGAATGGTCCTGGGAGCCGCAGGCTGAACCGGTCGGGCCCTCGAGGCCCCAGCCGAAGTAGGCTTCGCCGGAGTGCCGCCGTTACACGGCTAGGCCATACGGTTCTTGTTGTGGCCGAAATAAGAGAGGCTGTGTCATGCTGAATGTGGCTCAGCCTAAGCGGGGTGGCACCGCGGGAGAATGCTCTCGTCCCTTCGACGGGGGCTTTTGCTTTTTAACCGGGCCGGTAGCATCCGCGACACGGGTGCATTCATAGCCAGCAGGAGGCAATATGACCGACGAATACCGCATTCAGCTCAGCGAATCCGAGATCCCGCACGCCTGGTACAATATCCTGCCCGACATGCCGGTGGAACTGCCACCGGTGCTGCACCCTGGCACCAGGCAGCCCGTGGGGCCGCAAGACCTGGCTCCACTCTTCCCGATGGCGCTCATCATGCAGGAGGTAAGCCAGGAGCCCTACATCGAGATTCCCGAGCCCGTTCGCGAGGTCTACCGCATCTGGCGGCCCTCTCCCATGCACCGAGCCGTCCGGCTGGAGAAAGCGCTGGGCACGCCAGCACGCATCTACTACAAGTATGAGGGCGTCAGCCCGGCTGGCAGCCACAAGCCGAATACGGCCGTTCCGCAAGCCTACTACAACAAGGTCGAGGGCACGAAGCGCCTCACCACGGAAACCGGTGCCGGCCAATGGGGCAGCGCTCTGGCCATGGCCACCAACATGTTCGGCCTTCAGTGCAAGGTCTACATGGTCAAGGTGAGCTACGAGCAAAAGCCCTACCGGCGCTCGCTGATGCACATCTGGGGAGCCGATGTCGTCCCGAGCCCCAGCCCCGAGACTGAGGCCGGACGCCGGATGCTAGCTGAGAACCCAGATTCGATGGGCAGCCTCGGCGGCGCCATCAGCGAAGCGGTGGAAGTTGCAGCCCAGAACGAGGACACAAAGTACTCACTGGGCAGCGTCCTCAACCACGTCCTGCTGCACCAGACGGTGATCGGCGAGGAAGCCCTCAAGCAGATGGCAGTCGCCGCTGATTACCCCGACGTCGTCATCGGCTGCGTTGGAGGCGGCTCGAACTTCGGCGGCATCGCCATACCCTTCATCCGCGAGCGGGTCAAGAAGCATCTCGACACTCGCTTCGTGGCCGTGGAGCCAGCGGCCTGCCCTAGCCTCACCAAAGGCCGTTACTGCTACGATTTCGGCGACGTAGCTCACATGACGCCATTGATGAAGATGTACACCCTCGGCAGCAGCTTTGTCCCGCCCGGCATACACGCCGGCGGTCTGCGCTACCATGGCATGTCCCCCATCATCAGCGCCCTGACCCACGGCGGCATCATCGAGGCCGTGGCCGTAATGCAGAACCCCGTGTTCCAGGCTGGTGTGCTTTTCGCCCAGACCGAGGGCATCATCCCAGCACCGGAATCCGCACATGCCATCCGCACCGCCATTGACGAGGCCCTCAAGGCCAAGGAAAACCACGAGGAGAAGTGCATCCTCTTCAACCTGAGCGGTCACGGCTTGCTGGACTTGGCCGCATACGACAACTACCTGGCCGGCAAGCTTCAGGACTACGAGTATCCGCTGGCTGAGGTGGAGCGGGCGCTCGCAGGACTGCCCCAGGTCGGATGATCCCGAATGGCCGGGCCAGCGTCGTCCCGGCCTCACCACCAACGCCGGAGTGATCCACATGTCGGATCGGCAGCAACTGCGCATACCGGGGCCGACGCCCTTGCCACCGGAAGTGGTCGCCGCGCTCAGCAAACCGATGATCAACCACCGCAGCCAGGAGTTCCGCCAGCTCCTGGCCAGCGTCAGTGAGCGCCTACAGCGCGTGATCGGCACCGCCAACGACGTGATTGTGCTGACCGCATCCGGCACCGGCGGGCTAGAGGCAGCGGTAGCAAACACCATTGAGCCAGGCGATGCTGTCCTGTCGCTATGCAGCGGCTACTTCGGCGAGCGCTTCGCCCAGATCGCCGAACGGTTCGGTGCCAAAGTGGCGTACATCCGCTCCGAGCCCGGACAGCCCATTGACCCTGCCCCGGTTGCCGAGGCTGCCAAGAAGCAGCGTTTCACGGCGGTGCTGGCAACCCACAGCGAGACTAGCACGGGCGTGCTCAACGACCTGCCGGCGATCTCGCAGGCGCTCCATGCCGCGCCCGAGCGACCGCTGCTACTGGTTGACGGGGTGAGTTCTCTCGGCGCGGCGCCCCTCGGCCTGGCCGACGAGGAGTACGACATCGCCATCACCGCCTCCCAGAAAGCATGGATGGCGCCGCCGGGGCTGGCGATGCTCGCCGTGTCCGAACGCGCCTTCAAGAGAGCGGAAGTGTGCCGGTCACCCAGGCTATACTTCGACGTCGTGGCTGCCCGTAAATCCGCCTCGCGCGGCGAAACGCCCTGGACACCGGCCGAGACGCTTCTGTACGGCCTGGACGCTGCGCTGGACCTGATCCTGTTAGAAGGCGTGGCCGACGTTTTCGCCCGGCACCGCCGGCTCTCGGCACGCTTGCGCCAGGGCCTGCGCGACCTGGGCCTCTCCGTCCTTTCCGCTGAGGCCTGGGCCTCACCAACGGTCACTGCCGCCTTCCTTCCGGCCGGGCTGGCCTACGCGCAGTTTCAGGCTCACCTGGAGGCTGCCTATGGCATCCAGTTGGCCGGCGGCCAGGGTGCGCTCAAAGATAAGGTGTTTCGCATCGGCCATATGGGTTACATCGCTGATGAGGACATCGAATACTTGCTGCAGAGCATCGCCGGAACGCTGCAACACTTCGCGATCAGCAGAGGCGGCAACTGATGGCCCGGGTTCTCGTCACCGACGATCTGGATGAGCAGGCTCTGGCCGAACTCAGGCGGCAGGCGGAGGTCCAGTACCGCCCTGGCCTCACTCCAGCAGAGTTGTTGCAGGCGATCGCCGACGCTGACGCCCTCGTCGTCCGCAGCGGCACCAGAGTCACCCGGCCAGTGATCGAGGCCGGTATGCGCCTGCGAGTAATCGGCCGAGCCGGCACGGGCACAGACAACATTGACGTCGCCGCTGCCACGGAACGAGGCATCTGGGTGGTGAATGCGCCCGACAGCAACTCAGTGGCCGTGGCGGAGCATGTATTCGCTCTGATGCTGGCGCTTCTGCGCCACATCCCGGCCGCCGGCGAGAGCCTGCGCCGAGGAGAGTGGAAACGGAGCCAGTTCCGCGGCAAAGAGTTGAATGGCAAGGTCCTGGGCATCGTCGGCCTGGGCCGAATCGGGGTCAAAGTCGCGGAACGCGCTCGCGCCTTCGGCATGACCGTCTGTGCCTATGATCCCTTCGTCGCTCCCGGGCAGGCAGAATCGCTCTCGGTGGTCCCGATCAGCCTGGACGAGTTGTTACGGCGCAGTGACATCATCACCTTGCATGTGCCGGCTGCAGCGGACACGCAGGGGCTGATCGGGGCCCGCGAACTGGCTCTCTGCAAGCCCGGCGCCTACCTGATAAACTGCTCCCGCGGCAGCGTCGTCAGTGGCGACGCCCTCTTGCAGGCCCTCGACTCAGGCAAGTTGGCCGGCGCCGGGCTGGACGTGTTCGAACGGGAGCCACCGGTCGGCTCGCCACTTCTGCAGCACCCTAAGGTCGTGGCGACGCCACACATTGCGGGCATGACGGACGAAGCGCAGCGCAACGTCGCTCTGGCGGTGGCGAGGCAGGTGCTAGACGTGCTGCAGGGCAGACAGCCTGCCTTCCCGGTCAATGCCCCCGCTCTTAGCCCGGAGCAACAGGCGCGCATCGGGCCGCACCTCGACCTGGCGCGCCGCCTCGGCAAACTCTATGCCGGCATCGCTGCCGCTCCGACTGCCGCTGTGGAAGTCAGCTTCGCCGGGCAAGCGACGGAATTGGAGCCATCTCTCCTGACTTCGGCCGTGCTCGAAGGGATGTTGGTTGGGGCAAGCGATACTCCCGTCAACCTGGTGAACGCCCGGCTCATCGCCCGCAACCGCGGCATCTCCGTGAGCGAGACCACCTCGGCCGAGAGCGGCCCCTATGCCTCGCTCATCTCGCTCGTCGTGGGCACTCCTGCTGGCGAGCATCGTCTGGCTGGGACGGTCATGCAGGGCCAGCCGTACGTCGTCAGCATCGAGGACTACCCGCTATTGTTCATTCCAGCCGGCACGCTCCTCTACACCGAGCACATCGAGCAGCCCGGCATCCTCGGCCGAATGGGGACAGCACTGGGGGATCTGGGGGTGAACATCTCATTTGTCCAGGTCGGCCGGCATTCGCGTGGCGGCCCGGGCATCATGATTCTCGGCATTGACGACGCCGCTGACGGGCCGGTCCTGGCGGCAGTGAGCCAGCTGCCGAGCGTTGTCCGCGCCTGCATGATCAGGTTGCCGCCGAGCTGACCGGCCTGGCGCGCCTGGCCCGAGAACGAGGCCTGGGACTAGGTTTCGCTGATATCCGCCAATCGCCCGCGGGTCGCGCGCAACAGTTCCTCAAACGAGATCGGGAAAACAGCTCGCGGCGTACCAGCGGCGGCATAGACCCTGGAGAAGCGGCTCAGGCTCCTGTCAATGAGAACCGGGAAAGGCTCGTCATAGCCGATGGGCGGGACGCCGCCGATCGCGTAGCCCGTGATGGCGCGCACTTCATCGGCGCTGGCTATGCGGGCAGTGCTCGCGCCCATCGCCGCGGCGATGCTCGCCGTGGAGGCACGTTTGTCGCCGGCGACGAGAGCCAGGAGAGGTTTCTCGTCGGCCAGGAAGAGGAGAGATTTGACGATGCTGCCCAGTTCCACGTCGAGGGCTTGGGCGGCCAACTCGGCGGTACGTGTGCTCTTATCCAGTTCGACGACTTTCGTCTGCACCCCCGCTTCCGCCAGGGCCTGCTCGACGCGCGTCACCGATCGCGAATGCTCCCTCATTGATTGGGCTCCCTCAAGCATTTGCGGGCTCTATCCAGCAGTTCTCGCTGCCGACTAGCCGCCCCAATTGCCGGGCCAGGTCGCTGCAGGCACGGGTGCGGTAGTTCGGGAAGTCAATGCGCACCGTGCGCCCCTGTTCGCGCACCAGTACAGCGAACTCGTCTTCGCCCTGCATCTGGGCTGCGAGCTGCAACACACGCTGGAAACAGTCGCGGTCATGTTTCAGATCGCCACTGCGCATGAGCTTCACCATCAGGCGCCGCCTCGCCGCCTCGGCGCCGGTCTCGCGCAGGGCGCTCCTCTCCGCCGGCCTCTGCGTATAAGCCGGCTCCGAGGTCGCTTCCGCTGTAGCCGCTGACGACAGCTCCACCCTCGTCAGTTCGTCGGTCACTGAATCGCACACGATGGAGACGGATTCGCCGCGGGCATTCACCTTGCCGCGCACGATCACGATCTTGTCCGGCTGCCACATGGCCTCCGACTCCTTGAAGACGCGCGGGAAAACGACGACCTCCATTGTCCCCTGTGCGTCTTCGAGTTTGACGAATGCCATCGTCTCGCCGCGCCGTGTCGTCGTGCGTCGCACCTGCTGCACCAGGCCGGCCACGGTCACGGGCTGGTCAGCCATCTCCGGCGTGAGTTCGGCGCTGTACGCGCTTACGATCGCGGCAAGCGCCTGGCTCCATTTTGCCAGCGGGTGCTCGCTCACGTAGACGCCGAGCAACTCCTTCTCCCAGCCGAGCTTTGTCCGTAGCGGCGTCTCCGGTGCACTCTGGCCACCGTTCAGTATTTTGGCGCGGCCTGGCTGGCCGCTAACTCCCAAGCCGAACATGGACATCTGCCCCGCCTGGCGTGCCTGGTGCATCTGTTGACTGTAAGCGACCAGCCGATCCAGCGAGGCAAGGACGTGTGAACGCTCGCCGAAACTATCGAAGGCGCCGGCCTTGGTCAGGCATTCCAGGACTCGCTTGTTCACCTGGCGCAGGTCCACGCGGCTGGCGAAGTCGTCCAGGTCGCTGAATGGCCCCGCTTTCTCCCTCTCCTCTATGATCAGTTGCAGTGGCCCCTCGCCCACGTTCTTCACCGCCCCGAGACCGAAACGGATCGCATCACCATCTATCGAGAACTCGATACCGCTTCGGTTGACGTCAGGAGGCAATACCTGTATGCCCAGACGGCGGCACTCATTGATGAGGACCGCCACCTTCTCCGAATTGGCCCGCACGACGGTGAGCGAAGCGGTCATGTACTCGAGCGGGTAGTGCGCCTTCAGGTAACCCGTCTGACACACGATCGCGGCGTAATCGGCAGCGTGCGCCCGGTTGAAACCGTAGTTGGCGAAGTATTCGATGGCGTCGAAGATCTTCTCAGCCGCCTCCCTGGATAGGCCGCTGTGCTTCATGGCGCCCTCGATGAAACTGCCCCGATGCCGGAGGAGTTCGGCCTGCTTCTTCTTGCCGACGGCGCGGCGCACCTGGTCGGCAGTGCCGGCATCATACCCGGCCAGGTCCGTCAGGATGCGGATGATCTGCTCCTGGTAAACACAGACGCCGTAGGTGTCTCCCAGGATGGGCTCCAGGGCCGGGTCAACATAGGCGGGCTGCTTCTTGCCACGGCGGCAGGCGATGAAATCGTCAATGAACTGCATGGGCCCGGGCCGGTAGAGAGCAATCACGGCAGTTATGTCGTCAATGTTCTCCGGTTGCAGTTCGCGCAGGACGCGGCGCATGCCCGCGCTCTCAACCTGGAACAGCCCCGTCACCTCACCCGTGGAGAGAAGGTCGAAGGTCGCCTTGTCGTCAAGCGGGATGCGGTCCAGATCGAGCTCAATACCATGGCGCTCACGCACCAGGTCAGCGGTTCGCCGCATGACCGTGAGCGTGGACAGGCCCAGGAAATCAATCTTGAGCAGGCCCAGGTCCTCGACCACCTCCATGGTGTACTGGGTGAGCGCGCCCTCGCCGTGCATGGATCGGTGCAGGGGCGTGTATTCCACCAGCGGCTTGTCCGTGATCACCACGCCGGCTGCATGCGTGCTTGCATGGCGAGCCACACCTTCGAGCGCTCTCGCCATCTCAACCAGGTCCGCGATATAGTCGCTCGTCTCGCACATCTGCCGCAGTTCGGGCACGGACTCGAGCGCGTCCTTGAGCGTCACCTTCGGGCCAAAGGGCACAAGACGGGCAACGCGGTCCACCTCGGCCAGGGGCAAGTCGAGGGCCCGGCCGGCATCGCGGATCGCGGCGCGCGCGCCCATCGTGCCGAAGGTGATGATCTGAGCAACCTTGTCCTGGCCGTATTTCTCCATGGCGTAGGCGATCATCTCGTCCCGCCGGTCATCGGGCAGGTCCAGGTCAATGTCAGGCATGCTGATGCGCCCGGGGTTAAGGAACCGCTCGAATATCAGCTTGTGCTGCAGAGGGTCCAGCCTGGTGATGCCCAGGGCGTAGGCAACGATGCTGCCAGCGCCGGAGCCACGCACGTTCCACCAGATGCCCGCCTCCCGCGCGTGCTTGATCAGGTCCCAGACGATCAGGAAGTAGTCGTCGAAACCCATCTCGTGGATGATCTTGAGTTCGTGTTCGAGCCGCTGTCGCACCTCGGCCGAGGCGTCACCGTAGAGGCGGGCGACACCCTCCTCGCACAGGCGGCGGAGGTAGCTTTGCGAGTCCTGCCCTGCAGGCACCGGGAAACGCGGCAGGTGGTACTGGCGAGCGCCGAACGAAAAGTCGCACCGCTCGGCGATGCGCAGGCTGTTCGCCAGTGCCTCTGGCAGTTCGGGGAACATCGCCGCCATCTCATCCGGCGACTTCAGATAGTAGCTGGCATCGCTCATGCGCAGGCGGTTATTCTCGTTAATCGTGTTTCCCGTCTGGATACACAGGAGGACATCCTGAACGCGCGCATCCTCCGGGCGGACATAGTGCACGTCGTTCGTAGCGACGGGCGGGATGCCCAACTGCCGGCCGAGGGCGACCAGCCTGCGGTTGATGTCAACGAGTTCGGGGATGCCCTCGTGCAGTTGGAGCTCGATGTAGAAGCGGTTGCCGAAGACGTCCTTGTACCAGCGGGCCACTCTTTCGGCCTCGTCCAGGCGGCCCTGGCCCGCCAGTTGCGCCAGTTCCCCGGTGCTGCAGCCGCTGAGAACGATTAAGCCCTCGGCGTGCTCCGCCAGATACTGCTTATCAATGCGGGGCTTGTAATAGAACCCCTGCAACTGAGCGGCGGTGGCAATCTGCAACAGGTTGGCGTAGCCAGTGGCGTTCTCGGCCAGGAGCGTCAGGTGGGTGGGGTTGCGGTCGAGCTGAGCGTCTTTGTCGGTCATCCGCCGCGGGGCCATGTAGACCTCGCAGCCGATGATCGCCCGTACTCCCGCGGCCGTCATCGCCTTGGCAAAGGGCACCACGCCGAACATGACGCCATGGTCGGTGACGGCCACGGCGGGCATGCCCAATTCGCTGGCACGCTCGGCCAGGCCGTCAACGCTGGAGAGCCCGTCGAGCAGAGAGTACTCTGTGTGCACATGCAGATGCGCGAAAGACATGGCTCAGTTCCCTGACACTTGGTTCAATTCAATCCCCGGCAACAATCTACCTTGGTCCGACATCGCAGCCGACAAAGCTTCGCCAGCTCCCCGCAGCTAAGCTAGAATGCGAACTGATCACGCGGCGCGCCGAAAGGGTACAGATGCCGGAACTACCCGAGGTACAGAACCTGATAAACACGCTCGCCCCCAAAGTATGTGGGGCCACGATCACTGGTGCCAGCGTGCTCTGCGAGCGCAGCATCGCTGAGCCGAACGCCGGCCTGTTCGCCGAACAGGTCGCCGGTCATACCGTACTCGGCATCGAGAGGCGTGGCAAGTATCTCGACTTCCAGCTCGACTCGGGTTGGCACCTGGTGGTTCACCTGCGCATGACAGGCAGGTTGCTCATCTTCGAGGATGGCTGCCCCGCTCCAGCCTGGGCCCGGGTGGCCCTGTTTCTCGCTGACGGCCGCACCATCTGGTTCAGCGACCTGCGCAAGTTCGGCCGTCTCGCCCTGACTCGCAGGCCAGCAGCAACGATTGCCGAGTTGGGCCCGGAGCCATTCGACCCTTGTCTCGACGAAGCCAGCTTCCACGCTCGCATGGCCGGGCGCCGGCGCCCGATCAAGACGCTGCTCCTCGACCAGGCCTTCATCGCCGGCCTGGGCAACATCTACGCCGACGAGTCTCTCTTCGAAGCCGGCATCCATCCGCTCACCCCGGCCGGCAGCCTCAGCCGCAAGCAGGCGGCCACCCTGCTGGCCAGCATACGTGCCGTGCTGCAGCGTGCCATCGCCAACCGTGGCACCACCCTGCGCGATTATGTTGACGCCGAAGGGCGCCGCGGCGAGAACCAGGAGCACCTAAACGTCTACGGCCGCAATGGCCAGCCGTGCAGGCGCTGCCAAACGACCATCCAGCGCCTACGGTTGGCCGGACGCAGCACCTGCTTCTGCCCGGCCTGCCAGCCGCTTGCCAGCGAAGGCCAGCACCCCGAATGACTCAGGCGGCGCCGAAAAGCCGCATCGGGTTATCGAGCAGCAGGGCCTTGCCGAGCCTCAGCGCCTGATCCACATCTAGCGGCGCCATGTTGGGATGGGTGAGGCTGCGCTCCACCCGCTCGGCCAGGACCGTCGCCAGTTCGTGCTTGTACATCCTGAACTTCGGCAGAATGAACTCGACCCGGTAGGCATCCGAGTAATAGCCCAGCAGTTTGTTCGCCGGCACCACGTCGAGACGCCGGCGCAGCTCGCGAGCGATGTCGCTGGGGCTGTTCTGGTACCACCAGTGCCCGCTCACGTAGACGTTGTGGCGGATCCAGGACGAAGCCGCCAATTCCAGCCCTGATGTGTCTGCCAGCACCGAAACCGGGAAACTGACGTCCCAGTATTCGTTGAAAAGGTAATCGTAACCGACAAGCGAGTTGGCGGAGTCCATCAGGTCCCGACCACCAGCCACCCCGGCCGGGTAGGCGCCGCGGCGCACGCCGATCATCAGGTGGAACGGCTTGTGCGTGGCCCGGCAGCAGTCGCCGATGCAGTTCAAGGCGTACGCCGCCCAGGCGCGGCGCGCCTGCTCGTCCAGCCGCCCTGTTGTCAAGGCCTGGTTCAAAGCGGCCGCGGCTTCTTCGTCGCTCACCGGCCTCGTCACCAGGTTAGGCACTGTGGACAGGGCAGCGTAGGCCATGCCGTGGGCCGCGAACTTGTTGAACACCCGCCTCAGCGCCAGGGCGAAATCCTCGGGGCTGCGCACCACCGTGGCCGAGGCCCGCTCCAGACGTTCGCGCTCCGCCGGGTTGTCAATCGCGAAGACGAATGGGTCCACACGCAGGCAGGGCACGAACAGCCGCCTGTCTATTCCCTCCAGGTCCTCATCGCAGGAATTCGTCATGTAGATGCTCTGGACGCCTGAGCGGCGAAGGACTTCCTGCCGGTATCCAGGGGCATCAATCGCCTTCTGTGCCTTGGCCGCGACTTCCTGCCACGCCAGGCTGGTCCACTCGCTCCTCTTGATACCAAGGAATGTCTCGCCGATGACCATGAGCCAATCGCTCTGGACGGTGTTGGCGAACAACGGCAGCCGCTCGAGCACCTGGCGCACTATCTGGTCTGGGTCCATCTCTGCAGCGAAGTCGGGACGGTACTCGGCCGAATTCGCCAATTCGGTGTAGTAGTGGTAGCCGATGATGTCCGCCAGGGAGCCAGCGAAGGCGTTGCGAGCGTCAATATGAGTGTGAATGTCGTAAATGGGGAGGGCATCCAGGCCCTCGTACAACTCCCGGCGCAGATCGGCGGCCACGATCAGTACCTCCCAGAGGTTTGTCCCATTCGGCGCCAAAGGCGCACACGGAGACAGGCTAGAACTGAGCCGCCGTCATAGTAGTCCGGCTCGGCCCGAGGGTCAAACCAGCCGAACATGTGGACATCACCATCCACCATGGTCATGGAGGGCGAGGCTGTAGCAATATGCTGGCGACAAGATGCTGGCAGCAATATGCTGGCAACGAGATGCGGAAGCAGCGAAGTCAAGGCGGCACTGTCTGGGCGGGCTGTGGCCGCAGGCGCTGCCCAGAAACAGGCGCCGCGTGCCTTCGCCGCTGATGAGGCAATCGCGTTCCGCGGCGCCTGCGCTCGTTCAGTAGGTATGGCCGCGACCACCATCAGGGCGGTCGCGGCCATACCCGGGAAGAGGAGTTGAGCGATAGTGGGCGAACTGCCCTTCAGCCCACGCTAATCCACAATCTTGGGTATACGCTCGATGCGAGGGTCGGTGAAGATGTCCGACTCGTCGCGGCTGCGCGTCGAGAACTCCGAGACGATAGCGCCGTCCTCACCCGCCTGGAACCAGTGCGGCGTGTTGGGGTAGAGAGTATATTGGTCGCCCGGGCGCAGGATCACCTCATGCCACGCGGTGAGGTACTGCGCCACATCCGGCGCTACCTGGGCTTTGGGTTCCGCGACAGGCTCGCCAGGCACGTAGACATAGACCTCGCCCCAGCGGCAGCGGAAGGTCTCCTCCTTGCCTGGCTCGCCCGCCACCGGCGGATGCCGGTGCTCGGGGCACAACTGCCGCGGGAAGAGCACGAGTTCCTTGGCGCAGACGCGTTCGGTGTTGACATAGGTCAGTATCTCCAGGCCAACCTCGTTCAGCCGGCCTAGCCCGAACTCCGCGACCTCTATCCTGCCCTTCTCATCCTCCGACAAGGCTATGCACGCCTTCTCGAGGTATTGCAAAGCCCGTTGGCAAGCTGCATTGTACTCCGCCCTGGTGAGCATGCTTCTAACCTCCACTCCGATTCTGACCCGGGCTGCCATCCGCAGTCGCCCTTGCCTCGCCTTCGGGAACGACGCTCCTGATTACCTGGCGTAACTCCGCGATGCCGAATGGCTTCACCAGGACCGCCGCGACGCCGCCGCCACTCAGCGGCCGGTCCTGCTCCTCGGACCAGCCGGTCATGAGCACGACCGGGGTGGCGGGGCTGCCGGCCTTGATCGCACGCGCTACGTCCCAACCCGGCATATCGGGCAAGCCCAGGTCAGTGATAACGAGATCGTAGCGCTCCTGGCCGAAGGCTTCAAGCCCTTCACGAGCGAGGCTGGCAGCTTGCGCCAGATGCCCATCCAGCCTCAGCATGCGCTGCAGGACCTCCCGCACCTGGGGTTCATCATCTATCACCAGCACTTTCAGAGTCCGCCCCATTTGGAGCACCGGCCCCTCCGCCTTAGCGTCGCTCGCGGCGCCGGCCAGTGGCAAAGAGATGAGAAACGTTGTCCCTGCGCCCGGGCGGCTGAACACCGAGATCTCACCAAGATGCTCTTCGATGATGCGTTTGCACATGGCCAGGCCGAGACCTGTGCCCTTCTCCCCCTTTGTCGTGTAAAAGGGCTCGAAGATGTGCTCGCGCACCTCAGGGGTGATCCCCACGCCGCTATCGCGCACGGAGAGGTGGGCTCGCCCCATTTCCGACCAGGCGCGCACGGCAAGCGTCCCCCCGTTGGGCATGGCGTCAATCGCGTTGAAGATGAGGTTGGTGAGCACCTCTCGGAACGCTGCTGCGTCTCCATCCACCAGCAGCGATTCTGGTACATCAACGACCGGGGTAATCTGTATGCCTCGCTTCTGGGCCTCGTCCCGCCAGCGTGGGCGAGTGATCTCCACGGACTCGCGGGCCACGGCGGCCAGGTCGCAGGTACGACCCGCCTGGCTCTTGCGCGTGCCGCGGGCGAACTCCTGCAGCCTCCTCACAGTGGCGGCACAGTCTTTGGCGCTCTTCTCGATCGCGCCCAGGTAGTGCCTTGCCTCTGCGACATCCTCTACGAGCATGCCGAGTTGGGCCTGGCCGAGCATGATGGCGATGGCGTTGTTGAGGTCATGGGCGGCGCCTGCCGTCATCTCGCCCAACAGCCGCAAGCGTTGATCGGACTCGACGCTGTTCGCAGCGGCTGGTGATGGCGCTGCCGGCGCACTCTGCGCCGCCTGCACTTTCAGCCGCTCAGCGATATCAGCAGCCTCGCGGTTAGCCACCGCCCGCTCAACTGCTAGCCCCAATAGACTGACGAACGGCCCAAGGTCAATCTCTTTTGCCGAAACATCGGGGTCTTGCCGCAGCCGCACGGCAAGTTCGCCCTGGCTACCGTTTAACAAACGGAAGCTGCCACGCAGATAGGCTGGCGAGCGGCTCCACAGCTGCTGCGAGCGCAGCCATTCGCCGGCGCTGACGCTGCGCACCTGCGCTGAAGCCACGCCATCCACTGTGCGTTCACCTGTGGCCAGGAGAACCGTCTCGCGGCTCAGAGGCACCACGGCTTGCACGTGGTCCAGCCAGGTAGCAGCACACATCGCCCGCACGTAGGCCTCGAGCATCGAACGCAGGTCGTCGCTGGCAGCCAGCGCCGCCGAGACCGACTGCAACAGCTCTAGCAACGCCAGGCTCCGCTGAAGGCGCCTGCTGCGTTGGTCGAGTTCCACCGCCATCTGCGCCAGGGATCGGTTGGCCGAGTAGAGTGCCCTCTGGAACACGTCCGGCGAAATGGCCGAGAGACCCATGGCGACAGCCACCTGGGAGACGCGCTTGTCCAGCCCCAAACAGAGCTGGATCAAAGCATCGTCTTCGATGGCCAGGTTGGCACGGCACTGAGGAACCAGCATCACAGAGTCATCCCGCCAGGGCGAGCCCAGGCCCTGGGAGGTGGCCAACCAATCCGCCACCTGGATGATGCAAGCGGTAACCGCCGTGGCATCGCCGCTTGCCGGCAGGGTGGCCTGGTGATGCAATGACACAGGCAGGCGCAATTCGGGCGGCAAGTGCCAGCGCTCCAGCAGCCAACCGCCCACCTCGGCGTGATCTGTCTCAAGCATGTCCCGCTCGGCACGTTCGAGCGGAAGGTGTGCGGTTCTGGCTGTCGCGATCACCGCTGGGTAGCTCTCGGGCAAGTGCTGGGCGAGAACGACCTGGCCGATGTCATGGAGGAGCCCGGCCACAAATGCTCGCTCTCGTTCCTTGTGCCCAACGCGCCGCGAGATCTCGCGGGCGCAGAGAGCTACGGCAATACCGTGTTGCCACAGCCGCTCGAGGCCACCACGGTCCTGCGTGGGTTGGCGCTCGAAAACCGCGTAGACCCCCGTGCTGAGCCCGAGGGCACGCACGGTCTCTAGCCCAAGCATCATCACCGCCTCACGGATGGTGCTGACGGCGGAGGGCCTGCCGTAGAAGGCCGAGTTGGCGAGCCTGAGGATCTTGGCGGCGATGGCCTGGTCAGCCTCGATCAGGCTGGCAAGTTCCGATATACGCACGTCCGTCTGCGAGCACTTCTCGATGAGTTGAACGGCGACGCCAGGCAGAGTCGCCAGGTCCTCAACACGTTGCTCGAGAAGGTCGTACACCTTGCCACGCATCGTCGGGAGAATTCCTCCGCACCTGCCAGAGTCCAGGCCGGTGATGGATAGCAACTAGCTTCTGCAACTTGTGTGCCACGCGTGGTTCTCCGTGTGGACATGGTACCAAAGGCCCACTCGGCATCCTCTGGGCACCATCACCGTTTTGGTTCCGTTGGTTTGACTATCCTAAGCAGCGGTCCCATTATAACAGCCGCATGATGTTGCTCATCCTGGTCAACTAGCCGTGACATCGCCCTCCTTACGCCTCTGGCGCTCGTTGCGGCGCCTGCCAGCCAGGCTGATCGTCGCCCAACCCAACACCCCACCGGATGTCTTCAAAGGGCTAGCGCTCTTCTGGGTAGATGGACTCTTCATCGCCTTCAGCTACTCGTTCTATAACCCCTTCCTGCCATTGTTCCTGCTAGGCTTCGGCGCCAACAACAGCCAGGTTGGCCTGATGACCGGAGCGAGTTCCTTGCTGGGAATCCTGTCCTACATGGCCGCAATGCGGGCGACGCACGCCATCGGCGGCCGCCAGCGCATCGTCGTCTTCTCTCGTGCCTCTCGCCTGATGCTGCTCCTGGTGGCGTTGGTGCCCTTTGCCGTCCCCCGTGCCGCAAGCATCCCCGTCACCATAGCGCTGGTGGCGCTGCAGGTGACGCTCGAGAACCTCGGCAGCCCAGCCTGGACGGCTCTCGTGGCGGACATCGTCCCGCTCGAGGGACGGGCTCGCTACATCGCCTCACGCAGCACCGTCAAGAACCTCACGCGCACCATCGGTGTCGCGGCAGCCGGCCAACTCATCCGGGCCCTTGGTTTCCCCTCAGGCTACTCCGCCTCCTTCGTGCTCGGGGGGCTGCTTGGGTTGAGCGCCGGCATCGCCTATGCGCATATCCCAATGCGCCAGGAGCAACCGCGCGACTATCAGGCGGCCACCGCCGGTAGAGACTTGCTGAGCAACAAGAGATTGCTCCTGTACATGGGCGCCCGCACGCTGTGGACGTTCGGCTACCAGATGGCAGCCCCATTTTACGCCGTGTACGTCGTACGCAACCTCGGCGGCGACGCCAGGTTGGTTGGCCTTCTGACCGGTGCCGGCT
>Ga0078972_1006661_pt1 | contig 26969 bp, 30 predicted proteins | sample YelNatPaOPGAMG01_FD_67568 | JGI IMG/M metagenome (GOLD analysis project Ga0078972, IMG submission 67568) | Hot spring thermophilic microbial communities from Obsidian Pool, Yellowstone National Park, USA - OP-RAMG-01 (SPADES assembly) (version 2) | ecosystem: Environmental > Aquatic > Thermal...
TATGATGAATCCATTGTGAGGCGGAGGGTTGAATGGGCGCTAAACTTCATGGAGCTTGGGGATTACGCGGAGTCATCACCATTCCTCTTGAGCGGTGGAGAGAAGAAGAGGCTCGCGCTCGCCATAATACTTGCATGGTCACCTGAGGTCATAGCGCTCGATGAGCCGACAACGGGCCAGGACCAGCTCCAAAAAGAGAAGCTAATGCAGATGATAAGGCTCCTAAAGGAGCAGGACAGGACGATAATAATATCGAGCCATGATGTCGAGTTCATCGCCCAGCTAAAGCCGAGGATAATCCTAATGAGACGCGGCAGGATAATCGCGGACGGCAACGCCGAGAAGATACTCTTAGATGAGAACCTGTTGTCATCATGCAACCTCTTCCCACCACAGATAGCATCCCTGACAAAGGAGCTTGGCTTCATAGGGATTAAGCCATCTCTCAAGCATCCAAGAGATGTTGCTAGGGAGATACTCGAGGCCCTAAGCCGAATACTCCCGAGAAGCTAGCCGAATAATTCTCAAAAACTGGGTCACGGGAGATTTCGCGCGTATTTTGGCGGGAGCGTGATCACTAAGCATATCTCCATCTCTTAAATAATGGTTAGAGCATACGACCCCCTCCCCCATATAAGATGGGGAAGTTTGGGCTACATCCCTCCTCTTGGAGGTTTAGCCCTTGGCCGGGTCTCCGGCCATTACCCCCTACCCCTCCCAGGGCTCGGGGTTACTAGCGTCAAATAAAATGTTGCATGCTGCTGCGAGGTCGGCGTTGAACACCTTGCCTAGCCTCGTGCACCTGAACAATCCCCTGCTTATCCTGACACCGCATCCATCACCATGCCATGTACATCTCGAGAAACTATCAGCGCAGGCATGAGCTGCAGAACTCGCACACGTAGCTCGGGCATCCCTTAAATCGGGGAGCCATAACCACTTCATGCAGAAGACATGATCCGGGCCGGGTTCGATGAAGAGGAGTATAAGGCGCTCATAGAGAGGGAGTTTCAGAGGTGTTATCAGGTTGCTGTTGAGGCCCGTAGGAGGATAGGGTCGCCGACTCCTGAGGTCGAGATACTTCTGGCCAAAGACTTGGCTGAGAGAGTTGAGCTCCTAGTGGGACCGCGAGGTGTCGCTGAAAAGATTAGAAAATACTTTGGGAGGATCTCCCAAGAGAAGCTTGCCTTCAAGCTGGCTGAGGAGCTGGTCTCCGAGCTTCGGGGCAAGATGAGTGATGAGGAGCTGGCGCTCCAAGTTATACGGACCTGCCTAGCGGTCCTAACGCCACCATGTATCACAGCTGCCCCAACCGAGGGCATAGTGGATGTGAAGATTAAGCAGAACCCGGATGGCTCCAAGCACCTATCAGTATACTTCGCTGGACCCATAAGATCCGCTGGCGGGACAGAGCTCGCATCAATAATCCTGCTAGCGGATCATGTTAGGAGGCTCCTCGGGCTCGACAGGTATAAGCCGACTGATGAGGAGGTCATGAGATTCATCGAGGAGCTGAGAACATATCAGAGAAGGGTTTCGAGATTTCAGTATAATGTCCCGGAGGACTTGATAGAATTCATCCTGAGAAGGCTTCCGGTCGAAGTTACGGGCATCGCCACGGATAGGATCCAGGCACCATCCTATAGAAATCTCCCAAGGATCGAGACGAATTATCTTAGGGGTGGGGCTCTGAGGGTTGTGAATGATGGCATAGCTGGTAGGGCGAAGAAGGTCTTAAAGCTTGTGGAGGAGCTCGGTCTCGAAGGATGGGACTGGATAAGGCATGTGGCCGAGAGAATGAAAGAGCTCATGAGCAATGATGAGGAGCAGAGTTACTTGGATGAGCTGGTTGGCGGGAGGCCCCTCCTCTCATCCTCAAAGACCTTCGGGGGATTCAGGATAAGGTATGGCAGATCCTTCTCGACCGGGATGCAGGCCGTCGGCCTCCACCCCCTAACACTCAAGCTCCTAAAGGGTTATCTCACGACAGGCACCCAGCTTAAGCTGGATTATCCCGGAAAAGGTGGAATAGTCTCGCCAGTAGACTCGATCGAGCCCCCGATAGTCATGCTGGATGATGGTAGCGTGATAAAGATCAGATCCGAAGAGGATCTAAAAAGGATTGAGGGCAAGATAGCGAAGATACTCTTCCTAGGAGATATCCTGATCTCGATAGGAGACCTGATCGAGAATAATGCCGAGGTTAGGAGGCCGGGATACTGCGAGGAGTGGTGGGCCGAGGAGCTTAGGGAGAGACTCGACACCGCGCCCCCGCATCTTAAAGAGCTCGCCAACTGGATACTAGGAGATCCGCTGCACCGGAAGCCGAGCATCGAGGACGCGATAAGGCTCAGCATGGCCCTTAAGATCCCCTTAAACCCCGAATACCTTCCATTCTGGAGAAATGCCTCGATAAATGATCTCGAGATGCTGAGAAGCTGGATAAGATCGGGCGCAAGCAGCCTCCTGATCGAGGATGGATATGTGTCCCTCCCGCGAGATGATGCGGCTAAGCAGGCTCTAACAAGGATACTCGTCGAGCATATGGTCTCGGAGAACAAGATAAAGATGCCATTATCATGGTTCAAGGTTCTTCTAGCCTGCCTGAGACCATTCAGTGATGAGAGGTTGGAGGGGGATGATCCAATCAAGGCAGTTGAGGCCATCTCTGGAATACCTCAGCGGGATAAGGCTGGATCATTTATTGGGGCTAGGATGGGTAGGCCTGAGAAGGCTGCTCAGAGGGAGATGAGCCCTCCGGTGAACGTGCTCTTCCCGATAGCCGATGCGGGTGGCAGCACGAGAGACCTTGTCGCGGCCGCGAAAAATGGCAGGAAGACCTCAGTCGAGCTCTGCACCAGAAAATGCCCAGAGTGCGGCGAGGTAACTTGGAAGGAGAGATGCCCGCAATGCGGCGTATTAACGGAGATCATTGGAACATGCGTGGAGTGTGGACTCGAGGTCGAGTATGGGGAGGATGCTAGATGCCCCAAGTGCGGTGGCAAGATCAAGTTCTCGAGGAAGTTCATGATCAACGTCGGCGAGGAGCTCTATTACGCCCTGAAGAGGATCTCGGAACAGGCGCCAGGCAGGCTCAAGGGCGTTAAGGGCCTCAATAGCACGGTGAAGGCGCCGGAGCTCATAGAGAAGGGCATTCTCAGGGCGAAATACGGCCTCTACATCTACAAGGATGGGACGATAAGGTTTGATGCGACGAATGCCCCCCTGACGCATTTCACGCCCAGACAGATCTCGACGCCGGTCGAAAAGCTAAGAGAGCTCGGCTACACACATGACATATATGGCAGGGAGCTGGTCTCACCAGACCAGATACTGGAGCTGAAGCCGCAGGACGTGGTCATCCCACGCAAGGCCGCGGAGCACCTTCTTAAGGTTTCAAAGTTCATTGACGAGCTCCTCGTTAAGCTCGCTGGCATGGAACCATTCTACGGTTTCGAGTCCATAGAAGATATTGTGGGCGTGCTAATAGCAGCCCTATCACCACACACATATGCAGGCGTCGTCGGCAGGGTTATAGGCTTCACGGACTCTTTGACATGCTTCGCGCACCCAGTCTTCCATGCCGCGAAGAGGAGGGATTGTGATGGCGACGAGGATAGCATAATGCTACTCCTAGACCCTCTGATAAACTTCTCGAGACTATATCTACCCGGCAAGATTGGCGGGAAGATGGATGCGCCTCTCCTCCTCACGGTAGTAATAAACCCGAAGGAGGTTGATGAGCAGGCACATAACTTGGATGTCCTGAGCCGGATACCATTAGAGTTCTATAGACTCGCGGAGCATGGCGGACACATATCGGAGCTCGCGGGCAAGATCCCCACGATAAAGACTCTCTTGGCCGAAGACAAGCCCCTGAGAGTTGGGTTCACACATCCACAAAGCAGCCTTACAGTCTATCCGGTTGAGTCCATGTATAAGAGGCATGGCAGTATGCTCGAGAAGATCATGGGGCAGCTCGAGCTGGCCGAGAAGGTCGAGGCGGTTGATGAGTGCATGGTAGTCGAGAAGATGGTTGAGACACACCTCCTCTCAGACATACTCGGGAATATGAGGGCATTCCTCCTCCAAGAGTTCAAGTGTAAGCGATGTGGGGAGAAGTATCGGAGGCCGCCCCTCACCGGCGTATGCGTGAACTGCGGGGGAGAGGTCTCTCAAACGGTCTTCAGGGGCGCTGTGGAGAAGTATGTAAATCTAGTCGAGAACCTTCTCATGAAGAAGATCAGGGACTGCTATCTCGCGGAGAGAGTCGCGCTCGCGATCGAGAATGTGAAAAGCCTCGACGCCGACGTATCTCTGGTTCCAGCGCTTATCATCAATATTCCACTCTTGGTAGCTCTTGATGTAGACGCCTTCCCGTATATCCTCGAGCAGCTCATCGAAGGAGTAGTCTCCCGGCTTCATGTATGTCGTTGACATCCTTATGATCGGCTCCAAGTCATAGCCAGCAGACCTCGCCGCCCCATTGCTACTGACGCCGAATATCGCCGCGGTCTCCCGATTATGCAGAAGCTCCCTCAAGATGCCGTTCTCTATCAGCTTCCGCTCCCTTCCCCTGATACCCTCATCATCATATGGGCTATAGCCGAATGAGTAAGGAATTATCGGATCATCAACAACCGTAACAACATCCGATCCTATTCTCGTCCCAAGCAGCTCCGGCTTGATATAGCTGTCGCCTCCCTGAGCAAGCTCCCTGCCGAGAACCCTGTCAGCCTCGCCCGGGTGGCCGGCGGACTCGTGGCAGATTATCCCAACTATCTCCGGCCCGAGCACAACATCAACGGGATCCCTCGGCGGCGCGATTCCTCGCAGCAGGACGGCGGCCACATGCTCAACCTCCTCCGAGACCATCTCGTTAGGTCTCCATGCCTCAACAGCCTCCCAGCCCCTAGCCTCGCCTAGGTGCTGGAACCTCTGAATGCTCCCATGTTGTGGCGAGTAGAGGGTTATGAAATACTCGAGAAACGTCCTCGGGATTCTCGTGAAGACGTCTGCACCATCACTATTTATGACCCATTTCTCAAGATCGCGCCTCCCAACTTCGAGGAACCTCATTACCTTTAAGCCCCGTCTCTCAGCGGCTTCGAGAATCGAAGAATCCACCTCCCTCAGGAACTCTATCTTGGCATCCAAGTCCACGGCGTCAAACCTCACCCTCGGCTTGACCTCGACTCTCGCTCTAGACATCTCCTCATCACTCAACTTAATCCTGTCTTTAAGGAGCCGCGACGCCGCCCTAGCCATGGAGAAAGCCGACCTAACAGCCTCTCTAATAGAGGCCCTAGTGAGAAATGGTGTTGATGAGAATCCTAAAGCGCCATCGATGAGAACCCTCACGCTAATCCCCTCATCAACTGATCTCGCGGTGATTTCGGGAGAACCATTCTTCAAGATAATAGCCTCCTCAACATCCTTCTGATATCTCGCCTCAGCATAATTCGCGCCTAGCCTACTAGCTTCTTCAAGAGCATACTTTAACATATCCTCAATCATCATCTATCCTCGGGGATAAATGGACCTTAAAAGAATTAGCCGCGAGCACCACTTTATGTTTTGGAGGAAAACCGCCCGGAATACCATAGCTCAGCCGGTTGATCCGTCATCACAGTTCAGGTGATGCGGGCGGTCATCACCGGATAAGAGATGGGCGGGGTCCATGATTTAAGATTTCCGGGGACCATGTATTATCTTCATCCTTTCGTGAAGCATGATTTGAAGACCTGATCCCATAGCTTGAGGTTCCTGATCTTGCCTAGTGTTGATATAAAGGCGCCGACGGGGCCATAAGCTCTCCTAAGCTTCTCGAGGGTTTCTATGTGCTTATCGACGAGCTTTTCTGGGCCTCGTGGGATATCTGCCTTAGGGATCCCCATAGTCTTGATTACCTGCTGGATGATGGGCTCCTCCTCTATTATAAATCCCGTGAAGACTGGGATGACTATGCTGGCATCCTTGAGGGCCTTGAGTATTTTCTCAATCGGCTCGGCGTCGAAGATGAGCTGTGTTACGAGGAATTCCGCTCCAGCCTCATATTTCCGCAGAGCTCTTGAGGTCTCGATCTTCAGTGGAATGTAGGGGTTTAGGCCTGCGCCGACATGGATTCTCGGCATGACCTGTAGCTTATCCCCCAGCTCATCGACGCCGTAATCCGACATTATCCTCACGAGATAGATGAGCCTGATAGAGTCTAGGTCGAAGACTGGCGCGGACTCCTCAGGCCCCATCTTCGGATGATCTCCCGTTAAGGCTAGGATATGCTCCACGCCACATAAGGCGAGCGCGAGTATCCTCGACTTTATCGCGAGCCTGCTCAAATCCCTGCAGGTTAGATGAGCTATGACCTCGCATCCAAGCCTCTTCCTCAGTAGCTGGGCGAAGACACTGCTCTCGACATGGAGGAGCGCGAGTGGGTTATCAGGTATACTCAGGGCTGTGAATGAGAGGTCCTTGAGAAGGTCTATGTTACTAAGAGCTTTGGCACTTGGCGGGATCTCCGCCACCCAGACAGGTTTCTTTTCAACTTCCATGAGTAGTTTAGTGAAACTCTGCCTTCTTCTGATTTCCGGCCTAAACCTGAACCCGCGATCCAAAATAATCTTGGATGGATATCGCTCGGAGAAGATACATCGCCTGTCGCCGAGCTCGCATGTGCCATCCGGTCTCATCCCGCCACATGGGCCATTCAAGACCCGTTTTGGGCATCCACTCAAGCCTAGTCAACCCTCACCCTGAGATACCTAGATCTTCTCAAGAGGAGATATAGATTGAATGCGACGATGAATGAGAAGATGATCATGAGCCCTCTCTCGAGGGCTACCGCTGGAATTGCGGCGAGATACCAGGCCGCCATGGCCTCGGGCTTGAATGAATTGAGCGCGTATCTAAAGACTATTATCGCCGCTAGGCTGCCATAGAGGTGGTCAGCGAATATTCCGGAGAAACATCCGGCGAAAATTCTGAACATTGATCGTCTGATCCAGCTGCCCGTTTGGCTAAGGAGCCCGCTCGTGAGCATCAGGGCCATGGAAGCGATATAATATATCGTGAAGATGGCTGTGAGCCTGCCAACATCCGTCGCATACCAGATGGCCAGCATCGCGCCATGGATCCCGACCGCGTAGACCCATTTCGGCACGCCAAGCAGCCTTTCACGATCGAGGACAAGGGATGAGACGAGGGCGCCGAGCGGCGCGGCGAAGATAGTTACGTAGCTGAAGAGTGTGTATTTTCCCGGTAGGAGAGTCATGGCCATGATTGTCCCGAGGAAGATTGAGGCGGGCCCGAGAACATGGCCTAGAATGAGGCCGTAGATGGGGGAGAGGGTGATCGCGATCTCGATCTTAACGCCGGGAAAGCCTATCGCTGGTATTCCCGGGAGCATTTTCAAGATCACCATATAGAGTGTGCTGAAGCTCGCGAGCAGAGCCACGTCTAGGCTCAGTCTCCTAGCGACCCCGCGCATACTTGAGCCCATCAATATCTCCGGATTATAAACTTGACAAACTTAATAAGGTATCTCCTGTGCTCAAGCTAGTTGAAAGAGGGCATGCATGAGACCGAGCTGAAGGAAATCCTAGATCTAGTCAAGAGGCATAATATGTGGAGGAGGAATGAGTGCATAAACCTCATAGCATCAGAGAACGTTACATCGCCGCTCTTGGACGTGGTCTATCTCTCGGATGCCATGCATAGGTATGCTGAAGGACTGCCGTTTAAGCGCTTCTACCAGGGGACAAGATACGTGGATGAACTTGAGGTTAGGGTCTCCAAGATCTTTGCGGAGCTATTCGGCGCGAAATACTCGGATGTCAGGCCAATCTCGGGTACTATCGCAAACGCGACTATATTCGCTTGCCTAGCGAGGTCGGGGGATGAGGCTGCTGTCCTACCCTTACCCGGAGGCGCTCACGTCAGCCATTCGAAGTATGGGATACTTGGGAGGCTCGGGATAAAGCCTGTTGAGCTCCCTATAATACCCGAGGATATGATGGTGGATGTAGATGCTGCTGTCAAGCTGATTAGGGAGAGGTCCCCAAGAATGATAGTTCTGGGGGCGAGCGTCGTCATCTTCCCGCACCCGGTTAAGGAGATATCCGAGGCGGCTCGAGAGGTGGGGGCAAGGCTAGTCTATGACGCGGCGCACGTCCTTGGTCTCATAGCTGGGAGGGCTTATCCAAACCCGCTTGAAGATGGCGCTGATGCGATCACAACCTCAACTCATAAGACCTTCCCGGGCCCACAGGGTGGAGCAATAATAACGAATAGCGACGAAATATACGAAAAGGCATCGAAGATAGTCTTTCCCGTCTTCGTCTCGAATCATCATCTTCATAGGCTGGCGGCGCTCGGTGTGGCATCATTGGAGATGAGGGCGTTCGGACGAGGATATGCAGACCAGATACTAAAGAACTCGAGGCGCTTGGCCGAGGAGCTTCACGCGAGAGGCTTTAAGGTTCTAGGCGAGAAATGGGGCTTCACGAGAACGCATCAAGTGCTTCTTGATGTTCGTGGTGATGGTGGTGGGGCGAGATGTGCTAGAGCCCTAGAGGAAGCGAATATAATCGTCAACAAAAATATCTTGCCGTGGGATGGGCCCAGTGACATAGAGAATCCATCGGGAATAAGAATAGGGGTTCAGGAGGTTACTAGGATCGGGATGAAGGAGGATGATATGAGTGAGGTGGCCGAGCTGATATATAGGGTTGTGAAGAAGCGGGAAGAGCCATCAGAGGTTAGGAGACAGGTGATAGAATTCAGGAGGAGCTTCACGAAGATCCACTATACCTTCGACGTTGATGTGAGAAGCGTTGCGGAGGAGATTGGTTCCCTTATCCTAGGCTAGTTCCTCCCTAACCCTCCTAGCGGCCTCAACCATATTCTTTAGCTTCGCGAGGGCTGTCTCTCGCTTAAGCCTCTTCAGCCCGCAGTCCGGCTTTATGTAGAGCTTCTCGGGCGGTAGAAGCTCCAAGCCCCTCGCGATTCCGTCCATTATCTCCTCGACGGTCTCGATCCTCGAGGTATGAACATCTATGACGCCGAGAGCCAGCTCCTTATCGAAGGAATACTCCTTCAACACATCCAGCAGCTCGTAGTTCCTATTCTTAGTCTCGAAGTCGTATTGGTCTATCGGGAAGTCTAGGATCTCGGGGAAGAGCCTCTCCATCTTCCCATAACATATGTGCGTTATCCTCTTCACATTGCTCAGCCCACCAAGCATGATCTCAAAGGCCTCGCCCGCGATCAGGACATCCCTCTTCTCGGCCCTCGTCGAGAGCGCAGGCTCATCAATCTGGATAAATGTCGCCCCAGCTCTTACCAAGGCCTCTATCTCCCTCCTAAAGGCCTCGGCCATGTCGAGGATAGCCCTTCTCATGTCCCCATAGAACTTGTCAAAGCTCCAAGAATACATGGTGTATGGGCCGGTAAGGGTCACCTTCATGGGCCTCCCGGCGGCGAGGCTTGAGGCATACCTCCAATCATCTACAAGTATCTCATGCCTCCAAGCGATCTTACTAACGATCACGGGCTTCCTGAAGTAGACGTTGTCGAATATCCTGACTGGCTCGCTTATCTCGAAACCCTCAAGCTCCTCAGCGAAGAAGACCGCCATATCCTCCCTCCTCTGCTCTCCATCAGCTAGTATGTCTATCCCGGCTTCGAGATAATCCATTATCGCCTTCCTAGTAGCCTCCCTGACTAGGGATTCGTATTCTGGGCCGCGATCACCGCGCCTCCTGAGCTGGAACGCCTTAAGCGCCTCGGGGAAATATGGATAGCTCCCGACAACTGTTGTCCTAAGCTTGTTGGGGAGCTTATAGTTCATATGAATCTCACCTCCGCCTCGGCAAGAATCCTGCCAAGGGCATCAAGCTTCCTAACAGCCTCGTTATAAGGGATGTAGTCGAGCCAGGAGCTTGTCGAGAAAACTAGGATATCCGGCGAGATATAATCCAAGTATGTCTTCACATGGTAGACCACTTCACGCGGATCCATGGGATAGATGTTCCTAGAATCTATGATGCCTAGGCTGAGGATGGGCCCCTCGAACCCATGCTCCTTGAGCGCTTGATCAGCCTCGGTGGGTGTGGACTTGAGATCGACATGAAGGCCTGCTCGAAGATCAAGGATCATGGCATATCTCTCTGGGTCTAGGTTAAAGTATGTCGCGACGATAACTCTATCACTGGGAACATCGAGCCTCGTGAGGAACTCGTTTACAATATCAACGCCCCTCAGCCTCTCGGATCTTCCGAGCTCCGGGTCCACGAGAGACGGTTCATCAACTTGGATCAGGTCGGATGAGCTCTTCAGCACCTCCACCTCCGCTCTAAGGGCCTCGATCAAGTCATCGAGAAGCTCATCCTCCGAGGTGTAGAACCGGTTCTCGGAGAGTTTTAGAAATGTGAAGGGTCCCGGGATAACGGCCTTAACTAGCCCATGCGCAGCTCCTCTAACCTCCTGAATTTCCTCAAGCGTTATCGGCCCCCTCCATCGGATCTTGCCGGTTATCGTCGGACACCTGTAGTAGAAGTTGTTGTCGAAGAACCTGATGAGCCTTCCAGCCTCTAGTCCCTCAAGGCTTATCGTGAACGGCCTGAAGAGGTCGTGCCATGAGAGGAGGCCGCTGGTCACTATGCTCATCCCAGCCCTTTCCTGAAGCTTCACGACGTCGCGGATTGACTCTGCTAGGATTCTCTTGAGCTCACCCTCACCTATCTTACCCTCAGAGAGGTCGTCGAATGCCTTGCGGAGCTTAGGCGGCCTCGGGAAGCTCCCACATATCCCTGCGTGGAGCCTCATCTCGGCCCGGGAAAAGCATAACTCTCTAGAATTAAGTATTGCCTTAGAATAGGGTTCTACGCTCCAGCGCCCTTGGCGACGGCCTACCATAGATCGCTATCGGGTAGCCACAATATACGCATCGATTCTTCTCGTCGAGGTTCCATGAGAGGATATCGAAGCCATAACGTTCAACAACGACTTGGCCGCACTCGGGGCAGATAGTATTCTCATATGGATGGCCCGGGACATTCCCTAGGTAGACATATCTCATGCCTTCCTCCTTAGCAACTCGATAATGCTTCTCGAGAGTTTCGATGGGCGTCGCGGGCAGATCGAGTACCAAGTAATCCGGGTGGAATCTTAGGAAGTGGATTGGCACATCGGGGCCGAGGTTGTCGTGTATCCAGCGGACGAGTCTCCTAGCCTGCTCCAAGTCATCTCCTATTCTTGGGACAACGAGGTCCGTTATCTCGATGTGAATCCTAGTCTCATCCCTCAACTCGAGCAGCGTCTCGAAGATCGGGTCGGGGCTGGGGACGGCGCTGAATTTTCTCAGGAAGTCCGGGTCGGCATTCCCCTTGAAGTCCACGGTCGCGGCGTCTAGGAAGTCCATGGCCTCCCTAACAGCGTCGGGCGTCCAGTAGCCATTGGTCACAAAGACGTTGAATAGCCCCTCCCTCCTTGCGATCACGCCCACATCATGCGCGAACTCCATAAAGATTGTCGGCTCATTATACGTGTAAGCTATCCCCTCGCTCCCATACTTCTTAGCCATCTTGACCACCATTTCGGGGCTGACATCAGCGCCCTCAACCCTTCTCCTCTGGCTAATATCATAGTTCTGGCAGTATCTGCAAGCCCAGTTACAACCATTAGTCGCTATCGAGAAGACCCTTGTCCCAGGCATATAATGCATGACGGGTTTCTTCTCAATTGGGTCAACATTCGCCGCGATAATCTTGCCATAAACTAAGAGATATAGGATGCCGTCGATATTCCCCCGGATGCCACAAAACCCTCTTTGACCTGGGCTAAGCCTACAATACCTCGGACAAGCCCTACAAACGACTATGCCCCCATCAAGCCTTTCATAAAGCCTAGCGGGCTTACCCGAGACCTGTAGGCCCATCCAACAAGTATTACAGCAATAATCAGATATAATAAGGATTTAGCCCGCCATAATCAAGATGAGCGCCTGTTGAAAGGGGTCTACATCCTCTTTCTAAGAATCTTGGATGATGTGAAGTTAAGGGTCGGCGGCCTCGGCGAGATAGAGCTTGAGAAAGGATTATACGCGTATGTCGGCTCAGCTCAGAATAATCTTGAGAAGCGGCTGGCGAGGCACAGGTCTAAGGCGAAGAGGCTTCGATGGCATATTGACTATCTCACCGCTAGCGATAAGGTGATTGTTGAAAGCGCATACGCCTACGAGCTTCCAAAGGAATATGAATGTAGGATGGCGGAGCTCCTTGCAAGAATCTCCCAGAAAGCTGTTAGGGGATTCGGCTCATCCGATTGCAGGTGTCCGGGCCATCTATTCAGGATAGGAGGCATAGTCGAGGATGTATGCAAGATGATGTCAAGGGTTTTTGGAAGCAGGCCGATGCGCATCTTTTAGGCATTAATCTTCTGCCGAGCCTTCCTCTTAACGTTCTGCTGGCCGCCCTCGCCATTATTCACTTTCTCTATTATTATCCTCGAGGATCCGACATCAACCGAGATTATTAGCTCATCACCCTCGCTGAATGGGAACTGGCTATCATGCGCGAGCCTCGATGGAATATGGATGTAGAAATACTCGTTGCCGCTGGCGTGAACCTTCTTCCTGAGATGACCCCTAGCGGTCAGCATGGCCACACCTCCGGCGCTATCCTTGGGGATAAGTTTTGGATATAAGACTTGTGGGTAAAAAGCTCTTACCTCGCGCTCCTTATCCGGCTAAAAGCCTTCCGGGGAAGCTATTTATCATAGAGCCTCCTGACTGTGATTTAAGCTGGAGAGCATGGGCCGCGTGAAGATACGGAAGATTAAGGTCCTAGCGAAGGAGGTTATAGAGAAGTTCCCGGACAGGGTCTCGGCCGATTTCGAGCTTAATAAGCTCCTAGTATCTCAGGCGCTCACAGGACAGGTCTCCAAGAAGATTAGGAACAAGGTTGCAGGATATATCACGAGGCTCGTGAGAAGAGGGCTTGAGGAAGAGCTTGAGGAGGCGGAGGCCGTGGAAGCCGCTGAATCCAGCGGCTGAAACGTCTTCAAAATGATCTCAAATCCTGATCTCTTAAAGTATTGAGAAGATTTATTACCCGGGGAAGCCGATCTAAAGCCATGCCCACAGCATTCGTCCTAGTAAATACTGAGATCGGCTGTGAGGAGGAGATTCTAGAGGAGCTGAAGAAGATCCCTAATGTCAAAGAGGCTTACGCCGTTTACGGCGTATATGACATCATAGCCAAGGTTGAGGCAAATACGATGGATGAGCTCAAGGAGGTTATCTCCTGGAGGATAGCGCTCCGGGCCTAGCTTCCGGCGCCGGGCGCCCTCATACGGAGGCTGGATAAAGTCAGGAGCACATTAACAATGCTAGTTATCTCGGAGTAGCTCGTCAAGCATCAGCGGCCTCGTCAAGTGTCTTCGCGCGGATGGCGGCACCTCATAGAATCCAGGCCTAATAGTCCTAGGAATCCTAACTATTTCTTTACATTCCTCGGGCAGCCTAGCCCTACATCGCCCGCACTTAAACCCCTTATTCTTTCCCATGGAGGTCATTCTCCTTCCACACTCCGGGCACTTAGGCGGCCTCTCAATAATCTTCTCCGCGAGTCCTCTGATGTAGATCTTCTCGAGGTTCAGTGTTAGACCCTGAGGCTTCTGCTTGACGGCGCCGTATACTATGATCTCGTCCCCGGGGATGAGTTGCAGGATAAGCTTCCTGAAGCTTTTGGTAGGCTCATAGGCTGCGCACCAGATCTCACCATGTTCGTCCTTAAGCTTGAAGAAGACGTGGCCGCCCACATCTATTCTCGGGGTCTCGGCGACGATTCCCTCGACTATCGCACTCACGCCATCACTGAGATCTCTTGTTCCGAGCTTCTGGTAATGGGCGTCTGTCGCCTGATTCGTCTCAAAGATCGTCATGAACTCGATGGGCTCATATACCCGGATCATCCTGAAAGCCTTCTTGAGAATCTCTGGGTCAACGCCCCTTATGCCGAGGAGAACGGGGCAAGGCGTGTGAGGGGTTATCCTGATCTCACCACTTTCAGGATCTATGTTATCGAAGGTATACGGCCTCGTCGCCCTATCCATCTCGAAGACAGATGCTGGATCAATCTTCCTCACCGTGCCCCAATACTCCCTCCGCCTATGAGCGATGAGCTCATACGTCTTCCCGAGGCTCAGGTCAGCCCCTATCGCGGCGAGCGCGCCTATTATGCCCATGCCACCGCCATAGTAGATTAGCTTGGCGCTAACCTCCTCAGCAACTCTGAATCCATCCTCTAGGGGCACAAGCTCGCGGACAGCTCTCCAGTAGAAGCCTCTAAGCTTCTCACCAGGTTCTCCCTCTAGGAATGCGATACCTGTCTCAGCCCCCTCGTTGATCTCCGAGAATTCCTCGACAACGCTTTGCATGACATCCTCGGCCTCCTTAAGTTTGACTCCCTCAACTTTGAAGGCGACCGCCGCGTTGCCCCGCGTCTTGTAGGGGCAGTTGGGGTTGAGTCTTACAAGTCTCGGATAGCCGATTAGCCTCGCGCCAAGAGCTTCAAGCCTTCTCATGGCTACCACTGCCACGTAGGTCGTGCAACCACCCCTCCTTGAATCCGTATCATCAACCCCTATCCAGAGCGCCATCCAGCTCAGAAAGTGGAGTAGTGATTCTTAAAAACCATTAAGACCCTAGGCTAGCCTCCTGAGGATATTCTCGGCAAACCTCCTCGCCCTTTCGAGATCTTCCGCATTAGGCCTGCCCTTATTCATCCCCCCGATAAGCCGGAGAGCACCATGAAGATTATAGCCCCTGCAACTAAACTCCCCAACGAGCCTGAAGCCTTTTCTTGAGAGTATTGTGATCAGGGGCTTATGATAATTATGGAGGACCGGTATCTTAGGGAGACCACTTGTCGAGAAAATAAACACGTATCTATCCCGAGCCTCGGGAAACCTTTCCGCAAATGTAATTATTGATGGGTGATGCCTGCCATAATATATGCCGGATCCGAGCCCGATTAGCTGATATTTCTTGACGGCTTCACGCGGGTCCAGTTCCCCAGGCTTATAAATCTCGGCGCCCAAGACCTCGCCAATAACTCTAGCAACTTTGAGAGTATTCCCCATGTGGGCCGAGTAGCAGATGATCACGCTTGAAATCAAGGCCGGATCAGAAAATGCCAGCCACGTTATAATGTTTTTAGTCGAGCTGAGGCTCTCTTCCCTAGAAGCTGACATATAATTAGGATGTGTTACTGCATTTCTATTCTTGGCTTAATAAAAAGCAAAACTAAGATAAGAATTGAAATTAAGAATAAGAATTAAAATTAAGAGAGGTAAGACTGGCTGGCGGCCATAGTGGCCGGAGCCGGTGGCCGCACGTAAACCACCCCCTGGAGACCCCGTGGCGTGTGCTCATCACAGGCTCTCCGGTTTTTACCGCCTGCCGGCCAACAAGCGTTCCTTCCAAAGCCTCCTTTTACGGGGTAAATTTTGAGGGAGTAGTATATATGGAGGATATTTGTAACGATTTTGAGAGTTATGGCGCGACTTCATGCGCGTAGACGGGGGAAGTCTGGGTCGAAGAGGCCGCTTAGCAAGGCTCCCCCATCATGGGTTAAGCTCACGCCAGAGGAGGTTGAGTCCCTAGTAGTTAAGTATGCTAAAGAGGGTTATCCGCCGAGTATGATCGGCATAATCCTGCGGGATCAGCATGGTGTCCCGCTCGTCAAGCAGGTCACGGGCAAGACGATAAAGCAGATTCTCAAGGAGAATAACCTATTACCCCAGATCCCCGAGGACCTAGAAAACCTGCTCAGAAGAGCTAGGAGGATGAGGGTGCACCTAGGCAAGCATAAGGGAGACAGGTACAACAGGCATAGACTTCAGCTCGTCGAGGCCAAGATCCACAGGCTCGTTAAGTATTACAAGCGGATTGGCGAGCTCCCACCAGACTGGGAGCCAGAACTTGTCTACGCATACAAGTAGTATCTGGAAACAGCTATTTTAGCCCCCCATATAGATCATGAGTATAGTTGATGAGCCTAGATAGATTCAGGGATGAACGAGGATTCCTCTCAAGAGCTGGGGAGGTGGCGGAGAGGATAAGATCTATCATGGATGAGGGCGGTAAGTTTCTAGTCATATGTCACGTGGATGCTGATGGGCTTTCGTCGGGCGCGATAGTCTCAGCCATGCTCCTGAGAGAGAATGCTAGGTTCGTGACTAGAGCTGTTGGGGAGTTTGAGGATGCGTTGAGATACCTTGCTGATCTCCCAGCATCATACATCCCCATTCTCGTAGATATGGGGAGTGGCTACCTGAATGAGTTGTCCAAGCTTTCGCTAAGCAGGCCTATCATAATACTGGATCATCATGAACCGATTGGGTCGGCTCCCGCGAGCGTGATCCAGCTTAACCCGCACTTCTACGGCATAAATGGTTCCGAGGAGGTTAGCGGCGCAGGCGTGGCATATTTCGTCGCGAAAGCGCTGAACGAGGAGAATATTCTCCTCTCGCCAGTCGCTGTAACGGGCGCTCTAGGTGATCTTCAGGATAGATCCGATGGCAGGAGCCTGCATGGGTTTAATGAGAAGATTGTTGAGGATGCTGTGAAGGCCGGGCTGCTCAGAGTCGAAGAGGATCTACTTTTCTATGGAAGGAGTAGTAAGCCCATACATGTGGCAATGGCGAGCACCATGAACCCCTTCATCGTCGGCATCTCCGGGAATGAGGCAAACGCCTACAGCCTCCTAACCGAGATAGGGATAAGGGTGAGGGATGATGACAGGTGGCGCGTCTTGTCGGAGCTGTCGGAGGATGAGAAGAGGCAGCTTTACAATGGTATATTGAAGTATCTGGCGTCGCTGGGGCTTCCGCCGAGCATGGCGAGGGAGCTTATTGGAAAGGTCTATGAGCTGACCATGGAGGAGCCCTGGACATATCTGAGGGATGCGCGGGAGTTCGCCTCGCTACTGAATGCATGTGGCAAGACCGGCAACGAGTGGCTGGGGATCTCAATAGCTATGGGGGGCCGCGGGGCCCTGCTCGAGGAGGCTCAGAGGGTGCTCGAGGATTATAGAAGGAGGCTTGCTGAGGCAGTCGAGTACGCCATGAGGGATGAGTGCAGGCAGGAGCTGAAGAACCTGCTCGTGATAGATGGTGGGGGAGTGATAGATGATAGGCTGATAAGCTCTGTGGCCTCGATGCTATCCTCAATGGGGGTTCAGGGTGATAAGCGTATCTTGGTCGCGCTAGCGCAGTCCGAGGACTCGATAAAGGTTTCGGCTAGGAGCTCGAGAAAGCTCGTCGAGATGGGCTTGAACTTGGGAAAGCTCCTCGCCGAGGTCGCTGAGCTCGTCGGCGGGAGGGGCGGCGGGCATGATGTAGCGGCCGGGGCAAGCATACCCAAGACCCGGAAGGCATTATTCCTACTGGAGCTCGATAGGGCTGTTGAGGAGAAGCTCTCGGGGGTGAGGTGATGGAGGCCGGATCACAGGCTGCCGAGTGCGAGGCTAGGATACGGATGTGTTTTGAGGATGCCTTGATTGCGGAGATCGTGATGAAGGCTCTCCAGCCAGATAATGAGCCCCTTCCAAGCGGCATGCAGCTCTCTGCTAGGATGAGCGGCTGCGAGGTCATTTTCGAGGTTAGGTCGAGGAGACCGATAATGTCGCTCCTCACGACCCTCGATGATATACTCGCTTCGACGATTCTTGTGCTTAAGACTGTACAGTCCGTCGGCCAGCCCTAAATGCTATACATGGCTCAACTTCCTCCATGCTAGCCCCCTTATGAATGCTCGGAATCCGGTATCCGCAGGGGCATGATTCAGGTGAGCCGAGTTTTATCCAGATGCGTTCGACATCCTCGGCTGGGATCTCTTGGACAATTCTCCAAGCTAGTCTACATGCTCCCTCGCGTGAGAGGCCGAGCTCAAAGAGCGCGCTCTCGATTATGCCATGCCTTCTGATGAGCTCCCATACCAGCTTCTCGCCCATCTCGCTGAGCATTATCTTCTCGCCTTCGACTCTTAGATAACCAACACACCTAAGCTTCTTCACCATCAGGGAGGCGGTCGGCTTCGAGACCCCGAGATCCTCCACTATCTCATATTGCCTCGCATAGCCCTTGCCTCGGGACCTCCTGAGAACGGAGAGGAGATATTCTATCGCCCTTGGGCTGAGCTTGGGCCTGCTAGGACTCACGGGCCACCACCATCCCGATGACCGCGATCGCCGAGAGTATTCCTATGCCGCCGCTCGGCGGGATATTCATGACCTGGGCCAGAGCATAGCCTCCAAGGCTCAAGGAGGTTGCCGACAGGTAGGATGCGGCGAAAAGCCTTCTCTTGAAGAACCTGACGGCGATCGCCCCCGGAATCGCTAGGAGTACGTGGGTGGCAAGAACTCCTATGCTCATTGAGAGTATCGAGGCCGCGAGGGAGCCGAGGGCGAAGAAGAGATAACGGTATAGTCTCGTGTTTATACCCATCGCCTCGGCACCATCCCTATCGAAGGCGATGTACTTTATCTCACCACTTATCAGGTGCATCAAGGGCGCGGTTATCACTAGGCCGGTTAATGTTCTCTGAAGGTCTCCTAAAGTGGCCACTGCCGATGTCCCGGCGACATATACCCATGCCAGCGAGAGGCCGGTTGAGGATGCCTTAGCTAGGAGGTAACTGAATACAACGGTTATCGTTGTTGCTAGGGCAACAACGAGAGCTATGGAAACGTCCTCTGAGAATATCCTCTCGGATAGCTCGGCGACGAGTATCGAGAGGATCAGGGCCATTAGGAATGCTGTTACCGGGACTGGGAGGCTGATGCCCAACACCTCATTCAGGTAAACCCCGAGTATTGCACCACCGAGAATGGAATGAGTCATAGTCAATGCGAATAATATGCTCCTAGATATTATGAGGGGTAAGCTTATGGCCCCGATGAGGAGACCATTCGCGGCCGCTGATAGGTAAATTAGCAAGAGTAGGTCAAGCGGCATCCAAGCATCACCCATGATCCTCGCCGAGTATGAATCCCGCCGGTATCTCGGTCAAGCCTGGATAGGCCCTCCTGAGATTCTCTAAGGTCAGAACCTCGCCAGCCCTTCCTATGGCGTAGACTCGCTTATTCAGCAGGATCACGGTAGGCTCCAAGTGAATGCATGGGCTGAGCTCATGCGCGACGAGGAATATATCGATCCCCCTATCTCTATGCAGCCTATAGAGTAGATCAGCTATCTCGCATTTCATGTCGAAGTCCAGCATAGAGTAAGGTTCATCAAGGAGCAGCATCCTAGGCTCTCCGACGAGTGCTCTAGCGATGAGGACTCTCTGCCTCTGCCCGCCGCTAAGCTCGGAGAACTGCGCTGAGGGGTCATCCAGCCCGACGAGTTCGAGGGCTTCGCGAACCCTGCGCCTCACCTCTCCGGTCACGATCCTAGGCGGCAGGTTCCTCGACAAAGCCGCCATGGCTACAACCTCCTCAACGCTCATAGGTATCCGATGATCTATATCGATGACTTGCGGGATGTATCCGATGAGTCTCCTGACCCTGTTAGCCTCCCTCGGGACATCATATCCCATAATCCTTATCATGCCCTTTTGGGGCTTGAGCAAGCCAAGCATAAGCTTCAGCAGCGTGCTCTTTCCGGCGCCATTCGGCCCCATGACGGCGCAAAAGAAGGGCGAGTCGAGCTCGAAAGAAACGTCCTCTAACGCCATCCTATCGCCGAAAGAATATGACACGTTCCTAAGCTCAACCTCACCCATGCCGCTTCACCCTCAGGATGAGCAATACTAGGACTAGCGCGAGCATAATATTAGCCACAAGTGATGGAAGCAGGAATGCATCCAATAAGCTTCCCGTGCTCCTCATGTTACCACCAGACTGAAGCCTGCTCTTAATTATGGATGCCGCGGATGCTGGGGCGAGCTCAGGCCTATCTGAGAAGTCAAGAAGCGGGATAAGCGCATACGGGACATTATTCTCTTCCAATGCTTTTATGATGGCTGAGCCCTCCGTGAGGCCCATATCGCTCATGAGCACGAGCGAGACCCTGCCTTCCCGAAAAAGTTCCACGATCTCGGCAACCTCCCTGGGAGAGGGCTCCACGCCGTGTTCAATCCTGAGCATGGCCTCCACGTCGAGACCGAGATCTTCGGCGATATACTGGAGCGCGGGATCCACAAGGGCAACCCTAACACCATGAACGCTCAATCGCTTGACAACATCCTCAATGAGCTTAATCCTCTCGAGATAAGCATCCAGTCTCTGCTTGAAGTACTCCGACTTATCCGGCATAAGCCTTAAGAGCTCGCCAGCGCACGCCTTAGCAATAGCCCTCAGGCCGCTTAACGAGAAGAAGTATCCATGTGGGTTCAGACTTCCATCTATCTCGAGAAGCCTCAACCCCTCCTTCTGATAATCACGGTAGTCTACAACTCGAGCCCTGATAAGCCCCTCCTTAACAAGCTCCCCAATCCTCTCCTCAACTGGGAGGTGATGCGGTCCTGTCATAACTATCAAGGATGCGCCGCCGATAAGCGATAGAAGTTCCTGAGTACTTGGCTCATAGCTATGTGGATCGGCGCCTGGCGGGAGAATTTCCTTCACATTAACATATTCTCCGCCAACCTCTTTGACGACGCTGGCCAAAGGCCCAGCAGTAACCACCACCAAGACCCTGCTCTCCTGAGTTGAGGCGTGACCCATCAAGAGAGCCAGAATCAGGAGGGCCGATAATAGAGCAGCCCCACCAACCCGGTAAATACTCATCCATCGGGTAAGCAGCACAGCCGTGATTAAAGTTTTATGCCATAAAACTCAGAATAGTCGTCTAAGGTTCCTCTTAGCCCCTCGTTAAAAGCACCCTTATATGCCGGGACAGCACCTCAAGAGTTACTATGGGCAAGGTTGATGGTCTACTGGTAGGCCTCGCGGCCCTCTCGGCAGCCTTCTACATTTATGGGCTTTGGGACAAGCCCTTTATAGCATTCTCATCTAATATATTGTTCCCAGTTTATGCTCTCATATCAGCTATCTTCGGGTTCGATGTCGCCCGAAGATATGGTCTCAGAAGTCTCCTCGGAGCGGTGTTCTTCTTCCTCGCACTTGGGCTATTCATCTGGTGTATTGGCGAGATCGTGTGGGCGATCTATGTCTTAGCATTTAGCATAGAGGTCCCCTTCCCTTCACTTGCGGACGTATTCTACATTACCGGATATGGCTCATTCTTTATCGGTTTCTTCATATTCATGAAGGTTTTCAGGTATGTCTTCTCGGAGCGGGCGATCATAGTGCCGTCGATCGTCAGCGGCTTGCTCATTCTAGCGATAACCTCATTCACGGTCGTGCCTGAAGCGTTTGCCCAATCGAGCAATATTGTGGAGGCTGTTCTAGCAGTGGCATATCCTATGCATGACGCAGCTCTCATAGCGCTTGCGGTAATCGCCCTCATGGTTTTCTGGGGAGGAAAGCTCGCCAAAGGATGGTTATACCTCCTAACAGGATTCATGCTCACAGGCCTAGTGGATATCTTCTATTACTATTACGACCTCCTCGGGCTGATATGGGAGGGGCACCCGCTGGAGCTACTCTGGCTTTTCTCATACCTAGCTATGGCTAAAGGATTTCACGACGTGTGGATAGGGCGGGAATAAGCATGGTAGCCCATGAGAAGAGGGATAGGGAAGTCCCTCATGAAGGTGGAATGAGTATTTTTCTCAAGAGGGTTTTAACCCGGCTTGTGATCCCCGGCCCTGCAGGGAAACGTTCTTATAATGCCCGCCGGGTCTGAGGGCCTAGAAATGTCGAGCAAGGCGAAGGCTGAGAAGAAGCTTCCAAAAATAGTCTATACGATTTACTCGCCGGAGTATTTCGGGTATAAGGAGATTGGGACTACTTGGGCGTATACGCCGGAGCAAGTTATCGGGAGGACGCTCTGGGTTAGCCTCTACACACTTACGGGCGACTTCTCCCATCAATTCCTCTTGTTAAGGTTCAAGATCGTTAGGGTGAGGGACACGGTCGCGGAAACGGTCTTCTATGGACATGAGTATGGGCGGGAGTTCCTGAGAAGCCTCGTGAGGCGTGGGACGAGTAGGATAGACATGATAACAAACCTCGTGACAAAAGATGGGTTTCACTTGAGGGTTCAAACAACTGCCTTCACATACAACCGGATTGGAAGGCACTCGTGGAAAGCTAAGATGATAAGGAGGATAATGAGGGAGATCTTGGAGAGGTCTGCGCAGGAGCTCGCCCTCTCCCAGCTCTCGCAGGAGATGGTCTTGGGCAAGACGGCGTCCGACATATACCAAGAAGCGAAGAAGATAACAGCCCTCAGGCACGTCGGGGTGATAAAGAGCAAGGTCCTGAAGATACCGGAATGGGTTTATGGCGGAGAGAAGCTACCTGTGGCAGCGGTTGAGACCGAAAGATCGGGAGCGGAGGCAGAGGCTCCAGCAGGCTAGGGAGGCAGTCGCCCTAGAAGCCGCGAGACTACTTTATTATGGAGCATGCAAGGAGTATATTGAGGCTAAGAGGGTTGCTGCCCAGAAGCTGGGCATCGGCGCTCTTCCCAGCAACCGGGAGGTTGCCATAAAGCTCCTAGAGTATGCCGTTCTCGTGGAGGGTGATGAGTATTGGAGGAGGTTGAGGAGGTTTAGGGAGGAAGCCCTACATTTAATGATGACTCTCTCCAGCTTCAGGCCAAGGCTCGTTGGAAGCGTTTGGAGGGGGATCATAAAGCCGAGCAGCGACATAGATATCGAGCTGGACTTCACGGACCCGGAGCCCGTCAAGAGGAAGCTCCTCGAGGAGGGCTACAGGATCATCGAGGAAGGCCCCATAGAAGTCCCCGAGCCCTTGAGATATGGAAGCCTGTGGAGAATAGAGGTCGAGACGCCGGCCGGGAGTAGGGCCGAGATAATATTGAAGGAGCATGAGTGGTATGTGAGGCCCCCCAGATGCGATATATATGGGGATCCTAAGAAAGGCTTAAACCCTGTGGAGTTGAGAGAAGTGCTGGAGAAGAGACCTGATGCACTCTTCATACCCGGTCTAGAAGGTGATGAATGATGGAGATAGATAGGGAGACTTTCAGGAAACTTTTCCCACACCTCTACCGAGAGATGGAGCTAGGGAGGATGAGCCTATCAATAGACGCTATCAGGCTGGATGAGAAGGAGGCCGAGGAAGAGGCCTCGAGGCCGAGGGAGCCGACGATGCCGACGGCAATAGACTACTTGAGAAGATGCGATAACGACGATGAGGCCCTCGAGGTAATAGGCTACCTAGAGAAGAGGGGAGAGATCTCGGCGGAGCAGGCGGAGAGGCTCAGAAAACAAGTCAAGGAGCATGGCGTGAGGAGCTTCGGGAAGAAGAAGGAATGGGGTTATTACTCGACAAAATACCTAGGAGATGGGATAGAGGAATAGATCCTAGGCTCCTGTCTCCTCGATCATTGCTTCAAAGATCAATGATAATTCTTCGAGCCATCTTCTAGCGTTCGCATCGAATCTCGCATATCTCCTCGAGTAAAGTGCCACGGGAATGTCCTTATCGCCGAACCTTATTCCAAAATATTTTCCTGGTAAGGTTCACAAGGTTTATGGATGAATTATTGTTGGGATCCAGCATAACCATACGGTATTCTATCTCGGAAATAAGCTTTCTAAAATACTATAATGGCCTCCTTGCTGTGGCGACTATTGAGACAACGTCCCCCCATTTTAGCTCATAGTTCTCTCCGATCCTGACCTTTCTCTTAGCATCGATGGCATAGAGGAATGTTCTTCCTAAATCCGTGTGTATCGCGTAGGCGAGGTCTCTTGGTGTGGAGCCGCTTGGGAGTATGTAGACGTCCGGGAGCACGTTTCCATCCTTATCCGTCAATTTCTCCGGGTCTTCCACGGGGTATACCGGTATGTATCTCAAGACCTCGAAGTATGCCTTATTCACGACCTCCTGAACGCCTGTTGATCCCCACTTCTCGAGAACCTTTTCCTCGATGAGCTTCAGCGCCTTTCTCTGGTTCGCGGTGAGCTTTTCCTCATCTATTATCTCGAAGCTGCTGTCTCCGGGCAGATATCTTATCAAGCCTTTCTCTGCGGCCATCCTCAGGATACGCTCGGCCTCAGCACTCACGGGCACTACAGTATAGCCAGCGTTCTTCAACATCTTCACGCCATCCTCCGCCTCAGGAATATCGATCTTATTCGCTGCGACGATTATCGGTTTACTCTTCTCCCTAAGTCTCCTGACAAATGAGAGGAGCTGGCTTTCGCTCCACTTGGATGGCCTAGACTCATCGAGACCTAGTTCATCCACGGCCTCATCTATTAGCTTCCCGGTGATTCTGAGGCCCGATAGCTTCTTTGAGAGCTCGTCAATGAGCTTTGATACTCTGCTCTCGACAACCCTGCATATCCTCTTCCAGTCCTCTGATAGGAGGCCATAGATCCAGTAGTCGAGCTCCTCCTCAACTATTCTTACGTCCTCGACAGGATCTCCCATGCCGGGCTTAATCGGGTTGCCATCGGGATCCGTTGACCTTGATGCATCCGCGACGACTATCAGCGCGGATGCCTGCCTAATCTCGTCAAGGAACTGGAGCCCGAGTCCCCTTCCCATGTGAGCCCCCCTTATAATCCCTGGGCAGTCAATAACCTCGACGGGTATGAACCTGACACCATCCACGCATCTGCTATTCTTCGGATTATCCTTGACCCCAAGCTCCCTGCAGACACAGTTTATCCTGAGATAGCTCACCCCGCGATTCGGCTTTATCGTCGTGAAGGGGTAGTTCGCTATCTCAACAGGCGCCAATGTCATGGCCGCGAACAGCGTGCTCTTCCCAACATTAGGCTTGCCCACTATGCCGGCTAACTCCATCCCGGAAACCGTGACTGAAAATCTTTAAAACTGTTTCCCCCAAGGCCCCATAGCTCAATCAAATCCATCACACATTAAGCCGAACGAATCTTTATTTTCTCCCATAGTTCCCTCAGATTGATGCGTTATGGCTAGGGTGACTATTGACAGGGATGGATGCATAGGATGCGGTGCTTGCTGGGCCCTCGTTCCAGAGTTCTTCGAGCAGAACCCTGATGACGGGAAAAGCCAGATAGTCGAAAAGTATAGGGTTGGTGGAAATCCAGCCGTCGGAGAAGCACCCGGTAATCTGTTAAATGATGTAAAGAGCGCCGCTGATGGATGTCCGGTTGGCGCAATAAAGGTCGAGGGGTGATAACCTCCTTACTCTTCCCGCCTCTTTTTCTCTAATTTCTTTCTGATTCCTCTTAAGAGTGGTTCAGGGAGCTGAATCTCCTTATCATTTAATATTGCTGGGTGATGTGGATCGATCATTACGACCTCATACCACTTGTATAAGCCATCTTCGGCGATCCAGTAGGCTCCGAGCGGGTAAAGGTTTGGATACTTCTTTTTCGCGCGCTGGATCGCCTCCTCCTTCATCGAGACATTCACCTTGTGTTTCACGACTCCGAGGGCTTTCGGCCTTCTGCCTGATCTCGGCCTAGGCTTCTGGAACCCGCCCTTTCTAACCCTGACCCTGAGCACGATGAATCCCTGCTTCGCCTTATAGCCGAGCTTTCTAGCCCTATCCAGCCTGAGAGGCTTCCTAACCCTGACTACTGCGGGCTCCTTCCGCCACTTGATCAGCCTCTGCCTCATTAGGGCCCGGAGCTCCTCAGGTTTCTCCCGCCACAGCTCCTCAAGCTTCACGTAAAGCCCCATTCTCCCGCCACAGCCTCATGAGGCATATTTAACCATATTCCGCGAATATTCCCGTCACTTGGTCATCAGTAGGAGTAGTTGATGGGACTCGAGGATCGCGGCAGCGAGAAGACATACTAGTATTGCTGGTATGGCGAGCTTGAGTGCTTTAACATATTTCCCGAGATACTGGAGAGGGTTTCTTGAGAGACCTGGTAGAAGGGCGAGAATGCATGAAAATGATACTGCAATAGTCTCAATCGTTAGAAACGTGAGCGCGGCTGTGTCCAAGCCATGGAATATGAGTGCCCCTCCAATAAGGTAGAATTGTAGGCCTAGAGCGTATGATGGCAGGATTAACGAGAGTATCCTGTATGTTGTCCATCCTATCGGCTTGAAGAGCCAGATTCCATGTTCGTAGTAGAGCTTGGAAAGGTATTTATCCGAAAATGGCTTGGCCGCCAGAATCGGTATTTGCGAGAGTATTACGAGCATGGCCATGAAGGCGTTATTGGCGAATATCCCTATGCCCATTGATAGGGTTAGTGTCTGGACGCCGTCGAGTCCTAGGTGGCGGAGAGCATGAAAGACCGTCCTCGTGATCATGATTGCTCTCGAGTAGGCCTCTCTCAGGGATGGTAGCGCGCTAATTATCTCAAGCCCTAGATATGCTCCGAGAGTTGTTCCTAGGGTGATTATGCCCAAGAGAATTAGGCAGAGGAGCTTGAGCCTTACCAGCTCAAAGTCACCCCGAGAGCCAGATTCAAGGGGATGATTCTTCCCGCGGATTTTAATATTCACCCAAACGATAGTGTATATCGGTGGTCACTTAAAGCCAAACATGCTCTCTATTGCAGTTAAACTGCTTATAAGACGGTAGCTATCATAATAGAAATACTAATCTTATGGAAATGACTATGTTTTAGGACTGGCGAGTGATCGGCGAAGTCCCCCCTAGAGATTATGTTGAAAGACTTCTAAGGCAATGGCTCCTAAAGTTACTGGGTAATACGGGGCTAGTAGCCCTTGAGTATCAGTTGAGGAAAGCTCTCGGTAAGAGCCCCTACCAAGTGTTTTACGAGAATCCCAATGACCTTTACAACGCTTTCAGGACAATATTTGGTGAGGGGGCGGAGGCTCTCCTGAGAGTATTGTTCTCTACAATGATCCGCGAGGGCGCTATCGACGCACCGAGCCCAGATGAGATATTAGTTC
>Ga0078972_1006662_pt1 | contig 26966 bp, 27 predicted proteins | sample YelNatPaOPGAMG01_FD_67568 | JGI IMG/M metagenome (GOLD analysis project Ga0078972, IMG submission 67568) | Hot spring thermophilic microbial communities from Obsidian Pool, Yellowstone National Park, USA - OP-RAMG-01 (SPADES assembly) (version 2) | ecosystem: Environmental > Aquatic > Thermal...
CAAGATGTATGGTTGGCTGTGGTGGGTGGCAGTAGCACAACTTGTTTTATTAAGGAAGCGTGATGGCTCAAGTAAATGGGTTTTATTCTGACGGCTATGTGCTGTCGGACTATAACAATACGGGTATATACCATAAAGCTGGTTTATTCCGAAGTAGATGGTATGACACCAGGACAGATAGTATTGACAACGGGAAGAAGCTAATATCAGCAGAAACTTATGAGATTATGATAAATGCTAACGATGTGCCAAGTGCTATAAAACTACAAATCAAATGTGGCGTAGCAGAAAAGATGATTGCTGAGATAGAGGAAGATGGGGTAACAACCGATAGTAAAACAAACAGCAGTGCTGATACTTGGGAAGAAATTACACTAACCCCTACCAAGAGGCTGGTGAAGATAAGAATTAAGATGTTGCCAATAGCTCTTGGAAAAGTAGCTGTTGGATATTTCAAAGATGTCAGGGTGTTTATGAGCAATTGTTTCTATAGTTTAGACTCTAACTTTGATGAGTTTATGCTGGACACCTCTCTTAATAGTAATCATTTGTGGGTAAAAATAAATGGTGAATGGAAGCCTGCAAAGGCAATGATAACATGATGTTGGGGAGAAGAAATGGAAAATAAGAGAGAGATAGTTGAAGGGTTGTTAAGAAAATACAATATCAGTTACAACGAATATGCCTGTAAGCACTGCGGGAAAGTGCCACCTGGGCTGTTATACACGACAGATGAGGGTAGAGACGAGATAAGTATCGAGTATGATCTACTCTTTTCGGTGTTTAGCCAGATAAGGTCTGGTATGGGAAAGCCGTTGTATATTACCAGCGGATACCGATGCCCGGAGCATGAACGCAAAATGTTTTACGAGGCTTGTAAAAAAGAAGGCACAGACAATCCTAAAGGGAAAGCGTTTATATCTGCCCATATGTTTGGGCTGGCTCTTGACATAGCAGCTGATAATGTAGCCGACCAGACAAAGATAGTAGAGCTGGCCAGGAATAGCCATCCAAAACCAAGAATTGGGTGGCAGGTCTACAGGGCACAGGGCATGTATATTGTTCACATAGACTTTATGCCCCTCGTGGTGCCTCCTATTTATGATTATTATGCGGAGGAGTGGTGATATGAACAAAAGTGCTTTTTTGGAGATAGTGGTTATCGTAGCCATGCTGGCGGTAGTGTTTTATACTGGTTCGTCGCTCCATAAAGCTGATGTCCAGATACGAAACCAGATAACCAGTATGGATAAGCACCTCCAGGACATGGAAGAGCAGTGGGCTAAACTTGACCACCAAATCAGCGTTCTTAATGAAAGCATAAACGCCATAAGGCTAAAACAAGAAAACTTGTCTATTGAGGTAAAAAACATACCAACTGAGATTAAAGTCCAGCAAGTTAATAATATCGTTGGCGGTGGAGTGACATATACCGCACAGGGAGTTAATTTCAGCCTTGCTGCTTTTAATGAAACTTATCTACAGCTAAGACAACGAGAGCTTGATAAACAATTAATTGAGGCTCTGACTCAGCAGAACACTGCACTAAAAGAAGCTCTGGATAATGCCAATGCCAGGGTTAACGCTTTAGTGGAAATGAACAATGATTTAAGGAGACAAGTTGGAGCCGATAGTCTACGCAAGAGTAGACTTAAGTCGGCAATTATATGGGGGGCCGTAGGTGTAGCAGCGGGAACACTTATTACGAGCACCATCAGGAGGTAATATGGATAACCAAGATTTAAAGAATTATCTCTCAGACATTAAAGACGACTCGGAATGGAAGGGGTATGTTTCGGCTACATTGAAAACTATAGCCAAAAACCAGGAAGACTTAAAACAAGAGTTCCGGACGGTCGTGAATAAGCTCGATGACGACGTGCAGAAGCTAAAAGTGAAAGTGGCTGGATGGTCAGCGCTATTTAGCAGCATTGCGTCTGTTATTATGGCTGTCCTCATAAGCTGGATTAGGAAGTAAGGGGGGAATTATGGCTGGGATTAAATTATTAGATAAGAAACCTGAACATCTAAACTATATCATTAGTGAGCTGATCAGGCCAGAGAACAGGACCTTTTTCCTGGATGATATGGATGGCTGGGAAGATGTGGCTCTAATGCTTTACAACCCAAAGTCAATTGTTTATGGGATATTTGAGAAGGGGAGGCCTGTGCCAATAGGCACTGTGTTTATTACAGGGACTACTCCTTTTCGCAGTGGTATTATAAACGCCATTATCTTCGACCCAGAGAATAGAGGTGCAGGGAAATTAAGGTCTGTAGTAGAACAGGTAAAGCACGACCTGTTGTATAGGTGGCACCTGCATAGCATAGAGGCCAGGGTTATTGGTGATAATGCCGTGGTTGCTGGCCTGCTCGATACGCTTGGCTTCATTAAATGCGGAAAACTCCCAGAGAATGTTATGGTGGGTGGTAAGTTTTGTGACGTAAATATCTATACCATGATTTTAAATGGAGAAAAATATGTCTTTTTAGGAGGAGGAGAATATGGGAAAGAATAGCCCGGATATCAGCAAAATCAATTTATTGACGCCCGAACAGGAATGGGCGTTAAGAGGATGGATGGAGTCATCCAACCGCATGCTTAATGGTATGCAGTTTGGAACCCCCTGGATGGGCGTAGGGACGCCCTATCAGATAGGAACCTATACAAGTATGGGAAGTGCTCCATTCGGCTCATATGGAGTGGCTCCAGGGCAGGTGGCACCTGGTAATCCTAATCCTGCATCACTGCCAGGGCCAATCGCCCCTATACAAGGCATCGACTCTGGACGGTGGGCAAACGCTCAGCCGCTACCATATCTAACCCCTACACCTAACAGGAGTGGGACAAATGCCCCAAAACAGAGTGGAGCAAAAGCATCTTCTGGCATGATGTATAATGCCCCATCTGGCTCTAAAGGTGCTGTTACGGCGCCGACGCAGGATATGGCGATGTTGCGTTCTCTTCTTGCTCAACCAATGCAACAGCCATTAATGTCACCAAACCAGCTGGGTTATATGTATAGAGGAGCAATAACCGCACCATTCACTAATCCATTTACCAGAATGTGGTAAGGAGGGTAAGATGGCGATATTTTATGATAACTATAGTCCGTATCGAATGAGGCCGATGGGGACTTCGGCAATCCCTTCTCCACAAACACCTACGATGTCCCCAACTGGCCCATATAATTCCGGGCGTGTCTATGCTACAGCTGCTACCCCAGCACAGCAAATGACCAACCAAACTACACAAGGTGCTATTAATCGTGGAACTACGCAGAGAGGGATTAACTCTATTTCCCCTCCGCCTCCTCCGACATACGCACAGGGACCTGGGCTTGAGGCGTTTGGTTATCGTGGAGACATAGGGTTTAACCCTATGGAAAACGCAGCGTTTGGTTATATGCAGCAATTGTTTCAGAACCCGTCCTGGGCTAATGCTATGGGGCAAGCTCAGAACTTCTGGCTTGGTGCGATAAACGGAGCTTATGGGCCGCAGTCCCAGGCTTACCAGCAGGCTGTGTTAGACCCGACCTATGCGATGGCTCAGAAGGCTTATACGGAAGCATCAAAGAACCTCGCTAATAATTTCGCTCAGTATGGCAATTACTTTAGTGGAAAACAGGGTGTGGCCCAGGGTAGATTAGCGAGCGACTTTGCCAACCAGATGGCACAGACTGCTGCCAATGCTAACCTGCAGGCATGGAATCAGGACCTGGCGATGAGGCAGATGGCTGGTCAAATGTTACCACAGACAGCAATGAACCAGAACTCTATGGAAATGAATATGCTCAACCAGATGCTCAACACTGGAAATTATATGACACAGCGTCAGATGTATAACAATGCCACATATGCTGACTTTGTAAATAGAGCATACCAGGACTGGCTGAGAGCAAGAAATGAAATGATGTTGCCGTATCAGGCTATGATTGGTGGATTAAACACAAGGGCTTTTGAGCCGTTAGTGCAGCAGGATAATTCGTGGGCTCAAGCCTTCTCGTCTATTGGCATGATGCTACCATATATCCTTCAGTCGTTTAAGTAATAGGAGGGTGGGATGACTGTAGTAATTCAAAAATATAATCCGTGGGCAGCCTTGCTTTCTGGTGCAGCTCAAACAGGCACTCAGTTACTTTCTGAGAGTTATGAGCAGAGGCGACAGGAAGAGCTGTTACGCAAACAATTTGTCAGAGCAATGGCAGAGAAGTTCGCTACTGGTCAGATAGATCCAGCATATGCTGGCACCCCAGAATTTACAAGCCTGGCAAAGGCTTATGGCGTTGACAATGATCCGGTTATGAAACAATATATGGATGAAGGGCGTAAGCGTCTTGAGGATTTAGGGGGTGGTTCTGGTCAGCCCACCAGATTCAAGGCGGCCGCAAAAGCCGTCGCCACTCCCACGCCCTCAACCGTTATGCCGTTGCCCGTCACAGCACCTCCTTTCGACCTGGCTACGCAGCAGGGGCAATTACAACCCCCTGCTGCTGCCACGCCAGGTTCTCCTCAGCCATTTAACATGGCAATGCCTCCGGTTACTATTCCTGGTGGAGCAGGCAGCAGGTTTTCCTTTTCTTGGAGTGGCAACCCAGCAAGGTCGGCTTTATTGCAGACAGGAACTGTAGTCCCCCAGCAAATGTCATTACCCCAGGGGTCTGGTATCGCGAGTATGCAACCACAACCAACCCCAGAACCAACTCCGTTAATGCAACCTGGTGTTCCTGGTATGGCCCCTGGTATGGAACAATTTAACCCTATGAGCCAGCTGGCTGGTATGCTAAGCATGTTTACTCCAGGGGGATTGGCTGGCAATAGTGCTGGCGATGTTGCTATGTATCTTGGTCAGCGTCAAGCACAATTGAGTGCTTATAACAAAGCAGTTGAAAACTACACGCAGTATGTTCTGCCGAAGATAGCGGATCAATATCTTAACGAGGTTGCCAATTCTCCTTATCGCACTACAGAATATGCAAGGCAGGTTGAGGCAATGTTCGGTCCACTGGCTCAGCAGATGGGGTATTCCCTCGTATGGAGCGTAGACCCTCAAACACATACATACAAATGGGAGATGAAGGATAACAACGAGAGGATCAGGATAGCTGGAGAGAATATGGATAAGCTGTTGAAATTCTGGGTAGACACCCAGAAGATCAACCAGGGGCTTATGGAAATCCAGAGAGACCTTGCATTGGGGAGAAGCTCGGATGTGATGGCTAATCTTGAGAATATGCTTAATGCTCCGGCTTTAGACGAGAAGAGTCTAAAGAAGGTTCAGGATATGAAGGATAAGCTAAAGGGTCTGGTGAAGCTGGATCCTAATTCTCCCGACTGGGAAAGAGCCAGGGCTGACTTATTAAATGAAGTGAATGCCATGAGAAACACTTTGTTTAAGAGTGCTCAGGGGCTTGGTATGGACATGGCAATACAAATGGGTTTCCCACGGGAGCATGCACAGTCACTACTAACTATGTTTCTGCAGCCACCTAAAGGTGGCTGGGAGGAAGGAGAGCCTTACTCTTACGAAGGTGGAACTCCTGGAGCTTCTTTCCTTGCTGTGGATCAAGGCACTGGCAGGCCAAAATTATTGAGCGTAACCGGAGCTGGTGGAGTTGATGTGTTGCGAGATGCGATGAAGGGCACATTACCACAGAGGCTAACCCAAGTAGCGAAGAATACGGTTGATGCTGTGCTTAATAATTATAGTGATGTAATCAATAAAATTCAGGGGTTGTCGGGTGAAATCGATGACAAGACCTTGGAGAGTTTCACTGATGAAGACTGGAAGAAAATTGCAGAGATGGCTTACTTCCACAAAGGAAATGTTGACGCAGTTATTCAGTCAACCTTTGCTCCTTTTGAAAAAGCATTTAGTGATACCAAATCTATGACTTCTCTTAATCTGAGGCAAGAAACCGTTAAGGGCCAAATTGAGGCAGCTAAACAGATAGCGGAAAAAGAGCTTAATGATAAGCTCGCAAGCCTTAGTGTTACAGCAAAGATGTTGCTCAAGAAATACAAACAAAAGACGAGTAAGGAAACATGGGAACGGACAACCACTCCTGGACCGACGATACTCCCTATATACAAGGACACTTTACCCTTCTTGCTTAGTCCCATGATAAAGGAGTCTTAAATGGCAACTAACCAGGAACTCGAAAATCAAAAGAAAAACGACCGGGCTCAGCAGGCAGAGATACAGACCCCTAAGTTATCCATTGACCCTAACTCTGTCTGGGGCGGGGCTATAAACCCTGAAGACGTCATTAAGAACGCTCTGGATCCTGATTACTGGAAAGGTAAGGATACTGCCCTTGTAGACCAAGAAGTTAATCAAGCACTAAATGCGATTAATCAGGGAGACCCAGAGCGGAACTATATTAATTGGCATAGACAGCAGATACAGGGTAATGTCTTTAATCAGTTCCTTACTGGCCTGGCTGGTGGCGAGGGCTGGATGAAGGCTCTGGGGCAGGAAGAATGGGCTGCTCCACAACCAACCAGCGGCTGGGGTATCTTTGCCAGGGCGACCGGACAGCTTATTAACTTTATGGCCATAAGCAAAATCCTGGGAGTGCTTGGTAAAGGGATTGCCTTTATGGGTCAAGCTGGTAAGGCAGCAGAAGGGGCCGCTGAAGGTGCACAACTGGTTAAGGCCGGCGAAGAGATTATGAAGACTGGAGAAACGGTTAACTTCATGAAAAACCTCAAGGCCGCCTCTAAGGCTGCAGCCCAGTTTGCCCTTGCTGCTCAGATACAGAATGCACCACCACCGCCTGAAGTAGACACTAAGGACTGGATAGATCTTCGTGTGAAGAGTCTTCCTAAGGATGTCTTAATGGGTTATGCCTTTCACTATATTGGTGGATGGGCTCCATTTAAGTCTCCAGTGCTGAATGTAGCCGCCAGGGTTGGAGCCCTGGAAGGAGCGGTTCGCGTTCTTGATGGTGGCTCACTACCATTTAGTGGTGATAGACATCCTGCCGAGGATGCGTTTGAATTAGGGTTAAATGTTCTTATATCGTTGACTGGTGCTAAGGGAGAGGCTGCTAACGCAGTATCTAAGGCAGTTCAGGATGGAGAGATTTCTCCGGAGACAGGAGATAGGGTTATTAAACAGATACTTGCCCTACCTGAACCCAAAAATCTGTTAAAGCTCGGGCCACTTGTTAGTGATCTTGAGGCGTCGTTTAATAAGTTAGTTAGTGAAGGCAATGCTCCTGAGTTTATTTCTCACAATGGAAAGATAGTTCGTGTTGCTGACGTTTTCCCTGCTCTACACAAACTGGCTGAGCAGAAGCCTGGTTTATATCCAGAAGAGAACCCTGTAGTGATGGGGGACATAGGGGTCCGTGATCTCCTCTCTACTTTACAGGATATTGTTTCTGGGGGCAAGGAAGGGGGTAAGGGTGTTACCGCAGAGAGTAAGAAAACCACCGCAAAGGGTGAGACCAAAACCCAAAAATCATCCTCGACAAAAACAGAAAAAACTGTTAAAACTACCACTGAGGTTAAACGGCCTGAGGCTCAGAAGCCGACTGAAGAACAACAGATTCTTGATAATATTGAAAAGTCTGATAATTTAGAAGAGCAACCACAACAAGGTCAACCTGCTCCTAAAACCGAACCTCAAAAACAGGAAGGAAAGAATATTACTGTTACTGAGGCTAAGGAAGGTAAAACCGAGGAGCAGAAAATCCTTGAAGGAATAAAGCAGTCTGACGAATTAGAAGGTCAGACTGAAGAAAATACAGGAGGTAAAAATGGCAAAAAGACGAAATCCAGAGGAAGAAAAGCTGCTCCAGCAGATAATGAACGGCGACCAGTGGGACGAGGAACCAGTGGAACCACAGAGTCTGGAACAGCCGGAAAACCAGGGAGAGACATTACTGTCACCGGAGAACCAGGAGCTGGAGGAGAGCCTACTGGAACCGAACCTGCAGGACGAGACATCACTGTCACCGGAGAGTCAGAACCTGCTACCAACAAGCGAAGAGGACGACCTGCTGGAAAAACACAACGAGATAATGGACGGACTGCTGAACCAGGGAGAGTATCCGATACTGAGCGACGAGTGGAAGGACAGCCTGCTAACGAAGAAGCCGGACGAGCTGGTGGAGATAATAGAAACGCTGGCGAGTCAATTACTGTTAGAAGTGCTGAACAACCCCAAGAGGAAGGCAAACCTGCTGAACCTGAACAACAACCTGCTCGGAAACGAGGAAGACCTCGGAAGGTAACCGAGGAAGGTTCCGGTGAAGAAGTTGCTGTAACCGAGAAAAAGACCCCAGAAGAAGTTAAGGCTGAGAAAGAAGCTGAGCTTCAACGCAGAAGAGAAGAGGCACAAAAAAAGATAGAAGAGGAGAAACAGCGTCACGCCCAAGAAAAGCAGAATATTCGCCAGCAACGCAAACAAATATTCCGTGACATACTCGATAGAGAATACCAGAGGGAAACAAAGCGGAATAACGACTTTTTCGACGACCGTGCTGCTGCTATTAAGAAGCAGCTTGAAGAAGGCAAAATTAGTAAGGCCAAGGCAAGTAAAGAGCTTAAGCGGTTAGAACAACGCAGGGCAGAAAGGCAGAGCCAGTTAGACAACATGTATCAAGACCAGCTACACAAGCTGGATAATGAATATGTCAGCCGCAGAAATAAAATTGTCAGGGCTTACAACAACGCAATTGAAAAAGCCGAAACGCCGGAACAAAAAGGTGAACTCAGGGCTAAATTAAGAAGGCATCTGGATGCCTTTGAAAAAAGATGGAGCAGTGAACATCCAGAGCATGCCCGTCATCTTGAAGAAGTTAATCGTGAGTTAGATAAACGTCTCCGTCAAGCAGAGGTTACACATAAGGATGAACTCAGAAGAATACGAGAAGAAGGTGGTTTGGATCGGACTCCTAAAGAGCCAGGAGAAGGAAAACGTCCTGCTGCCAAGGAAGAAGAGGAGTATACCCTTCCTTCGTCGGGGGAAAAGAAAGAGCGTAACCTTGGTATTACTCCCGAAGAACGAAAGAAGAAATGGGAAGACGAACAGCAGCAAGCCCTTGGTTGGTTGCGTGGTATAGAAACCAAGGGAACTAAAGGAGAAACCAGGTCCCTGGGCAGAAAGGGAATTATTCCAAAAACACAGACTTACGAAGAATGGCAAAAAGAAGGTAGGCCAATACCAACAAAAGAGGAGTCGCTGCCTATCGAACGTCGGATCACAAAGAGAATAGAAGATGGCCTCGCACAGTATAAAGTCGTTACAACGCGGCCACGCAAAGTGCTTACTAAGATTGCTAAAAAGGCCGTTCAGGAGATATTCCAGGAATATGGCATTAAGTTGTCGGACTCTCAGGCTGCCAAGATTGTTCGGCATCTTGGTGGTGCCCACGAGGTTTCTTCTTTCTCTCTATTACTTCGTAGCCCTTCCGGTGGTAATAAGTGGATTAGGGTGCCACTTGGGTCAATTACAAACAATGGTGGACTGGCTGGTAAGGTTCAGGCTGCGTTAGTTAGTCTATTTAATACACGCGATATTAAAGTTGTCCGTAGTGTTAACAGAGCCATAATGGTCGGAGCGGTGGATTCACCAGAAACGTTGTTTGGCAACCTGGTTAGATTTATGGCGGCCGACAATGCTTCGACGGTTAATATTGCCCAGTTCTTGTCTAAAGTCCTTCACATGCCTGCAGGTGAGGTGCTGCAAAAGGTTAGAGATGGAGAACTCAAATACATATCACTAACTGCACAAGACCATATCTTGAAGGGTCAACTAACCAGCCTCCTGAAAGACGCAGCCACTAAGCGTATGGGCGAGGCTCTCCCTGTAGGGGAAAACGAGTTCCTTGGTCTTTCTCCATCTGAAGTTACCGGTGAACTTGAAAGGATTGGTGCCAAGCAAGATGAGATGATGCAAGGCATGGAGGGGGCAAGCGGTCTGTCGCAATATGTTGAAGCTGGCGGGGCAGAGAACCTCCGAGTTATTCAAGAGATGAATAAAAGATTAGAAGAGGATAGGCCCCTTAAAGAACGCGAAATTGACGACATCTTTGACCGCATGCAAACCCTGTTTGCTGATAGTGAAATTCCTTTTGGTGAAATCACTAAACTGGTTAACCAGATAGCAAACCGAAAAGCCTGGGACCCGAAAGGGACCGACCAACTGTTAAACAAACTTAACATTTTGTCCGACAATTTGTCAAAGATAGTTGAAGGCTGGATGAAAGATGAAACTCTTGCCAAGGACCCGCACAACCAGGCTATAATGAAGCAGGTCACGGCACTTTCTGTGCTCACTCAACAGGCATTGCGGACTGTGAAGGGCGAAGCAAATGCCTTGGGTGCCAAGAAATATCCGAAGCCCATTAGAGAAGCTCTTGATAATCTGGACTTTGCTTTCGTTAATAGTGGTGGCAAGATACAAATTGAGGGTGTCTCGATAGAAAACACTGCTGATTTCTACACCGCATTGTTTAAGGCATTTGAGCGTCGTATCAACCAGAAGTGGGCAAGAAACCCAGAAACACTTACCGCTACCGAATTTCTAAGGAATTTAAATGATAGGACACCAAGCGAACATATTGGTAATTTTGTTGCTAATACACTACAAAAATTGAGAGCTGGAACCATAGATTCGGCTCAGGCTGTTAGACTGTTAGCACAATTGAGTCCCAAGCAACTTGGCGAACAGTTGTCATTGTTTTCGGCAGAAGAAGCAAAGACTATATTAAAGTCCGCGTATGAAAGATGGGCCAATAATGCTGACCTTAACGACACGTTACAAAGATATATCTCTAATAAGTTGACGCTGGAACAGGCGGCCAGGAAGCTGGCTAATGTTGATGACTTAGAGCGTTATAAGAAGGTTTTTATTAATCGCGGGGCAGGTCAGTTGTATGATGCCGCCATGGCCAATAAAGAAGAGGCCGTGAAATGGGGTATGTCCAAATTAGATGATATGAAGAATGGAAAGCTGGCTCGTAGTGAGTTTATCCGGAAGCTCGGCAAGAATGAAAAACTCGGTGATATTATAGCTGGTTTTGAGAAGGCTGGGTTGACTCAAGATCCAGAAGTGGCGAGTGCCCTGAAAGAAGCTGTTAACATTAAGTCGAAATCCGACAGGGTTAAGAGAGCCATAAACGATTATCGCAGTGGGAAAATAGACAAGGACACCCTGACACAGCGTTTGCAAAACATTAGCACTCTCTCTAAGTTTAGAGATTTCTTTAGGAAGGACCCAGAGCTTGATGAGGTTTACAAGTCCGTGATGTCAAAAGAACCGGCTACTAAGAACAGCCCTGCTATTACTGTTCACATTGACCCTGTAGAGGCTGAGGGTGTAAAGAACCTGGATGGAACCATTAGTGTCACGGACATTGGCGATGCGATTAAAGCTAATACCGCTCCCAAGAAAGCGGTGGGAGGTTTTGACGAGGACCTTGCTACGGTTCAGGATGTAATTGTAAAACAGGCTTCGGGGAAGATGACATACGACGAAGCACTTAATACCCTGAGTGAGATCCCTGACCTCTCCAGATTTGCAGACTGGGTAAAAGAGCGTGGTGGTTCAAAAGCATTTAAAGATGCCTTGATTAGACAAGAGGCTGAGGCGGAAACCGGCAATACTGGTAGTAGTAATTTTGGAGCCAGTGGTGTAGAGGCACAGGCTTTTGTTAATGAGAAGTATGGCGAGAGTGAAGATGTTGGTGCTGGTAAAAGACCAAGTCGTGGCCGTGGTGTAAAGCTCGGTTTTCTTGGTGGTGGATATATTGATGACCTGCTTGAGAGGATAGGCGAAAGACTAAAAGGTGGGAAGGGTGTCTTTAAGACTTCGGATGGCAAAGGGGTTGACATACTTTACATGGAAACCCCGAAACCTGGTGATAGCCCACGTGAGGCTACAAGGAAGATGAATGAGGCCAGGCTGGCGGTGGCATGGGAAGGATTGAAAAACATCTATCACCACTTTGTGTATCATGTCCAAGACTTCACGCACCCTATCTACGAGCTAACCCGCAAGGTTTTAAAGGACTTCGATAAAGAGAGTGCGGCCAAGTTGTTTAAGGAGTGGACTGACAACCCGCAAAAAGTTCTCGACTGGTGGGGCAATAGATATGGCGTCATCAGGTCGTGGATAAACGATGTTCCAACTGATTTCTTTACTCTCCAGCCGATTAAAGATGTTCTACCACTGGATGAAATATACAGAGGCCTCAACCACCAGGAGATGTTGGATTTCTCTAAATACCAGATATACCGCAGATACCTGGGTGAAATTGATGACCTGGGCAAAAACCCTGCAAAGGTTCTTGCTATGTATGGGGCTGAGCCTGGAGTGGTAAGCAAAACCGTTGAAGAAATACGCAGGTATGTGAACACTAATAGAGCAAGGTTCGAAGATAGAGCCAGGGAGTTTACTAAGTGGAATAATGCCATTGTGGACCAGCTTGTCAAGGCAGGCGTTGTGGACAAGGAGTTCGGGGAGTCGCTTAAGCAGCGTGGTTTCTATTCTCCACTGTTCCGTCATTTTGATGTGATGGCCCAGAATGGAATGGTTGACCCCAGGTTAGATAATGTCAAGACCCCATTAATGAAGTTTGAAGGTAGCAACCTTCCGGTGATGTTACCATATGCTGCTGCTATTAAGCTCCTGCTGAAGTCATCTGATGCTATTACCAGAAATACATTGATGCGTGCTATTGCTGGGCTAAAAGATATTAAGGGTGGCGAAAAGCTTGTGAAGGAACTGACCGAAAAGCCAAAAGGAAAAGCCCTTCCGCCCAATGTGATTGCTGTTAGAGAAGGGGAGAATTACAAATACTACGAGGTTCCCGCAGATGTAGCCAGGGCTATCCGACAGTTTGACAGCATGAAGCTCAATGGCTTCACCAAGAGATTACTTGATGTGGCTGCTATGCCGGCACGGGTTATGAGGACTGGTGTTACGGCGTCGCTTGAGTTTGCCTCCAGAAACATTTTCCGTGATATGTGGATGGCTGCCCTGACTTCCGATACTGGGTTTAATCCCTTAACGCATATTCCCAGGTCGTTTCTGTCTGCTATAAACAAGGACGAATATTACCACGAGTTCCTGCGGTCTGGTATGGGATTGGCCTCCCTGGCCAAGGTTGGGGAACTTAGCCTGGACAAGATTTACGAAAATGTTAATAAGAAGGGTTTGGGCCTGAACCCCATCAATTACTTAGAGAGCTTGTCTGATTTTATGGAGCAGTTAACCAGGCGAGCTATCTTTATCAGTGCCAGACAAAAAGGGTTGAGTATCGCTGAGGCTTCTATTAGAGCCAGACAAGGCACGGTTGACTTCAGTAAGGTCGGGGCCTCTATGAAATATATCGCCCCGTTGGTGGCTTTCCTTAACCCCAGAATCCAAGGGGCAACCAGATTGCTCCATCAGTTTAAAGAGAAGCCAGTGCAGACTATGTTGCGCGGGGCTGCTATGTTCACTCTGCCCTCCATTATTCTGTATGCACTCAATAGAAATAACCCGAACTACTTTAACCAGCCTATGTGGATGAGAAATAGTTTTTGGTTAATACCGATACCAGGGACAGACCGGTTCGTGCCCCTCCCTAAGGGCGAGGTTGGTATGCTGTTTGGTTCTCCGACGGAGCGTATGTTGGAATTCCTTGACCAGAAAGACAAACGTTCTATGGACAAGTTGATGGGTGACCTCTGGAAGAATATAATGCCGGTTGGTTCACTTGACGACTTTACCCCAACCATCGCCAAGCCTCTTATTGAGAACTTTGCCAACAAGAGTTTCTTCACCGGAACCAAGATAGTCCCGACCAGCCGGACAGCTCTGACCCCAGGGTTACAATACGGACTTGGCACGAGCCAGGGGGCTATTAACATCGGCAAGACAATTGGTGTGTCACCAGCCCAGATAGAGAACATAGCCAGAGGCTGGGGCGGAACGATGGGAAGATACGGGTTAGAGGCTATTGGGTTAATCACCAGCCCCAAGACAGCTTTACGCACAATGGAATTTCGTAGTGAAGCAAGGGACATCCCAGGTGCTTCTGCCTTCATTTCTGGAAGACCATATGGCTTCTACTCTGAGCCCGTTAATCGAATACAGGACTTATACGAACAGGCCTCCCAATATTACAATAGCGTTAAGACTGCAGTCACGCCTGGAGAGCGATTAAGGATGCTGAAGAATAGTGATACTTTACAGAACTTAGTTCTGTATCAGAAGCTCAAGCCAATTATGACGCAACTTAACCGGCTACAGCACCAGAGCATAGTAATACGAAAATATGCCGAAGAGGGGCTCATCCCTGTGGATAAAGCGAGAGAAGTAGTGAGAGAGCTGGAGAGAAAGGCAACCACATACGCCACTGTGGGCCTCAAAGTAGTAGGAGGAATGTAATGAGTAATCCTGAACTTCTGGAAAAAAGGCGAGCTATTGCCGCCGATGCCAGGAAACAAAGAGAAACCCAGAGTAGGCTGGCCAGGGAGATCTCAAAACTCTCTCTTGAAGAAATCAAAGAGAAGATCCCCCGCAGTATCTACGAAGGGATCCTGATGGCTTCTGAAACATGTAAGAGGTTCTTAAAGTCCAAAGACCCAGAGCTAAAGGAAAAGGGTGCCAAGATGTTATTGGACCTGATGTCGGAAGCAACTTTTCTAAAAGTCATAAACCAATTACAGACCGGAGTATTTGAAGAGAATAGAGGCAGAAAGGTTGTGGTTAACTGGGGGAATGAAGAGCAAAAAGAACAATGAGGATTAAATACACCCCGCACGAAAAGCAACGGCTGATACACGAAGCCTTGCGTCCTTACTGCTCTGGCAAAGAAGTAATGGTGGTAGCTGGTCGTCGTTTTGGTAAGACTACGCTGGCCGTTAACGAGATAATTCGCAGAGCAATAGAGACGCCCAACTCTCGTATCTGGTATGTTGCACCTACTAAAGACCAGGCTTATCGTATCGCCTGGAGGAAGATGCTCCAGTATATCCCATTCGAGATGATTTCTAAGAAGCGTGAGGATAGACACTCCATAGAACTGACGAATGGCTCTATAATAGAATTGCTTGGTGTTCAGGACCAGGTGTTCCTGTTAGGTGCTGGGCTCCACTTTGTGGTGTTTGACGAGTTTCCTACTATTCCATTTACTGTCTGGCTTGACACTATCAAGCCAATGCTATCTGACTACAATGGCGATGCTCTGTTCATCGGTTCTGTTCCCGATCCCAAGGTCCATAACATAACACGAGAGTTCATTGATATGTTCGAGTTAAAGCAACGCAAGCACCTGGTGGATGGTGAACCCCAAACCGCCTTCACCTTCGCCTCTATGGATAATCCCTATATTAACCACAGCAAGGTTAAGAGGGATATGGAAGAGCTAAAGCAGATGGGAAGGGAGAAGGATATTCAGCGTATCTATTATGGGGGCTATGTGCGTGAGTTTGGTAAGGTCTTCTCTACCTTTGACCAAACCAAGCACGTGGTTAATCCCTTCGATATCCCCGGCAACTGGGTCAGGGTTATGGCTGTTGACCCGCATCCGCAAAAGCCTATCTTTGCTCTATGGATAGCTATTGACCCCAGCAATGAATACTGGGTTTATAGAGAAAAGAAGTTTGAAGACAACGATGGAAACCCACTGACGGTCCAGGAGGCGGCGGCTGTAATCAAGCTTCTGGAGGCCAGGGAAACCGTTAGGGTCCGACTGATAGACCCAACCTTTGCCAGAGTAGAGCAAAAGGTTGTGGGAACCAAAAGCGTCGTTGACCAGTTTAGTGAAAATGGTTTATTCTTTATTAATGGGAACAGAGATTTTATGACATTTTACAATGAGATGACAAATAAGCTCAAGGATGTTCCCCATCCCACTATTCACATATTCAGAACCTGTCCAGGGCTTATATCGCAGCTTGACCAATATACCTGGGATAGTTATGTAGGGGCCAAGGCAAGGGAAGAAAGGGGAGTTAAAGACAAACCAAAGCCAATTAACGATGACTTTATTTCCTGCTTAAAATATATTTTAAACGCACGTGTTCCTTACGTGGATGTTTCAAAAACCAAGACGGAGCTTACCACCAGGCTGCGAGCCAGGTGGGCTGATATGCAAATTTAGGAGGCTTAAATGGAAACAAATGTAACGTATAATCCCGCAGAGATTGATACCCTCTCGAAGTGGATGAAGAGGTTTCGTCAATCCGAAGATGAAACCAGACCTTTGCGTGAGAGGGGCGTGGAGAACTATAAACTCTATAAGTCCTGGAGAGAGGGTAAGGCTACTATATACAAGCACAATATATTCGTGCCCTACACATTTGCCCTGGTGGAGGATCTGGCAGCTTACTTTATGCTGTCTCTCGTAGCTGCTGATAAGATATACACTATTACACCACGATACAACGCTATTTCGCAGGACGCCTGCACAGCCATTGAAACACTCTTGAATTGGGCTATTGCCGATGAGAAGTCTGAGTTTATATTAGAGATGGAAGAAGTGTTGAAGAACATATCTCTATATGGCGTTGGCTACCTCATAAACTTCCCTGTGGCAAAAGGAGACTCAAGGCAAGAGTTTGATTATCTATACCTGGACGCTCCACATACCTTCCAGGTGTATCCAGAGCCTGGAGTGAAGAGGTTGTCAAGGGCAAGGTGGGTGATAAAGCAGAGCTTTGAAACGATGGAGAATATCCGTGACTGGGAAGCGAAGGGCATCTACGAGAACGTATCGGCTCTATTGAAGGGTGGAGATACTTCTTCTGAAGAAGATCCTGTGCGTCGACTTATGAAACAGGTGGGGCTCTCTCCTGTTCAGTTTGACGAGAACAGGATAGAGCTGTGGGACTGCTTTGAGGGTGGAGATGTTATCACCATCGCTAACCGTAGAGTGATTATTAGAGATACAAGGAAAGATATTGTGAGACCATACTTGTTTGACACCCCGTTGCTTGATGCCAGGATGTCCGGAGCCCCTGGCGAATTCTTTGGTATCGGTCACGCCGAGAGCATTAAGCCCCTCCAGAGGGAGCTTAACTTACTACGGTCCCAGCGTAGAGATAACATTGCCCTGGTCTTGAATAAGGTCTTTAAGTATAACATGCTGGCTGGCGAGGTTGACTTGTCCACACTGTTCTCTGCCCCTGGTAATGTCATTATAGAGCAGGGTGACGCCATTGAAGAATTGCCCGTGACTGACGTTACAGCCTCCTCTTACAAGGAAGAAGAGAGCCTTCTCTACGACATTCAGAACGTGTTAAGTTTCTGGGATTACAGTCGTGGTGCTACCCCAAGACGACGTGAGACAGCTACCGGCATCATCCGCCTCCAGCAGGCAGCTCAGTCCAGGAACGAGTGGCATCTACGGAAGCTGGATGAATACATCTTTAGGCCCTTAGCAAAGCGTCTAATGGTATATCTGCGTGATGGACTGTCCAGAGATATGGCCATTCAAATCGTTGGTGATGAACTGGCTCCAGGAGTGGATGAGTTTATGGGAATGGATATTGAACAGCTCAAGCGTGTTACTGGCGTTAAGCCTTTAACTGAGAGCATCAGCTCTATCAAAGAAATCGAGATGAATAACTTTATGATGGCGTTTGATAGGCTGATACAATTACCTGGGGTTAATGTTCCGGTCTTAGTGAAGATGTTACTACAGAAGTTAGGACAGAAGAACATCAACGAAATCATGGGGCAGCTTTCTCCGGACGCTCAGCAACAGACTATGATGGGGATGCAGCAGCTCCAGCAAATGCTGCCGGAGCAAATGGGCATGATACCTGGAATGCAGGGTCAAGCTCCACCCGCACCAATCCCAGGAATGCCAGGAATGTAAGGAGGAATAATGTATAAAGGACAAATTTCAAAAACTAACGACCAGGACTTCCTGGAGATACTAAATAAGCAGTATCCCGACGAGTTCTCTAATCTAAAAGAGAACCTTAAACGCCTTACCCCGATGCTGAAGGCGGTGTATGATATGTGCCAGACAGAGGGCTGGAAGGTCTATATCAAGCCTTTCCTGGAAAGGCAGGGTGACCCCAGGGTCTTATTCACTTGTATCGGAGACGCTAAGAAATTCGAGCAAGAGGCCCCACGGGTGCTGGCATTCAACCAAATTCTTAACTACATCAACTCAATAGAGAAGACAGCAAACTCTGTTATCTTTCAGTCTGACCAGAATTAAAAAGAAAAGGCCCGACGGGAGTCGGGCCTTGTTAAGAGGGTGAGAGAGGAGGAGACTACCTGGACCAACTGTCCAGCCAATATTCAGTTGATAAGGTATCTTGCATTCTCATTCGGCAAGTATTACACCATAAAGTCCACCTGGGGTCACGCCAGGGGTCAACCCTAAATTTGCGACCACACTTTCTACACACCGCCCAATCTGCTCTTAGTGACTTTCTATCGCGAGCTTCCCTACATTTGGTGCACAACTGGTCTTTGTCGTTAACCCCCGTTATGCCACGTATTTCACGCCCACACTTCTTACAATATAGTTGAATTTTCTTCTTTCCCATGGCGGCTAAGCCTCGTTACCATCTTTTAGTATCGAGACCTCAAGCCTCGGCTCAGGTCCAAATTTCTTATACGCCATCACCCCCACTATTTGAGAGTCGTCGTGGACAACCACTTCGTTCATCGCATCAAACACAATTTTTATGATGTTGTCTATGTCGGGTTTGGCGGTGTTAAAGAGTTCGTCTGGATCCAAGTCTTTTGTCTTAATGAACTTTTGAGGGATGGGGAAAATTGCTTCCATGATTACCAACACAGGATTGTCTATTGGTGATGGATACAGCTTTTTTAATTCTTTCTTTATCTCGGCTTCATATTTCTTGGTATTACTATCTGTATAAGCCCAGGCTATTGTCTTCTTACCCTGCTTCATAACCTTGAACCTGGGACGCCCCTTGCCCCTCGGCCTTCCTTTTATTACTATTTTTTTCATTAGGTCGTTACTCATCGTCGCTCCTTTCATAAAAGAGGGGGGAATATCCCCCCCCTCTCTAATCAATCGAGGACTGGATCTTGAAAAGCTTGAACAGGGCCGTGACAATACTAAACGCAACAGCGGATACAATTTCTACTGGAATATGCCAGCCCAGGTTGGCGTTCAACGCCGTAACAATAGCCAAAATAAAAGAAACCCAGAACTTGGGGTCAGACCACTTGCCTTTTTGCTCACGTATGCGTTGAATATCGAGCTTGGCTTCAAAGAACACATACGTGAGCAGTAGCGTGATTCCGCCCACAAGTCCTGCCGCGTCCAACTGAAGGCCAAACTCAGTCTTAAAAAGACCAAGGATGGCCATCACGAGGGCGAGGACAAACATAAGAGTTTTGCGGGACATCCCTACCTCCTGTTATTTAGATTCGCCACTATCCGTGGCGTTGTTGTCGGCAATATAAGCCATCAATAAAATCAAGTAATTGATCAGGTCAACAATACGCATCTCTATTGGTTCAGGGTCGTCGTAATAGCCATTGATGTATGACAATAGAGAGCACAAGTGTTTGTAAAAGAAAACGTGCCAGGCCTTTTCAAACGTCAGGTTTAGGTCACGAGCAGTGTTCTTAAAGTTACGCAGAGCATCTTCTTCGCCAGAATACGCTCGCCCTTTTGCCTCCAGCACCTGGACGCACTCACTAAATACTGTTTCAGCAAATCCAATTAACTCATCATGAGTCATAATGTCCTCCTTGTTTTTGCCACTCCATAATGACCTTGTAATACGATTTCCCTTCGTCATCAAAACTGAAGTGGTCTATAAGTTTGATTTTCTTCCCCAGGGCATACGCCATGCCCAGGTCAAAGTGACTGCCTTTGCTGGTCTTATCCCAGAAGACGTGCACCTCATCAGCCCACTCTATTGCATTCTTCTCGGACTCAACTATTTCAACGCCTGTCTGGTCGTGTTGCGGTGCATCAACCGGAGGGAAGAAGACGTCAATTCCCTGACGTAGTAGGGAGATAACATACCGATAAACGCAAATTGGAGTCCCGCTTGTAACAGGACAAATAATATAGACCTTGGTTTTTTTCATCCCATAACCTCCTTTTCTCCAGCTTCTGGAGTATAAACCTTTCCATTCCACACGAACACTCCGTTTATGATGGTTGGAACATAAAACGTGAAGTGTCCGTTTGGTAGGAAATAAAAAACCCCAAATGCATTAACCCACCTGTTTGGTCTGCCCGCTTTGTATTCTGGATTAAGGTCGCATAAGCAACCAAGCGAGCTCGCTATTATTGGCTTCTGTTCTATGTTTGGTTTTGAATATGTCTGAATGTCGTGAACGTGACCATAGAAGATATTGTTTCCAACTTCCATTACAGTCTTCTTGGCATGGTGCATATTCCAATACCAGCCATGGACAAAGCTCGCCTTGCCATACTGCCATATTGTTCCTTGCTTTACTATTGTCCAGTTCTTTCTCTTAGAAAAGTTTAGTGCTTCCCACGACAAGATACCTTCCAGGTGAGGATTTTCTGCTATGTATGCAAGCAGTCTACTGTCGTGATTACCAAGTATAAAGACCTTCTCACCCTTAGTGTATTTGTCGATAACATCCAGGAACCTGCCGGCCAGAATAAAGTCGTGCTCTAATCTTTTTAACTCTCTATGCAATGGGGCTTGATCAGCCGCATGTCTTGAGAGCAGGTCGAAGTGTAAGAAGTCCCCAAGCAAGACAGTAATGTCTGGATTAAAGTCACGGAGGAAAGACATAGCCGTGAAGGCACTATCTGACACCTCAGGTTGCCAGGTGTCTTTAGAACGGGATGTCGTCTGAAGATGAAAGTCTGGTAATACTATCATCTTCACTATCGTTTCTTTGGTCTTGTTTTGTTTCATTTACACCTCTCCTAATATAGTGGGGGTCCATCCAGAATCCACGCTTTGCACCCTCTTCTTCGTAACATTGCTCACAAAGATGGGTGCCGTGGTTGATCGCTTTAATAATTAGGTCTGGTCTTCCAGACACTGATACAAAACTATATTCATTACCGCAGTTAGAGCAGACGAGACCAACTACTCTGATTGGAACATCAGACTGCGGTGGCAAGCTGGCAAGTTCTGATACGTGAACATCCTTACAGATAGTTGGTTCTATCTTCTCATAAATCCAGCCTGGTGCTTGTGGTAGCTGTGGAGGCTTGGGGTTATCACACTTACAGGCATAGGCTTTGTTGTCGTATTCTATTACTCCGTGACCTCCACAATACTTACAATAACGTTGTAGTTGTTTACCTGACCTGGAGCGTATTATTTCTGTTAGGGTAAAGAGTATCTCTGATAGCTGCGGTATGCCATACCCAGAATTATCCACACTTTCCGCAAGCTGAAGAAACGCTGCGTGGACAAGCTCATCATCGTATTTTTCTAATGCCTTGTAATACTGAAGGATGATGGGCCGGTCTGGTGGCTTCGTGCGACCACGCAGTGTGGTCATCTCTCTAAATATTTTTTCGAACTTCTCAAACGTCATAGCATCCACTCCGGCAAATCTTCTTTGTTTTCGGGCTCGGCGTTACCCCACGCTTTCTGAGTTTCTTCAGTTGGTTCGTCGAAGGGGTTGTCTTGTGGCGGAGTTTCCGGCAGAGCTTCTTTTTTCTGGTTTATAGGTATAATCTTTTCGGCAATCAGGTTCGTGTATTTACCAGCCTGCTCTATTTTTGCCTCGATAAATAGAACCGTGCCAGGCTTATACGACGCCCTGGCTTCGGTTGGGTTGTAGCACACGACTTGGAGCCAGGATGTTTTCTTCTGCCAGTCACCAGCCTTGTCTTTCCAGACCTTATCGACAGCAATCGAATACTTCAGGAAATATCCCGCACTTGACTGGACTTCCTTAATTGCTCCAAGCCTGCCGAGAATAATTACTTTCGCATACATCACTTCCTCCTCTCACTGAGCTGTTTCTTGAGCCACCAGATGTCAAGAGCCCTGAGAAAAATCTCCCACTCAATCCCAGTGTCATCTCTACTCTCTTCCAGGAATCTCATGTCATTCTCGCCTCTGGTGAGTGCGATAATTCTCACGCCGTCGACCTGGTAGTTATGTTCTCGTAACAGCTCTTTATACGCAGCCACCTGAAAGAAATGACTGTCGTAAATATCCTTTGACGTTTTGAAGTCTACGATTTCAAATCTGTCCCGATCTTTATCACGCCAATAGAGGTCAACCGTTCCACCAAATCTCCGGCTCTCGCTCACAAATGGTGTTTCACAAAAGATGGGTTCGAGCTTCCTTTGTTCGCAATACTCAAGGAACTTAATGTAACTATTTTCTGCCATGCTAATTTCTTCAGCTGTAAAGTCTTTTGTATCAACTGTTTCTATAGCCTTACCCTCGAAGTGAGCAAGGATAAATCTATGAGCAAGAGACCCTGCCCCAGCCGCCGTGTCTTTTTCTTTTCTGTAATCTTTGCCTTCCATCCCCAGCTTCCAGGCCCAGTGTATAAGTGCGGGTTTAGCGAGCTCACCTAACACTGTGGTGACCGAGGGGACTTCAGTTCCATCTCTCAAAAAATATTTAGCGTGATTATTTCTTGCCATCTATATTCTCCATTAGGCCCATCACCTGCTGGATACCTTCTTCCAGGGTGTTGCTCTTAACAATCGTGACTTTTTTAATAGGCTCAGGGTTCTGTGGTGGGAAATCTTTCCGGTATGTTTCTATTGCCTTGAGAATATTCTGTGATAGATTGTGGACATCCCAGGGGTCGCCTTCTCTGAACGACCAGGCTTTGTATTTTTTTCTACAGAATTTGTGTTTTGGGTATTTGTGTGCCAGCCACGAACAAAAATGCTGCTTGTCGACCATGTTCGCTTCAAGGGCAGCATTTATAATCTCGACTTCCTCATTGATATCTGTCTTCGGTTCAACTTTTTGTTCTGCTTGTGCATCTGGTTGAGCTTCTTGTTCTTTTTGCTCTGGTTCTTTTTGCTCCGGAACAGTCTCTATTACTTCAGCGTCAACCACATCGGCTGTGCTTTGGGCTTGTGCGAGAGGAATGCTCTCCATTTCTTCTTTCGTGTAAAGACCAAGGATAAGGTCTGGGGCAATGACACGCAGACCCTTGGCTACACATCTCCAATAAAGCATCTCTTCTGGATATTGCCGCCACACATCCTTGGTATTTAATCCTGCTCTTTTAGCATCTTCCATAGAAAAAGTTTCTTCGTGCGTCCCATAACCTTCTCTTGTGAAACGCAGGCGACACTTCTCTTTCGTCTTCTCTATTACCTGCACCTTCACACCGCCTTTAATTGCAATTGAAAGTAATGCCTTACTTTCAATTGCAATTCTCCCCTTGATTACTGACATAGTCTGTAGAGCGGCGACTGGCGGCAATCCCAATTCTCTACCATACTCGATAATTGTAGCTACTCCGTAGACCGATTTGGCCTGTGGAAATAGCTGACTTTTTAATAAGCTGTCGGCCAGGTTCATTAGGTTCTTCGAATCAGGGAGCTCAATTTCCCTCTTCGCTGGAAGAGGGCTACTTTGGTTGGTTGGAACGACTGCTGCTCCAACCACTTCTCTACCTGCTCCTTGTTGAACCTGAGTATCCGACCCCGTTTGAAAAATGGTATTGTTTTCTGTGTTACCCATCTCTCTATTGTCCTTTCACTAATCTGTAAATGCCGAGCCAAATCCTTTTTTGTTAACCAGGTCACGGACTTTCTCCACATCGAGTTCCCAGATTTCTTCTATCTTTTTCCCCAAAGCGTGAGCGACAATTAATGCAGTTTCTAAACCCACGCCATGACCCTTCACGATCTTGAAAGTCGTGTTGTAGGATAACCCGGCCCTAAAAGCCAGATCACCAATTGACATACCCTTTTCCTCCAGGATCTCTGGGATCCTGCACTTCGTTACGTGTTTCTTAGTTTTAGGCATTTTTTCCTCCTTTCATTTTCGGTATGATGTTTACTCATCACCAGAAATTTAGCACATTCACAAAACTTTGTCAAGTCCCTTTTGCGATATATTTTGTATTATTTCATTTTTTCACCACCACGAATTGTATAATTGTTAATTCTTAATAAGAAATTAAAAAAAGACTTGACAAACAAGAAAGAACTGCTTATATTTAAATTACTCAGTTTAATTGAAGGGAGGTATAAACATGCCCAGAATTATTCAACTTGTTATTTATGATGACTTTGGTGACATCTTTGGTAAGGTGTTGAGAATGTATCGGGAAGAAAAAGGAATGACCCAAGGAGACCTTTACAAACGGACAGGTATAGAGCGGTCTATTATCTCAAAGATCGAGTCTGGTGAGATTAAATCTCCGAGGCTTGGAACTGCGATAGCACTCGTTGAGGGATTAGGTGTGGACATTAGAGAGTTTGTTGAGCGTATGAAAAGAGAAGCGGACAAAAGAGAGAAGGAGCAATGGGCCTCTACACACGTGGCAAATACTACTACTACAGAAAACAAGTAAACAAAAAAGAGTATCGGGTTTCTTTGGGTGTGGTCAAGGGACAGGAAAGACTACTCTCTGAAGCAATACAGAAAGCAGAAGAAAAAATTTACGCTCTTGTGACGGGTGCCCCAACCATCCCAAGCGACATTCTTTTTCGAGACTACGCAGATAGATACCTCCAAGCTCACGCCCACAAGAAAAGCTATAACGACGATGTGACTCAAATCAACTACATGTTGTTTGCAATAGGCAATAAGCCCGTATGCAGCATTACAATTGACGATGCTCGGAAACTTGAGAAGTATCTACTGCAAAAGAAAAGAACGCCCGCTACCATTAACCGATACATGACATTGCTTAAACACATCCTGACACACGCAGTTGAGGACAAGGTTATTAGCGAGAACCCCTTGAAAAAATGGGAATTCTATGTTGAAGAGAGAAAGCGAGAGGCCCTGACCCAGGACGAAATTGCCAGAATTCTGGAGGCGTGTGCTCAAATCCAGAAATCACCACGTTCAAAACTACAAGCACAAATCTATAACCTCGTTGTCATAGCATTTCAAACCGGTATGCGTCTATCTGAATTACTAAATCTCAAGTGGTCTGACATCAAAGGTGATGTTATCGAGCTTCCTGTCACACGCACCAAGTATCGCAGAAAAACAATTAAAGCTACACGTCCACAACCAAGACAAATCCCGCTCAATGAAATTGCTATTCGACATCTACCACCGCAGAAAGATGAGTATGTTTTCAGTGTTGGTTCACGCACGCCAGACGTTATTCGCAGAACGGTTAGGCGTATTAGGAAGCTGTCCGGAGTTCATCATTTTGAGTTCCACCAAATACGACATACTGTCGCTACACTCATCGCCACATCGGTTGACGTCGCTACCGCAAAAGAAGTCCTGGGCCACGCCAGTATCTCTACCACGCTGCGTTACACACACCCGACGCTGCAAAAAAAGAGAGAGGCCGTCACAAAAATCGGCACACTCTTAATTCCAGAGCAAGCTAAATAATTGATAATAGAGAGCTTATAGCTTGTGTCACACGGACTACGAATCAGTAGGTCGTGGGTTCGAGTCCCACCGGACGCACTCCCTTAAATCCATAGAAAACAATAACTTACAGGCCAAAAACACCACGCCAGAAGGCGACACAAGACACCTCAAAAACCCCTAAAATCGGCACAAAAACCAGCACAGTCGGCACACTGAGCCGGCACACTATCTTATATTTTTTATAATATAAGTGTAAGAGTGGTGGATAATAATAATACTAATTAAAAGCCAATATAATAATACAGATGTGTGGTGTGTAAATTCTAAATAAATATATGGGGTGATAGAATAAGAGGGGGTGTGGGGGGGAGAAGGGAAGAGGGCTCCCCGTCACCGACGGAGAACCCTCTTGCCGTGTTCTTTCAATGCGAGTCCTGTTGCCAGTAATCCCAGGGCTCGGTAAACTATTATTAAAATTATTATCAAAGTTATCATAATTTGATCCTCACCATCTGCTGATCGCATTCCATACACCAAATATCATAATCCTTAAATTCGCTGTCTTTCGGAACATACAACGACCTTCCACACTTCATGCACTTCAACGCGAACATGGCATCAGGTTTGTTGTCCTTGCTACGTTTAGGCGATTTAGGAACCTTTACTTCAATTGGCGGACGGTCACCCTCTTTGCCTCGTTTCTTTGGTGGTGTTTTGTCGTCACCATCCTTGGGCTCCCCGACTACAACGGTTATGTCCACACCAACTGGCACTGCCTGACCTGGGCTATACATCTCTGTGCTCTCCAGGTCTAACCACAATTCCTTGGGCATCTGAAGTATCTTGTGCCAGGTGTAACTACTTTTGTCTATCACGGTGTCGCATTGATTGTCCCCAAGGTCTGTTATTATAAGTCCCAGCCTATGTGCTTTATCACGCCAACGTTCGTTATGGCTGGGCTCTTCTTTGCCGTAATAGAGTTTGTGCCAGAAGTGGATGAGCTCGTGAATTAGTGTTGCATAGAACTGCTCCGGCTTGCGGTAGGTGGGTGACAACAGATTTGCGTTGACCATGATTTCGTCGTGCTTCCTACCTTCGTCGTCTTGCCAGGTTTCTGTTGCGAACAAACCGGCAATGTTCGGATTACACCGTCCCACTAAAACCTGGGGCAGAGCGATGTCCGCATCGCTTTCGAAAAACACATTGCCCCACAACCACTTAATTGTCTCAGTGATTTTTTCGGCTATCATGCCTGTGGATACTTTACTCATAATTCACCTCCATTTTCATGATTAGCCAGTATTTTTTCTATAATACTGACTGTGTTTGCCCCAAGAATATTGCGGGCTTCGTTAGACACTAATAACTTATTTTCCTCACCACCGCCTTCGTTTGGAACCAATAGTGGAATAAGCGGTGGTTCATAAGAGTTGAAGAAGGGGAGGTTCTCAACGCCACCATCAACAACAAAGACGTGAGTGCTACCCAGGACGTCGTGTGTAAAATAGTCCGTGAATATCTGTGGTGGG
>Ga0078972_1006665_pt1 | contig 26960 bp, 8 predicted proteins | sample YelNatPaOPGAMG01_FD_67568 | JGI IMG/M metagenome (GOLD analysis project Ga0078972, IMG submission 67568) | Hot spring thermophilic microbial communities from Obsidian Pool, Yellowstone National Park, USA - OP-RAMG-01 (SPADES assembly) (version 2) | ecosystem: Environmental > Aquatic > Thermal...
TTGTTGGATGTTAAAATTTTAAAATTAAGAAGAAAAGGAGATGATATGATATAGAAAGATAAAAAGTAATAAATTTTGAGAAAAGATTGAGAAAAAATTTTGAAATTTAAAATGATTTTTATTAGATAATAAAGAAAAATTCCTATTTTTTCACACCTTCAGAGAGTTAGAGAGAGGGGGTATTTTTAATTATCAATTTTCAATTATCAATTATCAATTATCAATTTCCAATTATTAATTGCCATTTATTTTTTTCATTTCAATTGAAAATTTTTAATTGATAATTTTTAATTTTTTAAATCACCCTCTCCCCTTCCCCCTCTCCCATCAAAGGGCGAGGGGAATCCGTCTTTTTCCTTTTAAGCAGGGTCATCATTCCGACGAGCACGCCCTTAACATGTTTTGTAAAAAGTTAATAGTAAATAGTCGCAATCCCTTTTAAGCAGGGTCATCATTCTGACATGTATCTAAAGATTTGAAAGCGTTGAAAGTAAAAGTTAGTCGCAATCCCTTTTAAGCAGGGTCATCATTCTGACAAGAAAGAATGTTTTTGTTCCAGTTACCTACAATGACATTATGTCGCAATCCCTTTTAAGCAGGGTCATCATTCCGACGCGACAACACGGCGGGGGCTGGCGGGGTTGATGATATAAATAGTCGCAATCCCTTTTAAGCAGGGTCATCATTCCGACTTAAGAATTATGTTATAGAGAAAGCCCAGGAAATTGGGCTTTCGTCGCAATCCCTTTTAAGCAGGGTCATCATTCCGACAAGGGGAGCAAGTCCCTTGCGAGCCTCTTCTTGGTTTAGGGGTCGCAATCCCTTTTAAGCAGGGTCATCATTCCGACTTATCAAAATGATTTTTGTCTACAATCAAACAACACATTACCGTCGCAATCCCTTTTAAGCAGGGTCATCATTCCGACAAATAAAAAATTTATTAATTTTAGACTTGACAAATAATAAAGTCGCAATCCCTTTTAAGCAGGGTCATCATTCCGACAATGAGGATATAAACAAGTTAGGGGTGCTTGCAAAACTAACGTCGCAATCCCTTTTAAGCAGGGTCATCATTCCGACTTGGGCTTGAAACAAAAAATTATGCGTATTTCCCGAGTTGGGAAGTCGCAATCCCTTTTAAGCAGGGTCATCATTCCGACTAAAAAGAAAGGAGGTGATAAAAATGGAGCGTTGAGTCCGCGTCGCAATCCCTTTTAAGCAGGGTCATCATTCCGACCGTTGCCTGAGGTTAAGTCAATTTGCTCCACTACTTTGGAGGTCGCAATCCCTTTTAAGCAGGGTCATCATTCCGACGATAAAAATTTTGAACGGTCCTGTACCGGCCTTTGTGCCGTCGCAATCCCTTTTAAGCAGGGTCATCATTCCGACAGGGGGAAACCCCTCGGCTTTTAGTAGTTGTAAACGGCGAAAGGTCGCAATCCCTTTTAAGCAGGGTCATCATTCCGACCTGTTTCAATATCTGTTTCTTCATTTTCTGTTTCTTTCATAAGTCGCAATCCCTTTTAAGCAGGGTCATCATTCCGACAAGAATAAAATAAATATATATGTAAAAGGAAAGTTATATGTCGCAATCCCTTTTAAGCAGGGTCATCATTCCGACGGACTTATGCAAGTAAGAATTGATACAGCACAATATATAACGTCGCAATCCCTTTTAAGCAGGGTCATCATTCCGACTCCAGACATCGCTGACGAGTATAACACCGTCCTTAAAATGTCGCAATCCCTTTTAAGCAGGGTCATCATTCCGACAGGGACTAAATGATGCTCACAAACAGAGTAAAATTCCAAAGTCGCAATCCCTTTTAAGCAGGGTCATCATTCCGACCAAGAGAATAGATTTTATCATTATAAAAGAAGTTTTTTAAATGTCGCAATCCCTTTTAAGCAGGGTCATCATTCCGACAGAGTTGATAAGAATAAAAGATTATGTTATAGAAAAGGCGGGTCGCAATCCCTTTTAAGCAGGGTCATCATTCCGACCCGAGAAAGAGGGCGTGTCTATTGAAGAATTATTGAAGGTCGCAATCCCTTTTAAGCAGGGTCATCATTCCGACAAAGTAAGATGTTTAACGTCGCTGTCTACTGGCTGGGGCTGGTCGCAATCCCTTTTAAGCAGGGTCATCATTCCGACTGCTGGCTTATTTTCCGCCTTATTTTATTGGCAATTTTTTGCCTATTTTTACAATGTCACTTTTTCCACATATTATCAACAGCAAATTTTGTCAAGTTTTCGGTAAGGTTTTTCAACTTTTTACCTTATTTTATTAGTGTTTTTAAATCTTTTAACAGGAATTATATCCGAAAGCGGAAAAAATAAGGAGCCAGAAAAAATTTATCAAAAAAACTACTTTTCATATTATGCGACTTTTTTGCTATTTTGCTTTCAAAGAACTAAATAAATTATAATTGAAATTTCATATTTTGTCAATATTTTTTTTGTAAATGATGTTACTATTTTAAAATGTTAAAGATTACTACTAATAAAACAGCAATTTTTAAAAAACTACTGAAAATATCTTTCAATATCCTTTTGAACCCTTTGTGCTTTTTCTAATTCAGCTTTTGATTCATAAATACTTTTAACTTTTTCATATAGTTCCTTTGCTTTTTCTTTATTTCCTGCTTCATAATAAGATTTAGCAAGGGGCTCAATTATATTCGGGTCATCTGGAAATTCAGTCATTAAACTGCTGTATTCTTTAATTGCCTTTTCCCAGTTTTTGGTTGTAAAGTAAACACGTGCACATCGCACAAGAATAAGTTTTGTTTTTTCATCCAAATTTGTTTTTTCCTTTATTATGGTGTAGGTGTAATTATTAACTTTGGCGTCCATGTAAAAGCACTCGTATTCCCGCTTAAAAATATATTTATCATATCCCCTGGCAAAATATCAAAATTCGTTCCAGCCCATTTATTTAAACCATCCGAATATCCATAAACAGCAAATGATTGAGAAATCGGATTCCATAGCATAACTTTGTTTATTTTTGTATTTGAACCGGCGCCTGTGTTTCCTTCTATATCTATAACAATATCAGATGCCTTTTGATAATTTGCCGTATATGGCAAACATCTTTTATTTGAATTTTGCTGGGCTGGATTAAAATAAAAAGAAAGACCTGTTAATTTATCAATGCCGGTTATGGTCCAGACAAAATCCGAAACAACATTTAAATAAATACCATTTGATGATGTTGTTCCTGCATCCACATTCCAATCAGTCCCAACCCATTTTCCTAATCCCCCACTATAACCGTAAACAACTGATGATTGATTAAATGGATTCCACAATAGCAATTTATCTATTTTATTTGCTGTAAAAGTATTTCCTTCTATATCCTGAACAATGCTTGATGCCGAGGTGTATTTATTCACATAAGGCAGGGATATTCTGTAAACATTACTTTGTCCTGTCCTTGCAACAAAATTAAATTTTACTTTAACAGCCATTGTTGACGGCTTGCTCTGACCAACTCCATTTACCCCTGCAACTGTGTAAAATGCAAAACTGTTTCCTGATGTATCAACATGTGTGAAAGAAGAAATTGTTGGCGTTGGTAAAACAGTTGCAATAATATTCCAGCCGGATGGAAATGGATTAAATTTTCCTGTTGCACCTGATGAATAATAAATTCTATAAAAATTAGTATTTAAAGTATTATACCAGGATAATGTTACATTATCACCGCTACCCTGCACTGAAAGTGAAGAAGGTGGCATTGGTGTTTCATTAGGAGTGCTTGTAAATGTTGGCGTAATTGTTAAAGTCACAGTTGCTGTTGGATTTGCCACAGTAACCAGAGGACTGTTTGCTATTTCATAAGTCGTGGAACCGTTTGGATTACTTTCTACTGTGAATTTAACAAGTCCTGTGGTGTTTTGCACGCTCGCACCTGGTCCACCTCCTGATTTTGAGCCATAAACAACTGTTATCTTTCCTGTATTTGCAATAAGGGAAGAAGCATAAACAATGATTGTCTGTCCTGATTTTAATGAACCGTCATAATTGCCGTTTGTAACTGAAACAGTAAAATACCCGGGGTCATTAGAATTTATGCTCGGAGCAGACCAGCCATCTGGTATTATTATTTTTAAAGTGCCACTCCCCCATGTTGTTGATCCAGCCGTATATTCTATTGTCATTGTATAACCAGAACCACCTGCTAAAACTAAATTTGGATTTATTGTTGCACTTCCTTCTCCTGTTATTGGCGTCGGTGTTAAAGTTATTGTAGGTGTTATTGTAAATGTCTGGGTAATTGTGCTCGTTGGCGAAATTGTGCTCGTTGGCGAAGATGTTTTTGTAATTGTTGGTGTTGGGGTTGGGGCGATAACATCAACTTCTGGACTATGTGCTATTGGTAAAGCATTTGTGCCTTCTGTTGCACTTCTCACTTCAAAAATTGCAATTCCAGTATTTGGCTGAGAAGTTGCCCCAGGTCCACCAAATGCTTTTGAACCATAAATAACAGTAATTTTTCCTGTATTTGCCTGTAAATTTGAAACATAAACAGTTATCGTATTACCACTTTTTGAATCACCATCAAGTGTCCCGTTTGTCACATTTACAGTATAAAAACCAGGGTCTGTGCTGTTTAAACTCGGTGGCGACCAACCAGCAGGAATTATGATTTTTAAAATTCCATTTCCCCATGTTGTTGGTCCTGCTGTGTATTCTATAGTCATTGTATTTCCAGATGTTCCTGCTGCAACCTGGGTTGGCGATATTGATGCAGTGCCTTCACCATTTGATAATTGAGTTGGCGTCATTGTTATTGTTGGCGTCAGGTATTCTGTGTTTGTCGCTGTTATTGTCTGTGTCGAGGTCTCAGTTATTGTAAAAGTAATTGTCTGAGTCATTGTTTTTGTGATTGTTTCTGTAACAGTTACTGTCACTGTTGCTGTTATGGTTGGTGTTACTGTCTCTGTATTTGTTCTTGTTATGGTAGGACTTATTGTCTCTGTTTTTGTTTCAGTCGCTGTTTCTGTGATTGTCTGCGTTATTGTATTGGTTTTCGTCTCTGTTATTGTAGGAGTCATTGTTTCGGTTTCTGTATTTGTTATCGTAAAAGTAATGGTTCTTGTAACTGTGTCAGTAGTTGTTTCTGTAATTGTTTCCGTAATTGTATTTGTATTTATCTCTGTTATAGTTTGAGTTGTTGTTTGGGTTGTTGTTTGGGTTACTGTCCGCGTTATTGTTTCTGTGCTTGTCTCGGTTATAGTTTGGGTTCCAGTTTGTGTGACTGTTTCTGTTATGGTCACTGTCTCTGTCGCCGTTATTGTTGGAGTTATCGTCTGTGTTATTGTTTGTGTAATAGTTTCAGTTATCGTATGTGTTATTGTCTCTGTTATCGTTCCCGTAATTGTAGGCGTCACGGTTCTGGTTATCGTCTCTGTCACTGTCTCTGTTATTGTCGGTGTTATTGTTTCAGTTATTGTGCCTGTGCTTGTTGACGTAAAGGTTTCGGTCATTGTTTCTGTTATTGTATCGGTTGTGGTTTCGCTTATCGTTGGCGTTATAGTTCCAGTTATACTCGGCGTTTCTGTTTCTGTTGCTGTTTCAGTTATAGTTTCAGTAATTGTTTCTGTATATGTCTCGGTAACTGTTTCTGTTATGGTATCGGTTATTGTTGGTGTTATTGTCTCTGTTTGCCCAAATGCAAAATTAAATAAAAACAAAACTATGCTGTATAACAATAAAAATTTTTTCAATATTTTCACCTTTTAATAAATTAAAATTTATTTAATTATTACTAACTTTTTTAAAGGCAAATTTTTATTCTGTATTTTTACACTTACAACATATATACCTGATGCCATATTACCTTTTTCTTTTTCAATAATATTAACACCTGCTTTCACTGTTAAAACAAATTTTTTTACAAGTTCACCTTTTATATTAAAAATAAAAATTTCTGCTATTCCTTCCTGTTCAGCAAATAAACCAATTTTTATTATACTATTTTTTACCGGCTGTCCAAACAAAATTATTTTATTTTCCTTTATTTTTTCTAAAAAGCCCTGTGCTAGTTGCGGAAAAGGTGTATTTGTTGCTGTTAAAATAGGTGTTTGAGTAAAAGTTGGTGTAAATGTTGCTGTTCTTGTTTCAGTTAACGTAAATGTCTCTGTACTGGTTGGCGTGTATGTGAATGTAAGCGTTTTTGTATCTGTTTCGGTAAAAGTTACGGTATGCGTTGGTGTATATGTAAATGTTTCTGTAAAAGTGAAGGTTGCAGTATCAGTTGGTGTATGCGTGAAAGTATAAGTAATTGTTACTGTTGCTGTAAAAGTTGCTGTTTGCGTAGGCGTGTATGTCAACGGATGAATATGTGCGGCAGAACTCGGTTTTGATTTCACATTTGTTTCATAATAATCAGGCGCTCCATTACCACCGCCCCATAAAAAATTAACAGAAATTTTATAATAATAATTAACCCCTTCTGAAAGCGATGGGTCATTATCCACATAAAAAACAGGACCACCTTTGTTTTGAGAAGTTATTGTTATTGGATTATAATTTATACCCCCATCATCACTTCTGTATAAAGTATAGCCAGTTATAAAATCATTATCTATTCCAGTCCAGCCAACACTTATATAATTTGTCCCTTCTGAGATTATTGAAGGTGCGGGGAGCAGTTTTAATCCAACTGCCGGAATTGTTGTCTGTCCATTATTTATATCAGAAGCTGTGATAACTGTTACAGTAGATGCAACATAACTTTCGCCAGCCCAACCATTTTGTCCTTCTCCGGTTTCTAAAATTGCAAAAATTACCTGGCTTACAGCCGGTGGTGTTAAAGCCCAATCAGAAGAACCAACATCAGTTAAAAAATACGCTGGCGAATTCCCGCCTGCTGCATAAATTTTTTGCGGATAAGTAGCATTTTCCCCATTATTTTGGTGCCCTATCTGACCTGCAATTCCTTCCCTGTATGCATTTAAACTCGCAAAACTGTTCGGAGTTGCAGCAGTTCCTGATGTCCCATCATAATTATAAACCAGTCCGTCTAAAGTATATTCTGCGGAGAAAATTTCCGCGATAAACAAAAATATAATCACGCCTAAAATTATAATTTTTTTCATTTAAAACCTCCGTAAAAATTATATCACGGAACAGGAGTTAATACAAGTTTTGGTTGCCATGTAAATGAACCTGTATTACCACTCAAATAAATATTTATCTCCTGCCCGGGGGTTATTGTAAAATTATTTCCAACCCATTTATTTAAACTCGTTGAATATCCATAAACAATATACGATTGATTTACAGGATTCCAGAGCATAACTTTATTTATTTTTGTATTTGTGCCTGCTCCAGTCCCACCCTCTATATCTGTTACAATGTCTGATGCCTTTTGATAAACAGAAGTAAATGGAATACTGCGTTTATTTGCGTTCGGTATTGAAGCATTATAATAGAAATTCAAATTTACTATTTTATCAACCCCGGCAACAACCCAGGTAAAATCTGATTTTACATTCATATAAATGGCATTAGAAGAAGAAGTTCCAGAGTCAACATACCAGTTTGTTCCAATCCATTTATTTAAACTCGTAGAATAACCATAAGATATTGATGTCTGATTAAACGGGTTCCATAAAAGTAATTTATCAATCTTTGTGTTTGTCCCTGCTCCTGTGCCACCTTCTATGTCTGTCACAACGTCCGATGCCCTTACATATTTTGAAACATAAGGCAAAGAAATTCTATTTGCGTTTTCATCCGCTGGATTAAATTTGAAATAAAAAACAACTTTTGCACCCATTGTTCCTGGCTTGCTTTCTCCTGCTCCATTCACTGCTGATACAAGATAATATGTGAATGTATTGCCTGATGAATCAATGTAAGTATAGGAAGTTCTTGTTGTCGGCGTTGGTTCTACTGTTACGAGTATATTCCATCCCGCAGGGAAAGGATTAAATTTGCCTGATGCACCTGTTGCTACATAAATTTTATAATAATCAGTATTTGATGCAGTATCCCAACTCAATTTTGTTTCTCCACTATTTTGTTCAACATAGAAATTTTGCGGTGCAATCGGTGTTGAATCAGGCGTGCTTGTCCATGTTATTGTCGGTGTTATTGTTTCTGTTGCTGTTTCTGTTATTGTATCTGTGATTGTTTGCGTTGCGGTTTGAGTTATTGTTTCTGTTATTGTTTCAGTAACTGTATGTGTGGGTGAGGCAGTCAATGTCTCTGTTATTGTTGGTGTCGCAGTTGGCATAAGAACATTTATTGAAGGTAAAATTTCAATTCTATGTGTTTCACTGCCACTTATCGCTGACTCTACAAAAAATATTGCTGTCCCCGGTGTATCCTGCGACTTTGCACCAGTTGTGCCTGCTCCATAGGTTACTGTTATTTTGCCTGTATTTGCCTGTAAATCTGATACGCTTACAAAAATACTCATTCCACTTTTCCATGTTCCGTTAAATGTGCCACCGGTAACTGAAACAGAATAATAACCGGCATCTGATGAATTCAAACTTGGCTGAGACCAGCCATCCGGTATTGTTATTTTTAATGTTCCGTAATCTGGTGAAGATGCCCAATTCGTTGGTCCTGCTGTGTATTCTATAATAATTGTATTGCCATATACACCTGCTGCAACAACTGTTGGATTAATTGAAGCAACTCCTTCACCAATTATTGGTGTATTCGTTGGTGTAATTGTTGGCGTAATTGTTGATGTAACTGTGACTGTTGGTGTTGCTGTTGGTAAGACAACATTCACATCCGGTGAATTTTCTATTGGATATGTCGTATCGCCATCAGTTGCTGACTCTACAATAAATGTTGCAATACCTGTTCCATCCTGCGATTTTGCACCTGTTGTGCTTGCTCCATAGGTTACTGTTATTTTACCCGTATATGCTAAAAGATTTGAAACCTGAATGATTATTGTATTTCCTGAACGCGTTCTTGATTCAAGATTTCCATTTATAACATTTACTGTAAAATAACCAGGGTCTGAAGCATTTAAACTCGGAGCTGACCATCCAGATGGAATAATTATTTTTAATGTTCCGTAACCAGGCGATGCAGTCCACGTTGTAGCACCAGCAGTGTATTCTATGACCATTGTATTTCCATAAACACCTGCTGCAACCTGAGTGGGGTTTATTTGCGCAACTCCTTCTCCTATTATTGGCGTATTTGTCTTTGTAATTGTAGGAGTAACTGTTTCTGTTATGGTTGGGGTAACTGTTTCAGTTATGGTCTGTGTAATTGTTGGTGTAGTAGAAGAAGTAATCGTAGATGTTACTGATGGAGTTGCTGTTTCGGTTATTGTAGGTGTTATGGTTTCTGTTATTGTATCAGTTATCGTTTCTGTTGCTGTCTGAGTATTTGTTTCTGTCACTGTTTCTGTAATTGTACGAGTTACTGTTTCTGTTACTGTTTGTGTTACGGTTTGCGTTACGGTTTGCGTTATGGTTTCTGTTACTGTTTGTGTCACTGTTTCTGTAATACTTTGCGTTGCTGTTTCTGTTATTGTCTGCGTTATTGTCTCTGTCGCTGTTTGCGTCGCTGTCTCTGTTATTGTATGAGTTACTGTCTCTGTTGCTGTTTCGGTTATTGTAGGTGTTATTGTTTCTGTTGCTGTTTGTGTTGCTGTTTCTGTTATTGTCTGCGTTACTGTCTCTGTTGCTGTCTGTGTTACTGTCTCTGTTATTGTATGAGTTACTGTCTCTGTTGCTGTTTCGGTTATTGTAAGTGTTATTGTGTCTGTTACTGTTGCGGTTGCTGTTTCCGTTATTGTTTGTGTCACGGTTTCTGTTGCTGTCTCGGTTATTGTCTCTGTTATTGTTTGCGTTATTGTCTGCGTCGCTGTTTCGGTCACTGTCTTTGTTACTGTTTCTGTTATTGTCTGTGTTGCTGTCTCTGTTATTGTTTGCGTTATTGTCTGCGTCGCTGTTTCGGTTATTGTTGGACTCACTGTTGCTGTTATTGTTGCCGTTATTGTATTCGTTACTGTCATTGTCGGTGTTGGTGCTATCACTGTCACATTCGGCGAATCCGCTATCTCATACACATCTTCTCCATCCACATCTGTCTTTACTGTAAATGTCACATATCCCGGCTCACTCTGTGCTGTTGCTCCAGGCCCACCAAACCCTTTATATCCATACCTTACCGTCACTACTCCATACGCTGGTAATCCAGATACCTTTATTATCATATCATTCCCTAATACCTCTCTAATATAACTTCCTGCACTCACTGTCACATAAAAATATCCTGCTGCTGTTATTGGTGATAATACCGGTGCTGTCCATCCTGACGGCACGCTTATCCTCAATGTCCCATATCCCGGTGATGTTGCCCATGCACTTGGTCCTGCCGTATATACTATTACCATTTCATTTCCACTTGAACCTGCAACTACATAAGTCGGCGCTATACTCGCTGTCCCTTCTCCTATTATCGGTGTATTTGTCTGCGTCACTGTTGGCGTTGGCGCTGTTACCTCTATACACGGCGAATTGCTTATCTCCTGCACATCCTCTCCATCCGCATCCATCTTTACTACAAAACACCCTGTCCCTGCATTGCTCTGTGCTGTTGCACCAGACCCTCCTCCACTCTTATCCCCATACGTCACCTCTATTGTCCCTGTATTCCCCTGCAATCCATACACCCTTATTATTATATCCATTCCAGATGTCGCTACATTCTTTAATGTCCCCCCTGTTACTACCACTGAAAAATATCCTGCCGCAAACGGATCATTCGCATCCGGAACACTCCATCCTGTCGGCACTGTTATCCTTAATGTCCCGTATCCAAAAGGTGGTGTATTCGCCCATGTCGTGCTTCCTGCTGTATATGTTATCTTTATCGTATTCCCGCTCGATCCTGCAACTACATACGTCGGCGTTATTACTGCAATACCTTCCCCTGTCATTGTCGGTGTTACTGTCTCGGTCACTGTCTGCGTTACTGTCTCGGTTGCTGTCTCGGTTATTGTCTCGGTTATTGTTTGCGTTATGGTTTCTGTATTTGTTTCTGTTATTGTCCTAGTTATTGTCTCTGTCTCTGTCTGCGTTATTGTTGTTGTTATTGTTTCTGTGCTTGTCTGCGTTATCGTCTCTGTTATACTCGGTGTCACTGTCCCTGTTACTGTATCAGTTATCGTCGGACTTATTGTCCCTGTCACTGTCTCCGTCACTGTCTGTGTTATTGTCGCTGTTATCGTCTCTGTTACTGTTGCGGTTGCTGTTTCCGTTATTGTTTGTGTCACGGTTTCTGTTGCTGTCTCGGTTATTGTCTCGGTTATCGTCTCTGTAACGGTTTCAGTTATTGTTTGTGTTATCGTCTCGGTTATCGTTTCAGTAATTGTTTTTGTTACCGTCTGCGTAATTGTTTGTGTTTCTGTCTTAGTTATTGTTTCTGTTACTGTCTCCGTTATCGTTGATGTAATTGTTTCAGTTATCGTTTGAGTTATCGTTTCAGTAATGGTCTGTGTTTCGGTTAGCGTTATTGTTTCAGTTATCGTTGGGGTTATTGTATCGGTTATAGTCGGCGTTACCGTCTGCGTTATTGTCTCAGTAATTGTCTCTGTTACTGTCTCTGTTATCGTTGCCGTCACTGTCGGGGTTATTGTCTCGGTTATTGTTGACGTAACGGTCTCTGTAATCGTCTTAGTTATCGTCTGCGTTATTGTCTCGGTTATCGTTTCCGTTATCGTCTGCGTTATTGTCTCCGTTATCGTTGATGTGATTGTTTCTGTTATTGTTTGAGTAATTGTCTCGGTTATAGTTTGGGTTACAGTTTGGGTGATTGTCTGCGTAATTGTTTCAGTAATGGTCTGAGTTACGGTTTGTGTTATTGTTTCTGTTATCGTTGGGGTTATTGTATCGGTTATGGTTGGCGTTACCGTCTGCGTTTCTGTCTCGGTTATCGTTGGTGTTACCGTCTGCGTTATCGTTTCCGTTACCGTTTGCGTTATTGTCTCTGTAATTGTTTCTGTTACTGTCTCTGTTATCGTTTCAGTTACTGTCGGGGTTATTGTCCCCGTTATCGTTAATGTAATTGTTTCAGTTATCGTTTGAGTTATCGTTTCAGTAATGGTCTGTGTTTCGGTTGGCGTTATTGTTTCAGTTATCGTTGGGGTTATTGTATCGGTTATAGTTGGCGTTCCCGTCTGCGTTATTGTTTCAGTTATTGTTTCTGTTACTGTATCAGTAATGGTTTTTGTAATAGTCGCAGTTATTGTTTCGGTAATCGTTTCCGTAATTGTCAATGTAACTGTTGCTGTATTTATTTCTGTTACGGTTTCCGTTACTGTTTCTGTTATTGTTTGCGTGATGGTCTCTGTTATCGTCTGCGTTACTGTTCTCGTTATCGTTTCTGTTACAGTTTCTGTTGTTGTTTCGGTGATTGTTTCTGTTATTGTTTGAGTAATTGTCTCGGTTATAGTTTGGGTTACAGTTTGGGTGATTGTCTGCGTAATTGTTTCAGTAATGGTCTGCGTTACGGTTTGTGTTATTGTTTCGGTTATCGTTTGGGTTATTGTATCAGTTATAGTCGGCGTTATCGTCTGAGTTTCTGTCGGGGTTATTGTCTTGGTTATTGTTGACGTAACGGTTTCGGTAATCGTCTCAGTTATTGTTGAAGTTATTGTTTCTGTTATCGTTTGCGTTATTGTATCCGTTATCGTTGATGTTATCGTTTCGGTTATCGTTGGGGTTATTGTATCAGTTATAGTCGGCGTCACCGTCTGCGTTATTGTCTCTGTAATTGTTTCTGTCATTGTCTCTGTTATCGTTTCAGTTACTGTCGGGGTTATTGTCTCGGTTATTGTTTCTGTCACTGTCTCTGTTATCGTTGCCGTCACTGTTGGGGTTATTGTCTCCGTTATTGTTGACGTAACGGTTTCAGTAATCGTCTCGGTTACTGTTGGTGTTATTGTTTCTGTCTCTGTTTCCGTAATAGTTTCTGTTATTGTCTGTGTCATTGTCTGCGTTATCGTTTGCGTCATCGTTTCCGTTATCGTCTGCGTTATCGTTTCCGTTATTGTCTCTGTAATTGTTTCTGTTACTGTCTCTGTTATCGTTTCAGTTATCGTTTGCGTTATTGTCTCCGTTATCGTTGATGTTATTGTTTCGGTTATCGTCTGCGTTATTGTCTCTGTAATTGTTTCTGTCACTGTCTCTGTTATCGTTGCCGTCACTGTTTGGGTTATTGTCTCCGTTATCGTTGATGTTATTGTTTCAGTTATCGTTTGAGTTATTGTTTCAGTAATGGTCTGTGTTTCGGTTGAAGTTATTGTTTCAGTTATCGTCGGAGTTATTGTATTGGTTATAGTCGACGTTACCGTCTCCGTTATTGTTTCAGTAATTGTTTCTGTTATTGTCTCTGTCATCGTTGCCGTTACTGTTGGGGTTATTGTCTCGGTTATTGTTGACGTAACGGTCTCTGTAATCGTCTCGGTTACTGTTGGAGTTATTGTTTCGGTAATGGTTTCTGTTATTGTCTGTGTTATCGTTTGCGTCACTGTCTGCGTTATCGTCTGCGTCTCGGTTTCCGTTATCGTTTCAGTAATCGTCTCTGTCACCGTCTGCGTAATAGTCTGCGTTGCTGTCTCTGTTATCGTCTCGGTTATCGTTTCCGTTACCGTCTGCGTTATTGTCTGCGTAACGGTTTCCGTTATCGTTTGCGTTATTGTATTCGTTATCGTTGACGTTATCGTCTGAGTTTCTGTCGGAGTTATTGTCTCGGTAATGGTTTCTGTTATTGTCTGTGTTATCGTTTGTGTCACTGTCTGCGTTATTGTCTCTGTAATTGTTTCTGTCACTGTCTGCGTTATCGTTGCCGTCACTGTTGGGGTTATTGTCTCCGTTATCGTTAATGTAATTGTTTCAGTTATCGTTGAGGTTATTGTATCAGTTATAGTTTGCGTTACCGTCTCCGTTATTGTTTCAGTAATTGTTTCTGTCACTGTCTCTGTTATCGTTGCTGTCACTGTCGGGGTTATTGTCTCGGTTATTGTTGATGTAACGGTCTCTGTAATCGTCTGTGTTATTGTTTCCGTTATTGTCTGTGTAACGGTTTCCGTTATCGTTTGCGTTATTGTCTCCGTTATCGTTGATGTTTTTGTTTCAGTTATCGTTTGAGTTATTGTCTCAGTTATAGTTGGCGTTACCGTCTCCGTTATTGTTTCCGTTATTGTCTTTGTTATCGTTGCTGTTACTGTTGGGGTTATTGTCTCGGTTTTTGTTGATGTAACGGTCTCTGTAATCGTCTCGGTTACTGTTGAAGTTATTGTTTCTGTCTCTGTTTCCGTAATAGTTTCTGTTATTGTCTGTGTCATTGTCTGCGTTATCGTTTGCGTTATTGTATCCGTTATCGTTGATGTTATCGTTTCGGTTATCGTTGAGGTTATTGTATCAGTTATAGTTGGCGTTACCGTCTCCGTTATTGTTTCAGTAATTGTTTCTGTCACTGTCTCTGTTATCGTTTCAGTTACTGTCGGGGTTATTGTATCGGTTATTGTTTCCGTTATACTCGGCGTCACTGTTTCTGTCGCTGTCTCGGTTATCGTTGGACTTATCGTCCCTGTCACTGTTTCTGTCTCTGTTTCCGTTATTGTTTCCGTTACTGTTTGTGTATCAGTTTCTGTTACTGTCACTGTTATCGTCGGCGTTATCGTTTCTGTTACTGTCTCAGTAATTGTCAGCGTAATAGTATCTGTTGTTGTTTCAGTTATTGTGAAAGTCACAGTTGCAGTAGGTGCAAGAACCTCAACCTGTGGCGAATTTGCTATTTCATAGGTTGTATCACCATCTGATGAGTCCGTATCTGTTTCCACTTGAAATTTTACAGTTCCAGGTGAACTTTGCGCTGTTGCTCCAGACCCACCACCTGATTTATCTCCATAAATAACTGTAATTGTTCCTGTATTTGCTTGTAATCCCTTAACTCTTATAACAATATAATTTCCCAAAACAAATGAAGTGTCAAGACTTCCTCCATTTATTGAAAATGAAAAATATCCAGGATCTGTTGTATTAGTACTTGGCGCACTCCATCCAGAAGGAATTAAAATTTTTAATGTTCCATAATCAGGTCCTGATGCCCAGGTAGTTGCACCAGCAGTATATGTAATACACATTGTATATCCTGACCCTCCTGCTGTCACATTTGTCGGCGAAATTATTGCACTGCCTTCACCGATTATGGGTGTCGCAGTATTAGTTGGCGTTGGTGTACATTCATTCATTGTCACATTCGTAACTGCATCAAAAGTATTGCCGCCGCTGTCAAGTATTAACCAGCCAGCTTCTTTAACAGCAACAAAAACATAATAATTTCCAGAATAAGTTGCAGGAACTTTTACAGAATATACAAATTGATGAAAATCAGTATCACTGGTTTGAGTAATATAGTTCCCATAATGCCCATCATTGTCTGGATTTGGAAGTGTTGTATCGTAAATTCCAACGGCAGTCAATACTGCATCATCTGTATATTCTCTTGTATTATCCGAAGAAAAAACAATATCTGCATTTATCCAATTTCCAGCGGTTTCTGATTTTGTTTCAAAACTGATTGTTATATATTGCCCTGATATATAACATCCTGGGGAAATACTTAAATTTTGAATCTGGGCAGCAGAAAATAGATTTATATTTATTAAGATACAGGCTAATACCAAATACAGCCTTTTACTCATCAAATAGTTCTCCTAAAAATTTTTTCTAAAAACCTAAACAAAACGAAAAATCAGCCGAAATATTAAAATTTGCAAAAAAATACTACAACTTATTTTGTTAACTTTTTTGTCAATAACAAAAAGTAACAAAATTTACCAATATATAAGGCAAAATTTTATTTTATGCCTTATTTTGCTATTTTTTATAATATTTTATACTATATTTTTCTATTTTAAATTATACATTATATTTCCGTATTTGTCAAACTCAACGTTTTCCCCAAAAATCGCAATAAAAAAGCAATTTTAAAGAAAAACTATAATAAAATAAAAGAAAAAAATAAATTTATAAGTAATCCCTCATCCATGGTAGGTTTTTATAAAATATAAAGTAAATTTTTTTGCTTTACTTTTTTACTTGCATAAAATCTTCTCACACCACTAAATGGGAATTAAAAAAATTTTTTATTTTTATCTCTCCTTTTTCTAAATCTGACCATTACCCATATTTTTAGTTTTAGCCCGTGGCTGGCAGCCAGGCAATTTTTTGAATAAAATCAGGACGTTTTGGAACTATATTCTTGCGACCTGTTATTAAAGTTCAAGCGGTAATTTCAAGTGCTTCGGGTTTCCCGCGTCAGCCGAGTGCTCCGCTTTGTTTTTGTGCCACTAAAAATCCAACCCATATTATTAGCAAATTCAGGCATTTTCTGATTTTTCATAAAAAAATTGAATGTGCTTCATAACACTGGCTAACTTGTGGGTAATGGTTAGCTCCCATCAAAGGGCGAGGGGAATTAAAAAAATTTTTATCTCTTCTTGCAAAATGTGACTCCCAAAGTCAGACAGAATAGTAAATGTTTTAAATAAAATTTTTTACGTATCTATTACTATTTCTGTTTCATAAAATTTAACTAATTTTTTTATTTTTAAATTATGGAAAGTAACACTTTTTAGTTCTCTTAATATATATTCTCCTATTTTATCTTTTTTTGAATTGCCTAAAATTAAAAATTCTATTTCAAATTTTTCTTCATCCAGATATCTTATTTTAATTTCTGACACATAAAATTTTTTTACAAAAATCAGATACAAAATTTCATTTAAAAATTTATGCAAAAGATTTTCAATGGTATCCGCATTTAAAATTATCCTTTTTTTTATTTTTCTGATATTTTTTATTTTTTTTAATGCAAGATTTATAATTTTATTGCCTGACTTTTGAAAAAGTTCTTTTAAGTTTTTTGCTTTTATTTTAAATCCTATGTCTGCTGTATGTTCTATGTCTTTTATATTTTTCATTCTTCAATTATTATTATCTATATACAAACGCTTCTATTCCAAGGTTTATATTGAAAGAATTCCCTGCACCATTTATTATGACATAGTCAAATGATATAATTGGTGCAAAATTATTCCAAATAAAAAATTTAACTCCACCAAGTCCTGAAATACCAGTTTTGTAAGTTCTCCAGCTCACATCTGACATAAATCCCGCCACTCCTAAATAAGGAACAATAAATGAGTTCGGAATCATATATTCGTAATTTATGCCAATTTCATATTTTCCTATATCCCCTAAGATTTCAAATTCTTTAAAAAATCTGTATATTTCTGCCCCTGTATGTAATACAAATCCACTAGAAAAAGCATATAAAATTCCTATTTTTCCGGCCTGTCCAAAATTTACATTCTGTATATCACCGCCCCATGGTATTCCAAAACCTATTTCTGCCGTAAACCCTATTCTACCTTTTTTTTCAGGCATTGCGGTTGGCATTGGTGTTGGTTCAGGAGTTTGAATTGATGTCGGCTTGGATGTTGGTTCTGCTGCTCTTAACACGATAACTTCACCAGCAAATTCAACCTCAACTCGTCTGTTTAATGCCCTGCCTTCCGCTGTTTTGTTATCAGTAACCGGTTTTAAAGGACCAAAACCATCAATTATAAAACGTTCCTCTGGTATTTTAAATTTTTTAATAAGATAATTTCTTACCGATTCCGCTCTTTTTTTACTAAGTTTAATGTTTGCTTCATATTTCCCGATATTGTCTGTATGCCCAATTATTTTTATTTTCATAGAAGGATTATCTTTCATTTTTTCTAATATCTTTTTTCCTACCACATCAAGCGTCGCACTTGAATCTGGCGTTAGTTTATAACTGCCAAATTCAAAATTTACCCCTTCACAAAACACATTTTTAATATTAAAAAACATAAAAAATAAAATCATAACAACAATTCGCATTTTCATTTAGAATTGCTCCTTTTACATTTTCAAAAATGGCAATTTTTTTAAATAATATAAAATCCAAAATAAAGTATTATCCGCCTGCCATATCATAGTTTTTGTATTTTATTTTTTATTTCTATTTTTTTCCTAAATATTACCATTATTAATAACTATTTTCTGAATTTTTCTATTCACTATTCCAGTATTTTTATCTTTAAATTCAAAAACAAGTATATATATACCATCACTTACTTTTTTGCCTGATGCTGCCTTTTTATCCCATAATAAATCCAAATTGCTACCTAAATTTTCAGGATTAATTCTCTTTATTAATTCACCATATAAATTGTAAATTTTAATATTCATCCATTCTATATTTTCTATACCTGCAATAATTCTTATACCATCTTTATTATATAATATCTTTAAATCTTTTATGCTATATGTATCTTCTATAAGCACAGTTAATATCTGAATTACAATGTATTCGTTTCCTTCTTTATCAATTGTTTTTACTTTTACAAAGTAAGTCCCTGATAAGACCATATATCCACTTTCATCTTTTCCATTCCATACCCCAAGCACATTCTTATTTGCATCAATTATTTGAACAAATTTAACTCCATTTGCCCTGAATGGATTTTCAGAGAAAGTAAATGTATGTATTATATCCACATATTTAAATGAACCTAATTTTTTAACAACCTCGCCTCTGCTATCGTAAATAGTTATTTCAACAGTATTATCCCCCGATGTAGGTGTAGGCGTTGGTGTATCAGTAATAGTCGGAGTATGAGAAGGAGTAAATGTAATTGTGAATGTTGCTGTGTTAGAAGGTGTAAATGTTATTGTAAATGTCGCTGTATCTGTCGGAGTTGCCGTATCTGTAAACGTATTTGTAGGTGTAAATGTGTTTGTAAAAGTAGGTGTATTTGTGTATGTGAATGTATCGGTTGAAGTATGAGTAATAGTAAATGTTTCTGTAAAAGTTAGAGTGTTGGTTGGTGTATTTGTTAAAGTATCTGTGGGTGTATCAGTAAATGTATTTGTCTGTGTATTTGTTGCTGTGTCTGTTGGTGTCCAAGTCACAGTATTTGTGTGTGTATCTGTTGCAGTGCGTGTTACTGTATAAGTTTGTGTTTCAGTTGGCGTATCTGTTGATGTTTGTGTTGAAGTTTCAGTTTGTGTATCAGTTGGGGTGTCTGTAATTGTAAATGTAAAAGTATTCGTCGGCGTATCAGTTGCTGTCTCTGTCTCGGTTGAAGTAAATGTATTTGTATAAGTTGATGTCATTGTTGACGTATTCGTCGCTGTGTTCGTTGCTGTATCTGTCGCTGTTGCTGTGTCTGTCGGTGTTTCTGTCGGCGTGTCGGTTATTGTATTCGTCGCTGTGTTCGTTGCCGTATCTGTCGCTGTTGCTGTATCTGTCGGCGTTTCTGTCGGCGTGTCGGTTATCGTATTCGTCGCTGTGTTCGTTGCTGTATCTGTCGCTGTTGCCGTGTCGGTCGCTGTTTCTGTCGGCGTATCGGTTATCGTATTCGTCGCTGTGTTCGTTGCTGTATCTGTTGCTGTTGCTGTGTCTGTCGCTGTTGCTGTATCTGTCGGTGTTTCTGTCGGCGTGTCGGTTATCGTATTCGTCGCTGTGTTCGTTGCTGTGTCAGTCGCTGTTGCCGTGTCTGTCGCTGTTTCTGTCGGCGTATCGGTTATCGTATTTGTCGCTGTGTTCGTTGCTGTGTCAGTCGCTGTTGCCGTGTCTGTCGCTGTTTCTGTCGGCGTGTCTGTTATTGTATTCGTCGCTGTGTTCGTTGCTGTGTCAGTCGCTGTTGCCGTGTTTGTCGGCGTTTCTGTCGGCGTGTCGGTTATCGTATTCGTCGTTGTATTCGTTGCTGTATCTGTTGCCGTTGCCGTGTCTGTTGGCGTTTCTGTGTCTGTCGGTGTTTCTGTCGGCGTGTCGGTTATCGTATTCGTCGCTGTGTTCGTTGCTGTATCTGTCGCTGTTGCTGTGTCGGTCGCTGTTTCTGTCGGGGTGTCTGTTATCGTATTCGTCGCTGTGTTCGTTGCTGTGTCAGTCGCTGTTGCCGTGTCTGTCGCTGTTTCTGTCGGCGTGTCTGTTATTGTATTCGTCGCTGTATTCGTTGCTGTATCTGTTGCCGTTGCCGTGTCTGTTGGCGTTTCTGTGTCTGTCGGTGTTTCTGTCGGTGTGTTTGTTATCGTATTCGTCGCTGTGTTCGTTGCTGTATCTGTCGCTGTTGCTGTGTCCGTCAGCGTTTCTGTCGGTGTGTCGGTTATCGTATTCGTCGCTGTGTTCGTTGCTGTGTCAGTCGCTGTTGCCGTGTCTGTCGCTGTTTCTGTCGGCGTATCGGTATTTGTTTCAGTTACAGTTGAAGTAACTGTTTCTGTTATAGTTTGAGTTTTTGTTTGTGTAACAGTTTCTGTTATCGTCTCTGTAATTGTTTCCGTTATTGTTTGTGTAACGGTTTCTGTTACCGTTTCCGTAATAGTTTGCGTAACAGTCTCTGTTGTTGTTTGCGTTACTGTTTCTGTTATTGTCTGCGTATTTGTCGGTGTTATTGTTTCTGTCACAGTTTGCGTTATCGTCTGTGTTATCGTTGAAGTTATCGTTTCGGTTACTGTTTGCGTTACTGTTTGCGTTATAGTTTCCGTAATCGTTTGTGTAACAGTTTCAGTTATTGTCTGTGTAGCAGTTTCTGTTATTGTCTCTGTAACGGTTTCAGTTATCGTTTGCGTATTTGTCGGCGTCATTGTTTCCGTTACAGTTTGAGTATTTGTCGGTGTCACTGTTTTGGTTATCGTCTGTGTTACCGTCTGCGTCACTGTCTGCGTTACCGTTTGTGTTACCGTCTCTGTTATCGTTTCAGTTACCGTTTCTGTAATAGTTTCTGTAACAGTTTCTGTAACAGTTTCTGTTATCGTTTGCGTAACGGTTTCTGTTATTGTCTGTGTAACTGTTTGTGTAACGGTCTCCGTTATCGTCTCTGTAATTGTCTGCGTGATTGTCGGTGTTCCCGTTGAAGTTATTGTAGCCGTTACCGTTTCTGTTATTGTCTGTGTTACCGTCTGCGTCACTGTTTGCGTTACTGTCTGTGTCATTGTTTGCGTTATCGTTGGCGTATTTGTTTGTGTTATGGTCTGCGTTATCGTCTGCGTTATCGTCGCAGTTATCGTCTCTGTCACCGTCTGCGTCACTGTTTGCGTTGCCGTCTGCGTCACTGTCTGGGTTATGGTTTGTGTTATTGTTGCCGTTATAGTTTGTGTTATTGTTTGTGTTACTGTCGGAGTTATCGTCTCTGTTATTGTTTGCGTTACCGTTGCTGTTGGCGTTGGCAAATTACTTGTAAACGTTACCCAGTCACTTACATCCCTGTCTGGCACTGCTATAGAACCAGGCAAGGTTGTGCTATGTGGTGTTATTGTATTTGTCTGGGCTGACTCATTATAAATCGTTATTGTTCCAAATCCATTTGCATTTGTTGTCCCTGTCACACTTCCCGTATTTAATCCTGTTGCTCCGGATAATGAAGTTGCAACAAATATCGCTGAACTCCCTGTATAATTCGTATATACGCTTATTAACTCTGCTGTAGGCACAGGATTTCCATATAAATCCACTACCTGCAAATTAACAATAATCGTTCCGCCAATTTCCTTATATTTTTCTGTTGCTTTCGCAACTATATGGTCTTTTGCTGCAGGTCCCCATGTCAAAATGACACTGATGTCCCTATCAGGTATTGCATTTGACCCTGGTAAAATTGTGGAATTTGGTGTTACAGTCACACTTTCTGCTTTATAATTTATAATGTTTATTGTTGCTGTCCCGCTTCCTTGCGTATTTCCTGTCACCATTCCTGTTCCCAATCCAGTTGCACCTGATAAAGTTGTTGCTGTAAATGTGGCAGACCCAGATGTGGCAACTGAAATTGTATAAATACCAGGCACTGTTAATCCATCTGCATCAACAACGCCTATTGTAAGTTGTTTAACATTGCTTGCTGACAATGTTCCCCCCACAGTATCAACAATTTGAATATGGTCAGCACCTGCTGCTACAAACAAAACATCCACACTTTCATCAAATGCAGGGTTTCCCCAGAGTCCAGAATTTGGTGTTACTGTTACTATTCCTATATTATTTGATTTTAAAATTAAATCCGCATAACCACTCACATTTGTTGGACCAAATACAACCGATGTTCCTATACCAGTCCAGCCTGCTGGGACGCTTGAAAAATATCCACCATTATTTGCAGTCACACTCACATATTGCACTGATGCAACCGTATTTCCATTAATATCTTCCAGCCATATTCGTATTGGTTCGCCTGTGCCTGCTGTGCCTGTGACTGCCACACAATCACTGCAATGCGCCGAAGCATGATGCGGTGCTGTAAACCAAATATATGCTTTTTCATCTCTATCCGGTATTGCCTGCGAACCAGTTAATACACTATCAGGTGTGATTGTTACATTCTCTGCATATATATCCTTTACTTTTATCTGTGCATAACCTGCACTATTAAGTGAACCTGTTAAGGTGTTTGTTCCTACACCACTCCATCCACCTGGTGCCGATGTAAAATATGCATTATTATTTGCTGTTATTGTAACCCACTGGGCAACAGAAAGTGAATTCCCATCTATGTCAACTGCCTGAACATCAAGAGTAACTTCATTATTTGCCGGTATTTCAGTATAAATCGGATTTAGCCGTATATGGTCTGGTATTTTTACATAAAAATGATAAATTCTTGTTGCAATATCTCCGTCTCTTTCAACACCGGTTATTACAACACTCCATAAACCAGCAGGTCCTGCTCCTGGTATTGAATAATTATAATAATATCTCTTCCAGCCAGAAGGTGAACCAGTATCTGTGCTTTCATAGGTCATAGAAGTTGTAGCAACTTGTGTATTATTTGTAGAGTCGTATATTGTTATTTGAGCATTACTTACATCATTTGAACCAAATGGGTCTGATATCTGAGTTGCAATTTTTATTGTATTTCCAACTGCATAAACATCCTTTGTATTTCCAAGAATATCATATCCTTTTATCCAGTCAACCCCTACAAATGTGCTTACGTTAAAAGTTAAGACCGATTGTTGAGTTGTGCTATGATAAACCCTGAAATAATTATTATTTGCATCTGCAGCATTTCCTAAATTTGTAAATAGCATACCTATTCTGTAGCCCGCTGGTATTATAAGCGGTGCTGTAACCGGTATTGTAAAATTATATCTTAAACTTGCTTGGTTATCCCGTCTTTGCACTACCCCTGTATCAACATTGCCAAGAGAATAAGTATTTATTCCATTTGTATAAAAAAGTCGTATATTTCCATAAGATTGTAGGTTATTGGTCGTTAAATACAAACTAACAGTAATATTTGATTCTATTTGTAAATCTCTGTATAAAGCAGGTGTTAGCCCCCATGTCCTTGATTTATATTCATCTATTTGCGTATATGTACCTGCTGCTGCTGTATATGTAACTGTTGTTAATCCATAAATATGTTCTGCAGGTGTTTGAATATTTATCCCCTGCAGCCATAATGCTTTATTAACTGCTGTTCTTAATGAAACTTTTGTTGTCTCTTCTGCATATGCAATTAAGGATGGATTATTAATTCCTGTTAGTTTTATTTTTGTTGTATCTATTTCTCCTGGTTCCGCTGTATCAGGAACAATTTTTCTAAAAGTTATTCCGTAATTTGAATTATTATTTACCTGAATGTCTGGTTTTCCATTGCTATTTGTATCAAAAGAAGAATTTACATAATCCCATACCATATCACCATTCGTATCTGCTGCCAAAGTTACACCATCTGCTGTATTAATTATATATGTTCCCCATCCCTTTGAACTCTGGGTTAATTCAATATCAAACCTGTCATTACTTCCTGCTGTATTGCTGACTGTTAAATTTATATTTCCTGTTGCACCTGCATTTACAACCTGAGTTGCCTCCGGCTTAACTGTGACTCCTCCAACATAAATTTTAATTGTTTTTGAATTATTTCCGGTATTCGTATCAGGAATCCCAGTATCATTATTCAAATCAGTAAATACAGTGATTGTATATTCTCCAGCAGGAACAGAACTTATATTAAAATTATATCCTACTTTAACACTTTCTAAACTTGGGACTGTTAATGTAACATTTGTAAATGTCGTATTTATTGGAGTAAATCCAGTTGGTCCTGTAATACTTATATGAACCGGCAAAGCATACCAGTCACGCAAGCCATAATTTACAACTGTTGCTGTTATCATCACATAACCCTGACTATTCTGAAAAACAGTATTATTTGCAGGACTTAAAATTTCAGAAATACCAGTATCATGAAGTTTACTTTTGCCATAATTAATTTCATTTTGCATATCCTGCTGTGCCTGTCCATTTAATGTATTTCCATAACCCCAGATTATTTCTACAACTTTTGTTTGCCCTGCATTAATATTTCCTAAATTCCATTCTAATGCTACTGAAGCATCACCCGTATATGAATTTGAATTACTTAAACTTGCATTCCTTATATTATTCCACATAGTTCCATAGGCATTAACTTCGTGATTTACACTATTTAAATATCCTGAAAATCCACCATAAGATATTGGATTCCCTGCTGGTTTATATCCGTATACAGTATCATTTGTTGCATCATACGCACAACTATCACCTGCCGCAGATCCATTAAAATTCCAGTCACAACCCTGAAAAAATCTCACATTTAATGCATTATTTGCCGCACTATTATTTTTAATATAATAAATTGTTGCAAACCATTTTTTATTTCCGCGCAAAATAACCTTTTGTGTAACATAAAATGGTATTTCTGGTGCTCCCTGAGTTGTCTGGAATTCTGATATTATCAGGGATTCTGTTTCTCCCCACGGAGTCGTACTTAAATAAACATAATTCGTTGCCACATTTGCAAAATCTCTTGTAACTGATGTTGTATAAGCATCACCTGGATTCCCATATTGATATGTATTTGCACCAGATGTGTATCTTAATGCTATTTTACTTCCTGCATCAGCATTAATATCCTGCCCGATATTGTCATCACCGGTTCGGCCAAGATGGTCTATGTTATTTATAGCTGCAGTCATATTTGCATACGAATAATCAAATGGATATGCAATCATAGAAAGTTGGCCTGCTCCATTTGTCGCTTCTTCCAATAATAACGAAAAAGAAGGTTGAGCAGGTGTTAAAACCACAGAATAACCTGATATCGGGTCATCGTAAAAATATAGTTTTTTATTACTCACATACCACCTGATATCTTCATCTGCAATTCCTGTCTTTCTGTCAATCCTGCTTTTATTTTTTATTTCAATCCCGTCATCTCTTATTATCTTTTTTACTATGTATCCATCTGGTATATCTGTTTGCAGACGATACCACATTCCATCCTGTTTATTTTGTAATTCAATCCTGATTTTGTCTGGTTTAATTATGTTTATTTTTACTTTTGCTTTTTTATGCTGGATTATATTATGCTGCGGATTTATAGTTAAAATATTTTTTTCATCTAAATAATATTCTTCAGTATTTTTAATTTTATTTTTCTTTTTTTCTTTTATTTTTCTCTTAAAATCGTCTTTTATATTTTTTATTTGATTTTTATAAATAAAAGTATTTTCCACCGGGTCATAGGCAATAATATCATTACTTTGTAATGTATTATTTGCCCTTATTATTCCAGCAAAAAATACAAATCCTATGATAACTGTTAATAATTTTTTTATTAAATTCATAATTTATCTTTCAAATCTATTTTTAATTAAATTATATACTGTTTTCATAAAATTTTCTGTGATATAAATCACTTTTTTCATTTTATAACTACTCCATTATCAAGTAATGCTTTAATACCAGCTAGTGATATTCCTTTTTCGCTGTAACTTTTTATTAATTTGCATTTTTCTATATGTTCATCTGTATAAATTCTAATTTTCCCAACTCTTATTGGTTTAATAAGTTTTTTTCTTTCCCAGTTTCTCAATGTTTGCTGATGGACACCGAGCAATTTTGCCATATCGCCTATTTTATAAAAATTTGTTTTTAATAAATTTGATAGGTCATCATTTGTATTTGTTTCAATTTTCATAATCATCCTCCTGTAAATAAAATTTTGACATACAATCAAATTATAATAATCTTATAATGGTATTGTCAAGTATGTAAAATTATATTGTAAATAGTTTAAATTTTTATATTATTTTTCAATGACTTTTTATCAAATATATTGTGGTTTTTTTGACACTTCAAATGTGTACAACTTTACTTTACGACCCTAGGATGGGTTTAATGTAACGTATCTGCGATGATCTCTGATCAGGAAGAAGGGCAGGAACAAGCAGCAGCTATGTATGTATAAAAATGGAAGAAATGTGGAATTCCATATTCGAAGAAACAGGTATAACGTGAACCGAGGTGGACTGGGCCATAGTTAAATTTTTATACTCTAAGTATTTTTTTTTCCTCTAATACAATTTAAATATTTTGCTCATTAAGGAAGGGCCTCGATAGCGAAAGCTTAAAGTTCGTCGTCTGCCCAATGGGTAAAAATGGTGAGGAAATTACGGTCGTTTGAATATGCCCTTCATCTTCTCGTGTTCATGAAATAAGAGTGGGGAAAGCGTTAATATAGTCGTGATACAACGTCTTCTGCTATGATTTCCTCGCTCCTCGCTTCTTAACAGTTAACTAATGTGGCCTTCCAAACCTGCTTGTAATGCAGACTTTTTATCGCCCAAGGATATTGCCAACCGTATCAAAGCAAAAGGGCTTCAAAAATTGCGGTGGTATTGCCAAATGTGCAATAAGCAGTGTCGCGATGAAAATGGATTCAAGTGTCACTTGACGAGCGAATCACACAAAAGACAAATGGAGGTCTTTGGTCAAAATCCGCATAGGGTAATTTCTGGGTTTAGCGAAGAGTTTGAAAAAACTTTTCTGGAGCACTTGAAGCGTGCACTCCCTTTCAGTCGGGTGTCTGCCAACGTTTTGTACA
>Ga0078972_1006666_pt1 | contig 26952 bp, 18 predicted proteins | sample YelNatPaOPGAMG01_FD_67568 | JGI IMG/M metagenome (GOLD analysis project Ga0078972, IMG submission 67568) | Hot spring thermophilic microbial communities from Obsidian Pool, Yellowstone National Park, USA - OP-RAMG-01 (SPADES assembly) (version 2) | ecosystem: Environmental > Aquatic > Thermal...
GAACATCCCCGAGGATGTGCCCGACGCGGAACGGTTGAAGGCGGCACAGGAACAGCTGGAGGCCGGCCATCCCGGCGCCGAGCAAATCTGGCGCACGATCGGCGTTTACATGGGGTATGCGATTGCCCACTACGCCGACTTTTACATCCTGAAACACGTGTTGATTCTGGGGCGTTGCACCTCTGGCTCGGGCGGCCCGCTCATCCTGGAAGAGGTACGGCGCGTGCTCGAGGGCGAGTTTCCCGAGCTGGCGGAGCGTATCCACATCCAGCTGCCGGACGAGAAGAGTCGGCGCGTCGGCCAGTCCATCGCAGCGGCCAGCTTGCCAGCCATCGGATAAGGCGATGTTGACGCGGTTACTGGAGGAGCTCGAGGCGGCGCAGCAACCGCTCACGCTGGAGGAGCTGAGCGCACGCCTGGATATTGAACCCACTGCGCTGGAAGGAATGCTCCGGACGCTGATGCGCATGGGCAAATTGCGCGATGATCGTGAAGCGGCCATGCAAGCTTGCGGTTTGCACTGTGCCGGTTGTGACCAGAGGTCCGAGTGCGCATTGTTGGCACGCCTTCCCCGCACCTACTCGCTGGTGCGCAGGAAGGCATAAGACTCTGCGCTCCGGCTACGCCCATCACCAGGAGACACAAGGGCGATGATCGCCGAGAAGAGCATTTCACCCTTGTATCAAGCCATCCTGGCACGCCGTTCGGTGCGCCGCTATGCTGCACAACCGCTGGATGAGGCGACGCTGAAACAGGTGCAAGCGCTGGCCAACACCGTCAAGCCGCTCGTGCCCGCGAATCGGTTCACCGTGCGCCTGCGCAGTGACGTGGTGCGGCAGGACCTGGTGACGCTGTTAGGTGCTTACGGTCGCCTGATCACCCCGCCGCACGCGCTGGTGCCCTATCTCCAGGGCACGACGCACCCGCTGACCGATCTGGGTTATCGTGTCGAGCAGATCGTGGTGCAGCTGACTGCGCGGGGCATCGCCACCTGCTATATCGGGACACTGCCACACGAAGAACGCGCGCGGAACTTGTTGGAGCTGCCGCCGGATGCGCGCATCGGAGCGTTGGTGGTGTTCGGACACGCCGCGGAAACGGCCGGCGGGCGTGCGCTTGACGGGCTGGTGCGTTCTGTGCTCGGCCGCACCAGGCCGCCCGCGCCGGAGCGTTTCTTTTTCCTGGAACGTGCGGATAATCCGGCACAGCCGCCTGCGTTGCTGCGTCCCTTAATCGAAGCCGCGGTGCGTGCGCCCTCGGCATGTAACGCTCAGCCATGGCGCTTCCTTTGGCACGACGACCGCCTGACACTTTTTGTCCTGCGCCACAATCCACGTTATGGCCCAGGAGCGGCGCAGCAGTACAACCTCTACGATGGCGGCATCGTGATGGCGAACATCACCCTGGCAATGGAGGCGTTGGGGATGCAAGGCCACTGGCAGCTGCTGCAGCCCGACGGTGCTGAGGCACCTCCTCACCCCGCCGCCTGGTTGCTGCTTGCGCAGCTGAGGCTAAATGCGTCTGGAGATCAATCCTTAGGTCGCTAACACACTCAGTGGAACTGGAAGACCTCTACTTCTACCACATCATATATCAGTTGCCCTCATCGGGCGGTGGCAGTACACGCACGGCAGTAGCGCCCAACAGCTCGATCAGCTTTTGTTGCAACTCCACGCAGTTGCACGTGCGATGTTCCGGAAAATCGTACTGCACCAACCCTTCGCCATCTTGAATGCAGAAGCTAAAACGATCCTCTCCTGTGAAGGATGTGACGATATCAAAAACCTCGCGCACACGTTGGCGGTCACGCTCAGCGTCTTGCGTGCGTGGAATGGTGATCTGCAGGCGACATGGCGCTGAGGTGGCGGCGACAGGCATCGCCTGGGCGCGCTCGTTGTCCTGTGCCGGCGCTTCTGAGGGAAGCACCTGAGTGATCTCTTCGTCCACCGTCTCGCAGACGATCTTCAGCTCCTGACCGTCCCTGTTGTCCACTGTACCGCGCACGACGATCACCTTGCCTTCCTGCCACAGCGCGCGCGTCTGCTCATACAGTTTGGCAAAGACCACCACTTCAATATTGCCCTGGGCGTCCTCCAGCTCGGCAAAAGCCATCGCCTTGTTGTTTTTGGCGTAAATCTGGCGCACCCGGCTGACCATCCCTACCACGGTAATCTTATGGCCGATCAAGCTCTCATCAATCTCGCTCAAAAAACAGGTGACCACATCGCGCAATCTGTTCATGACCGGCTGCATCGGATGTTCAGAGACATAGACGCCCACCAGCTCCTTCTCCCAATTCAGGATTTCGCGGCGCGAGGCCTCTTCGACCTCCGGCAGAGGATAGAGGATCGAACCTGTGTTAGGGGCGCTGAAGCCTCCTACGTCGAACATGCTCAGCTGGCCAGTCGCGGCAGCCTGGTGCGTCTGTGCAGAGAGACTCATCATACGGTCCACGATAGCAAGCAGCTGCGCGCGTTGGCCAAAAGCACGCAGGGCGCCCACACGGATCAAACTTTCCAGTGCACGACGGTTGACCTGGCGCAGGTCCACCCGACGGCAGAAGTCATCAATGCTGGTGAACGGGCCACCGCGGGCGCGCTCCTGCAAGATGATCTCGATGGCGCCCTCGCCTACATTCTTCACCGCACCCAGTCCAAAACGGATCGCCGGCCCGGATGGCGTGTCCTCAATGGTGAAAAGGGCTTCGCTGGCATTGATATCAGGTGGCAGCACCTGGATGCCCATCGCACGACACTCGCCGATCAGAACACCCACCTTGGCGACATTGTGACGTTCCACCGTCAACAATGCCGTCATATATTCCACCGGATAATGTGCCTTCAGATAAGCCGTCTGGCAGGTGATGACAGCATAGTCTGCAGCGTGCGCTTTGTTGAAACCGTAGTTGGCAAAATATTCGATGTCGTCAAAAATGCGCCCCGCTGCATCTTCAGGAATGCCCCGCTCCACCGCACCCTGGATGAACTTCTCGCGATGCCGGCGCAGCTCCTCCTCTTTTTTCTTGCCCACCGCACGACGCATCAGATCTGCCTCGCCTGGGGTATACCCCGAAAGCTGCGAAGCGATCTGCATAATCTGCTCCTGATAGACAATGATGCCGTATGTCTCGGCCAGAATGGGCTCCAGGGCAGGGTGGTGGTATTCCACCGGTTTGCGCCCATGCATACGGTCAATGTAGTCCTCAATGTATTCCATAGGGCCGGGACGATACAGACTGATGGTGGCCACGATGTGTTCGAACTTGCTCGGCTTCATCGCGGTCAACACACGCCGCATGCCCGCCGACTCTACCTGGAATACACCGGTTACGTGGCCACTGCTGAGCAGCTCAAACGCCTTGGGATCATCAACGGGGATACTGGAGAGATCGAGCTTGATCCCATGGCGCGCCTCAATCAGCTCACACGCTCGGCGCATCACCGTCAACGTAGAAAGACCCAAGAAGTCGATCTTGAGCAGACCGATCGACTCGAGCACTTCCATTTCGTATTGGGTGACGATGCCTGTCTCGCCCTCCTTGGTGGGGCGATGGAGCGGGGTATATTCCACCAGCGGGCGGTCTGAGATGATCACCCCGGCTGCGTGCGTGCTGGCATGACGTGCGAGCCCTTCCAGGTGCATCGCCGTGTCGATCAGATCACGGATGTAATCGGTGCCTTCGTAGAGCTCCCTTAGCTCGGGGGAGAGCTCTAACGCATCGCTGATCTTGACTTTTGGTCCGCCTGGTATCATACGCGCGATGCGATCCACCTCCGGCAGTGGGATGTCCATCGCGCGTCCGACGTCGCGAATCGAGGCGCGCGCCCCCAGGGTACCGAAGGTGATGATCTGAGCGACGTTCTCCTGGCCATACTTTTCAACCACGTAGTTGATGAGTTGGTCACGCTGGTCGTCTGGGAAATCCAGATCGATGTCCGGCATGCTCACCCGACCGGGATTCAAGAAGCGCTCAAACAGCAAATTATTGGCCAGCGGATCCAAGTTGGTGATACCGATCGCGTAAGCGACCAAGCTGCCGGCGCCAGAACCGCGCACGTTCCACCAGATGCTGCCGCGACGGGCAAACTCACACAAATCCCACACGATCAGGAAGTAGGTATCGAATCCCATGTCGTGGATGATCTTCAGTTCGTGTTCCTTGCGCGCTTGAATGTGTGGGTGGCCGACGCGATCGCCGTAACGTCGGACAAGGCCCTCCTCCACCAAATGGCGCAGGAAGCTCGCTGCATCATATCCTTCCGGCACCTGGAATGGCGGCAGGTGATAGCCCTGCGGGGTCAGATCCAGCTCACACATCTCCGCCACGGCGAGCGTGTTGGTGAGGCTTTCCGGCAGCTCGCCGAAGATGGCCGCCATTTCCGCATAGCTCTTCATATAGTAGCTGTCATCGCTCATGCGCATGCGGTTTTGCTGATTCACCAGCTCGCCCGTCTGCACGCACAGGAGCACATCGTGGTAACGCGCATCGCTCTGCCTGACATAGTGCACATCATTGGTGGCGATCAGCTGTAGGCCAAAATCGCGCGCCCAGCGCACCATCTGACGGTTCGCCGCGGTTAACTCGGGGATATTGTGCTCTTGGAGCTCAATTAGAAAGCGCTCGCGCCCGAAGACGTCCACCCACCATTTCAGGCGCTCGCGCGCCCTTTCTTCCTCGCCTTGCATAAGCAGGCGCGGGATCTCTCCGGCAGCGCAGCTGGTGGTGGCAATGAGGCCCTCGTTGTGCTCTGCCAGGAACTCACGGTCAATGCGTGGGCGGTAATAAAAACCCTCCAGCTGAGCAGCTGAGGCGATCTTGAGAAGGTTTCGATACCCTGTGTTGTTCTGGGCTAGCAAAAGCAAATGGAAACGCTTGTCATCGATGTTCGCTTCCCGGTCGCTCATGCGCCGCCCTAATGGGGTCAAATAGATTTCCAACCCGATGATGGGCTTAATACCTCGGCTCTGGGCGGCACGATAGAACTCCACTGCGCCGTACATCGCCCCATGGTCGGTAAGCGCCAGAGCGGGCATCCCCAGAGCGCTGGCGCAGCTGACGAGGTCTTTGATACGTGCCAGGCCATCGAGCAAAGAATACTCGCTGTGCACATGCAGATGGACGAAGTTGCTCATAGCCGCGCCATTATACCACAGCGGGGCGGATTTGTGATGAACGGCTTGTATCTAACGATAGGGGACAAGGGTGGCGATGACGTCATCGTCACCGAAGTCCACCAGGCGTTCGCCGCGATTGACGCGGTTGGAGATCGGTACCTCAGAAACCTTGAAGTGGTGGCGCCGGCCACGCCCACTCAGCACGCTGACGTATCCCTTGATGTGTGCCACAGTCGCCGCCACCACCGGGCCGGTAGCAGGGGTGATCTTGAGCAGCTGCACGCCCCCACCGCCACGTCCCTGCACCGGGAACTCGGCCAAGGGGACGCGCTTGAGCCAGCCGCGCTCGCTCACCACCACCACCCACCAATCGTCGCCGGGTTCCACCAAGGCAGCGGATGCAATCACGTCATCGGTGAACAATTTCATCGCTGTCACCCCGGTAGCAGAGCCGGAAGCTTGGGGATTGACCTCCTCTTCTCGAAAGCGAATCGCTTTGCCCTGACGTGTGAACAGCATCATATTGGCCGTCCCATCGGTGATCGCAGCGGCGAGCAGACGCCCTCCGTTCAGTCCCCCCATCACCTGGCTCCAGCTGCCTTCACCGAGCTTGAGGTCGTCAAGCAGGGTGCGCTTGGCACGGGCATTATCGGCAATGAGGCTGAGAAATCCTCTCGGACAGAGCACCCCGCCCCCTACAATGTTGCTCGCATCCGGGAGGAACTCTGCCAGCGCAACCCGCTCAGGGATGCGTCCCACCGATCCGCGCCACGCCCTGCCGGAACTGCTGATGAGCAGCAGCGTGTCTGTTGGGTCGGCAGCCAGGTAGAGCAACGGTGATTCGACAGTACGCGCGGTCACGCCGGTCGCCGGCCGCGGGAAAGCTTGGCTGGACGGCGCACGGTAAAGCAATCCTTTGCTGGTCACGGTAATCATCTGAGGGCCTTGCGGGGTCAACAGCTGCGTTGTGGTGACGGCACCGCCTATCTGCTCGCGTTCCAAGATCAAAGTGCGGCGCGGTTGGGCATACTTCTCCTTGATCGCAAGGGTCTCCTCCTTGATCACCTCCAGCTGTTTCGCCTGCGAGTTGAGCAGGGCTTTCAAGTAGGCAATGCGCTGTTTCAGCTCTTTACGTTCGTTCTCCAAATTGGTGCGTTCCAGGGCAGCAAGCCGGCGCAATTGCATGTCCAAAATGGCACGCGCCTGCACTTCCGTGAGCTTGAAGCGCTTCATCAGATTAGCTTGCGCTGTTTCAGCTGTGCGCGACTTCTTAATGATGGCAATCACCTCATCAATGTGAGCGAGGGCGATCAGAAGGCCCTCTACAATATGCAGGCGATGCTCACGCTCGGCCAGTTCGTGCTGCGAGCGACGCACGATAATGTTCAAGCGATGCTCGACGAAGTAGATGAGCATCTCCTTGAGGTTCAGGTAACGCGGCATCGTCTTGGATACCAGCCGCGTCTCGTCTTGTTCCACTGCTGCAAGACCCTCCGCAGCAGGCATCTTATCGCCAATGTAATCCGGATTGGGCACCAATGCCAGCATGATGACCCCAAAGGTGCTGCGCAGAGGGGTGTAGCGCAGCAAATCCTGCAGCACCTGATCCTTATCCGCCGCGCGCGAAACCTCCACCACGATGCGCGTCCCCTCGTGATCGGATTCGTCGCGCAGGTCAGTGATGCCGGTGAGCTTGCCCTCACGCACCAGTTGGGCGATCTTCTCAATGAAGGGGCCCTTCTTCACGGCACCGTGCTGATCGAAGGGCAATTCGGTGATGACGATATTGCTCTTGCCACCGCCGATGTCCTCGACATCCACCCGTCCTTGTACCGGGATGGGGCCACGCCCGGTCTCATATGCCTTGCGAATCATATCCACCGGCTCCCCGTTCTCCCCATTACTGCCGTAACGATAGACGATGCCCCCTGTGGGGAAATCAGGGCCCTTGATTGCGCTCATCAGATCGTCTACAGTAATCTTATCGCGTTGCTTCCAGCGTTCCACCACGAGGACGACCGCATCGCAGACTTCGCCCAGATTGTGCGGGGGGATGTTGGTGGCCATGCCGACCGCGATCCCCGACGAGCCGTTGACCAGCAGATTGGGCAACGCCGCCGGCAACAGTTCAGGTTCCAGCAAGGAGCCATCAAAATTGGGCATCCAATCCACTGTGTCACGACGGATGTCGGCGAGCATCTCATCGGTGATAGGCGCTAGACGCGCTTCGGTGTAACGCATTGCGGCAGGACTGTCGCCGTCCACCGAGCCGAAGTTGCCCTGCCCATCCACCAACGGATGCAGCAGCGAGAAACTCTGCGCCATGCGCGCCAGCGCATCATAGACCGAGGCGTCTCCGTGAGGATGGTACTTGCCCAACACCTCACCGACAATGCGGGCGCTCTTCTTATAAGGGGCGTCTGAGCGCAACCCCATATCATACATTGCATACAGGATGCGTCGCTGCACCGGCTTCAAGCCGTCACGCACATCGGGCAGCGCACGATCCAGCACGGTGTAGGTTGCGTAGCGAAAGTAGCTCTGCGCCAGGTCACTTGTCGCGGGAATGGTGCGCAAATTCATGGGAAATTACTCCTCTGCCTCTTCCTCTACTACCAGCTCGCCGTTCTCCGCTTCGACCGTCTCGAACTCGTCCGCTACCTCGGCGCCATGCTCCCAGCGCGTGAAGAGCCAGTGTTTGCGCCGGGCCGCCAAGCTGCCCATCAACACATTCATCGCCGTGTTGAGATAATGGACATCATCCACCTCAAAGCGCACCAAGTGCTCATTGAGCACGGGATTGTCACCATTGGGGTTGAGCGCGAAGATGGTCTCCTTGAGCTGCTCCGGATTCATCTCACCCAGGCCCTTATAGCGCTGCACCGTGACCTTGCCGGGGCCACCGAAGCGCGCGATGATGCGATCGCGCTCTTCGTCGTCATAGGCGTAAGCGCTGCGTTGCTTGCCGGATTTCTCACGGATGAGATAGAGCGGCGCCTCGGCAACATAGAGTCGACCTGCTTCGACCATCGGGCGCATATACTTCCAGAAGAAGGAGAGCAGCAGGGTTTTGATATGGTGGCCGTCGTGATCGGCATCGGTCAGGATGGCAACACCACCGTAGCGCATCTCCTCCAGCCGGAAATCACTCCCCACACCGGCGCCGATGGCCGCCACGATTGCCTTGATCTCGGCATTGGACAGGACACGGTTGATCTTGGGTGTGTAGGTGTTGAGCGGCTTGCCGCGCAGGGGTAGGATGGCATGGTAGCGTCGGTCGCGCGCCTGCTTGCACGACCCGCCCGCCGAGTCCCCCTCGACAATGTACAAGATGGTGTGCTCGGTGGGAGTGCCCTTGGTGACGTCAGCCAGCTTGCCCAGGATACCCGCTTCCGGCACATCGAGTGCCGAACGGCGCATCACCAGCTTGCGCGCCTGTTTCGCTGCCTCACGCCCTTTCTGCGCTGCGACGCATTGACGCACAATCGCACGACCCACTGCCGGCTTCTTGCCGAAGATGGTGAGCAGGTTGTCGTAGGTGATGCTCATCACAACACCCTGCACCTCCGGCGAGGTGAGCGACTCCTTCGTTTGCGAGCTGAAGGTGGGTGTATCGCTCATCCGCACATTGATGACAGCCGTCAAGCCCAGCAATGTGTCCTCGCCCTTGATCGTGGCTGACTTGAGGTCTTTGTCCTTGAGGCTCTGAGCGAACTGGTTGAGTGCCTTGGTGAGGCCGGCCTGAAATCCCGAGACGCTGGTGCCCCCATGAGGGGTGTAGATCGAGTTGACAAAGGAGTAGATCTGGGTCTCATCGTTGGTGGTGTACTGCATCGCGACTTCCACAGAGATCGTCCCGCCGTTGCCGTTCCCTTGTCCGGAGAAGATGATGGGCGCATCAAACAGGAGCTCCTGCCCTTCCGTGAGGAAGGTAAGGTAGTCGCGCAGGCCATCGGGGTAGCAAAACGTGCGCGACACCGGCTTCTTGCCACGTTGGTCGATGAACTCGATGGTAAGCTTAGGGTTCAGAGCGGCCATCTGCTGAAAGCGTGTGGCCAGCCGCGCAAAATCCCACGGCACGTGCTGATCCGGCTGGGGCCATTCCATCGCCGGCGAGAACCACTCGCGCCTGGGGCGAAAGCTCACCTCAGTGCCGGTGCCAATACTGCGGTCGGCTGCCGCTTTGATGGCTGCAGCAGCGCCCCGCTCGCCGACGATGCCGATGCGCTCACCGGTATGGGGATGTAGAATTTCCACCTCGGTCACCGGCTCACCGCCGTTCTCGAAGCGCTGGCGGTAGATGACCCCATCGCGCTTGACGCGCACCTCCAGCCACTCGGAATAGCCGTTGGTTGCCTTGACACCAATGCCATGCAGGCCGCCCGATCCGGAGAGATAGCCGCCGCGACTCCCCTCGAACTTGCCACCGGTGTGCAGCTCGGTCAACGCCAGGGTCAGCGCCGATTTTCCCTTCTCTGGTTTGATCTCCACCGGAATGCCACGCCCGTTGTCCACCACGCTCACCGCCCCATCCTTGTGGATGGTGACCGTGATGTGATCGCAATAGCCGGCCATCGCTTCATCCACGGCGTTGTCCACCACCTCCAGCAAGATGTGGTGCAGCCCGTAGGCAGCATTATCCCCGATATACATGCCGGGCAGCCGGCGCACTGCTTCCAGGCCCTTCAATTGGGCAATATCGTCCGCCGTATAAGTTGGAGTTTTCGGTGTCACGCTAGCATGTCCTCTGATACACGAAAGATTGCAGCTCCCTGTTGTCACGCATCCTGCCCTATGATAACCGCGTTTTTGCTCGTGCGCAATCTATCCTCTCTGCACGCATCTTGTGGTTCATACAGCAGCAAGTGCCATATATGGTAGCGCTAGACCGCGACCGGAACGTTCCATCAGCAACCGTATGGATCATGCACTGAATCCCCTCAAGAAGGCACACCTCTAAAGCGTGGGAACGTCCCATTTCGGCTCCAATCGCAGAGATACCTCCATATCTAATAATAGCACATATGTTCTATTCTTGTCAAGCCCCTCATGAAGAGAGTGTTGAAAAAGTCTTTAGTTACCCGCTTTATTGGCCCATTTTCCTACAAAAATCTGAGCGGCCAAGGGACTTTTTCAACACCCTCTCATGAAGGGTGTAGAACTTCCTACCTCACCACCGGCAACTCAATCTTATGCTCGGCTACCACTCGATCCAGAAAGTCGGCGATCAGCTTGGTCATCGTGTCCACTTCGAGCAGGAAGGCGTCGTGCCCCCAGGTGGACTTCAGGTTGCAATACGTCACATCGGCGCCGACCGCGCTCAGGGCGCTGACGATCTCCTTGGAATGATACGGCGGATACAACCAGTCCGAGGTGAAGGAGACCACCAGATACATGATGTGGGCACTCTTGGCAAAGGTATTCGCCAGGCTGCCGTAGCCGTTTGTCAGGTCAAAATAGTCAAGCGCCTTGGTGATGTATAGATAGCTGTTGGCGTCGAAGCGGTTGGTGAACTGGGTGCCCTTGTGCTTCAGATAACCTTCGACGGCAAACTCGGTGTCGAACTCGAAGCCGTAGCGCTCGCAGTTTTGTAGCCGGCGACCGAATTTCTGGTGCATAGATTCCTCGCTCAGATAGGTGATGTGCCCGATCATACGCGCCAGTGCCAGGCCAGTGTTGGGGCGCGGGCCATCGTAGTAATCGCCGTGGTTCCAATTGGGATCGGCGTAGATCGCCTGCCGTCCCACCTCGCTGAAGGCGATCAGCATAGGGGAATGGCGCGCCGTGGTGGCGAGCGCCAACACCGAACGCACACGCTCCGGGTAGCTCACTGCCCATTGCAGCGCCTGCATACCCCCCATGCTTCCCCCTGCCACCGCCAGCAGCTTCTCGATGCCCAGGTGATCAATCAGGTAGCGTTGTGCGCGCACCATATCGCCGATGGTGATCACCGGAAAGCTGAGGCCATACGGTCGGCCGGTGGCTGGATTGATCGAGCTCGGCCCGGTGGAACCCTGGCAGCCCCCGATCACGTTCGAGCAAACGACAAAATAGCGACGCGTGTCAAAAGCCTTGCCCGGCCCGATGCAGTCATCCCACCAGCCCGGCTTGGTGTCCTCCGGCGAATGATAACCCGCCGCGTGGGCATCCCCCGAAAGGGCGTGCAAGATCAGGATGGCATTCGAACGATCAGCATTGAGCCGGCCATAGGTCTCATATGCCAGGGTGATCGGACCGAGCGTCTCGCCGCTGTCCAACGGCATCGGCTCGTCCGTCGCAAAGGTGAAGTATTGACGTTCAACCAATCCAACCGAATCGGGCGGGAATTCTCGCGTCATAGTCAATCCCCAACTGTTACCCTATCCTTGCTGCGGAAAGCTTTATGCTTTGGCAAGCGCTTGATCCAAATCCCATAGGATATCCTCGATATCCTCGATCCCGATGCTCAGGCGGATGAAATCGGGTGTCACCCCCGCGCTGAGCTGCTCTTCCGGGGTCAGCTGGCTGTGCGTCGTGCTGGCCGGATGGATGGCCAAGCTCTTCGCATCGCCCACGTTGGCCAGATGGCTGAAGAGCCGCAGATTCTCGATAAAGCGGCGCCCTGCTTCCAGGCCGCCCTTGATGCCGAAGCCCAATACGGCGCCGGCCCCTTTGGGCAGATATTTCTGCGCCAATGCGTAATCCGGATGGCTCTTCAGGCCGGGATAGGTCACCCAGCTGACGCGTGGATGGCTTTCCAGGAACTCGGCAACTGCCTGGGCGTTCTGCACGTGGCGCTCCATGCGCAGGCTGAGCGTTTCCAGCCCCTGCAGGAAGAGAAAAGAGTTGAAGGGCGACTGGCAGGCGCCGATGTCGCGCAGGATTTGAACTCGCGCCTTGAGGATGAAGGCGTGAGCGCCCAGCGATGCATAGACCAGGCCGTGGTAACTCTCATCCGGCGTGGTGAAATTAGGAAAGCGCCCGCTGGCGGCCCAGTCGAAGTTGCCACCATCCACGATGACGCCGCCAATCGAGGTGCCGTGTCCGCCGATGAACTTGGTGGTTGAGTGCACCACGATGTTGGCACCCCACTCGATCGGCCGACATAGATAGGGAGTGGCGAAGGTGTTGTCAATCATCAGCGGGATGCGATATTCGCGCGCGATGGCGGCCACCGCCTCGAAGGGAAAGACGTTGATGCGCGGATTGCCCAATGTCTCGCCGAAGAGGATTTTGGTGTTGTTGCGGATGGCGCGGCGAAAGTTCTCCGGATCGCCGGGATCAACGAAGGTCACCTCAATGCCCAAGCGCGGAAAGGTGTAGTTGAATTGATTGAAAGTGCCGCCGTAGAGCGTCGACGCCGAGACGATATGGTCACCTGCCTGGCAAAGGGTGAGGATAGCCATTGTCTGAGCGGCGTGGCCGGAACTGGCGGCCAGGGCACCTATGCCACCTTCCAGGTCGGCCATGCGCTGTTCAAAGACATCGTTGGTGGGGTTCATAATGCGCGTGTAAATGTTGCCTGCTTCCTCCAAGGCAAACAGCCGCGCGGCGTGCTCGGTGTCGCGGAAGACGTAGGATGTCGTCTGGTAGATGGGCACGGCGCGCGCGCCGGTGGTGGGATCCGGTCGCTGGCCGGCGTGCAGCTGGCGCGTCGTGAAACCAAATCGGCGTGGGGCGCCCTGTTCTGACATATGTATCACTCCTGCCAAAAAAGATTGCACTCTGATTCAACAAAAAACCTCTTCTGGGAAAGAAGAGGTTTTCAGATGCACACAGACCTCTCATCTTCCAGAACGATGAACGCTCTGCCGGAATTGGCACCTTGGCGTTGTGCCAGGTTGCCGAGGCTTCGTCGGGCCGGTCCCTCCGCCTCTCTGGATAAGAGCGTGTCCCCTATTCAATTGCGCATAATTGTATCACACAACCACGCCCCTGTCAAGCTTGAGATTGACAATTTTGCTTAACAATTCTCTCGGAAGAGCTTTCATAGGCGGTTTCTGGGCACGAAGCGGCGTTGCCACGTTTCAATTTTGTCAACTGCCCATTTTTTGAGTAGAATTTGACCGATGTGAGAATAGCCATTTCAACGGTAACCGTTGCCGACATGACCGACCGCCTCCGCCGATTGCCTGTCGAACTTGCCGTTGCCCATCATCTCGTTTTCCCTCTATCGGAACGCGAAGCAGGTGAGCTTTTCCCCAATACAGCAACAAGGCCTTTCGAGTCGTTGTCCGCATTCGAAGACCGCTCCGCCGTGAACGGGATCGATCCGTGGAAGGCACGCCATGGGGCAAGTTCACAAAGAGGATGCGGTATCTGCCCCTTCCTTCTCGGGCTGGAGCGTCGATGAGCAACGCGCTGCTCAGGTCGTTGTCACACGTGCGGGTAAGAACGCAATACGTTCCCCACACGACCCAACGACCGGTCGCCGCTGACGAGGTCAGGCGGTGGGCAATTTTATATCTCAACTCACAGGAGGATAAAGTGAAACGAGATCTCCATCTTCTCGTGGCGTGGATAGTTCTGCTGCTGATCGGGCTGTCTCTCGTCGCAGCAGTGACCCTGACCGTCCCCGTCCACGCCGACCATGGCATCCTCTACGCCGCACCGACTGCACAGGGTACTGGTGACTGCTCCAATTGGTACAATGTCTGTACCCTGCAAGATGCCCTCACCAAGGCCAATAGTGGCGATGAAATCTGGGTCAAGCGAGGTGTCCATAAACCCACCACTGTTTCTTCCGACCGCACGGCCAGCTTCAGCCTTAAGAACGATGTGGCAATCTACGGCGGCTTTATCGGGACGGAGACTGACCGAGACCAGCGCGATTGGAAGACCAACGTCACCGTCCTGAGCGGTGACATAGACGGCAGCGACAACATCACTGACACCACCGGCACGGTGACCACTCCAAGCAACATCCGTGGCGGTAACAGCTACCACGTTATCAGCAACACCAACGTTATCAGCACCGCCATCCTGGACGGCTTTGTGATCACTGCCGGCCAGGCGAATGGTATGTCGCCTCATAATAACGGGGGCGGGATGTATAACACGAACAGCAGTCCGGTGCTGACGAACGTGACCTTCAGCAACAACACGGCTAACCGCGGTGGCGGGATGTATCACTTCGGCCCAAGCGCGACCTGGACGAACGTGACCTTCAGCGGTAACACAGCCAGCCAGGATGGCGGTGGAATGTACAACGACCGCAGCAGCCCAACGCTGAACCGCGCGACCTTTAGGGAGAACACGGCTGACCAAAACGGCGGCGGGATGTACAATTACCACTTGTACAGCAAGCCCACCTTGATAAATGCAGTGTTCAACCGCAATTTGGCCGGCAGCGGCGGCGGGATGTATAATTACGGGAGCAGCCCGACGCTGGTGAATGTGACCTTCGGCGGCAACACGGCTGGCAGCGGTGGTGGGATGTACAATTACTCCTCATTGAGCACCCCGGTGCTGACCAACGTCGTCCTATGGAATAACTCCACGGAGATCAGCAATGGTGTCGGTGCCAATCCCACTATCGCCTACAGCGATATCCGCGATTGCGGCGGCTCCAATAATTGGGACTCCAGCTGCGGCAGCAATGCTGGCAACAACATCGACGCCGACCCGCTTTTCGTGAATCTCGTGGGCGGCAACCTGGACCTGCAACCGGATTCGCCCTGCGTCGACGCGGGCAGCAATGCCGCCCTGCCTGCCAACGTCACCACCGACCTGGACGGCAAGCCACGTATCGTCGATGGAGACGGCGACAGCACAGCGGTGGTGGATATGGGCGCCTATGAGGTTCAGCCATCGCCGCCCACACCCATACCAACAACCGCGCCTACCACTGTACCCACGAGCGTGCCCCCAGCGATACCTACAACTGTGATCACACCACCGCATGTCTATCTGCCTGCAGTTCGCAAGTAGGGACAGGAGGCCCATGCACGGGTAGCTGCTGTGCCAGAGTAAGGGCCATGGCCTTGCCATGCCCCTAGACTGGCGGCAAGCTGACCTTCTTTATTCTGGTGGAAGAGGGTTGGGGTGGAGGGATATACCTCTCTTTCAAAAGAGCTTTGACAGCTCCCCATTTGCCATTCTATTTACAACCTGCTAAAATTGTGTGGAACATCTCATTAAAGTGCAGGCGGAAACCGAGATGCTGTCCAGTTTGGAACGAAAGGGCCAACAAGAGCAGAGGAGTTTTCAACCCCCCCTTCCCTTGCAGGCCAGCCAATCGAAAGCACCGCGGTTCGTGCCGTGATGCGAGCTTTTCAACAAAAGATTTCACTATTCCAAAGGAGGAACACTTATGAGAGCACGTACTTTATTCATATTGAGTCTCACCCTTGCATTAGTTAGCAGCATGATGTTGAGCGCCTGCGCCACCCCAACAGCTCCACCCGCCACCCAGGCACCCAAGACTGAGGCACCCGCTACCAAGCCGGCCAAGACGGAGGCACCTGCTACTGAAGCACCCGCTACCAAGCCGGCCAAGACGGAGGCACCTGCTACCGAAGCACCCGCTACCAAGCCGGCCAAGACGGAGGCACCTGCTACCGAAGTACCCACTAAGACTGAAGCCGCCCAACCGGAAGCGAAGAAGTATGAGATTGCCGTCGTCGTCAAGCTGACCGGCATCCCGTGGTTCAACACCATGGAGAAGGGTGTCAAGCGCGCAGCCGAGGAGCTGGGGGTTAACGCCTATCAGACCGGCCACACGACCGATGACCCGGCGCAGCAAGCGAAAGTGATCGAGGACCTGATCGCCAAGGGGGTAGATGCACTCTGCGTGGTGCCGAATGACGCCAAGTCCCTCGAGCCCGTCTTCAAGAAGGCCAAAGACAAGGGGATTATCATCATCACCCACGAATCCCCCGATCAGGTGGGCAATGACTATGACTTGGAGCTGATCGACAACAAGAAATTCGGCGAACATAACCTGGATATGCTGGTCAAATTCATGGGCGATTCGGGTGAATTCGCCGTGTATGTAGGCTCGCTGACCGTGCCGGCGCACAACATGTGGGCTGATGCGGCGCTTGCCTATGCCAAGGAGAAGTACCCCAACCTGAAGCAGGTGGGCGATCGTTATCCGGTCTCCGAGAAGGTGGACGACGCGCGCAAGCAAACACTGGACCTGATCAAGGCATATCCTGACCTGAAGGGTATCCTTGCCTTCGGCAGTCAGGGTCCCATTGGGGCCGCTCAAGCGCTTCAGGAAAAAGGTTTGGCTGACAAGATCGCCGTTGTGGGTACTGTCCTGCCCAGCCAGGCGTTGCCCTACCTCAAAGATGGCTCGCTAAAGCATGGCACCCTCTGGAATCCGGCGGATGCCGGCTATGGGATGGTGTGGCTGGCCAAGTACCTGCTGGACGGCAACAAGGTCACGGATGGCATGGACGTTGCCGGTTTGGGCAAGGCCACCCTCAAGGATAGGGTGCTCGTCATTGATGCCGCCCTGGACATCACCAAGGATAACGCCGAGAGCCTCGGCTTCTAGTCCACTATACCGGTTTGTCGCGTGAATACATCTGGTCACGAGGAGTCCGAAGTCAAGACTTCGGACTCCTCGGTTATCCCTCTGGACTCAGCGGGTGCGAGAAGATGGCGCAACCATTCCTCTCCATGAAGAACATCAGCAAGCGCTACGTCGGAGTGCAGGCGCTGGATCGGGTGGATTTTGAAGTCGCCTACGGCGAGATCCACTGTCTGGTAGGCGAGAACGGTTCTGGAAAATCCACGCTGATCAAGATCATTTCCGGAGCGGTGCAACCAGATCCAGGGGGCATCATTGAAATCGATGGGGAACGCTTCCACGATTATCATTCCATTGATGCCATTCGTAAGGGCATCGAGGTCATCTATCAGGACTTGTCGCTTTTCCCCAATCTCAGCGTGGCGGAAAACATTGCACTCAGCGAAATCCTGGCCGCAGGAGATCGCTTTGTCAATTGGCGCACTGTTCACGAGATTGCGCGACGTGCGATGGCACGCATTGGGGTGCGCCTTCCGCTCGACGAGCTCGTGGGCGAGATCTCGATTGCGGATCAGCAACTGGTTGCCATCTGTCGTGCGTTGACGCGTGACGTGCGTCTGGTGATTATGGATGAGCCGACCGCTTCGCTGACCCGCAGAGAAGTGGAAGCCTTGTTCAGTGTGGTGCGCGATCTGCAATCGAAGGGTATCGCCACCCTCTTTGTCAGCCACAAACTGAATGAGGTGTTTCAGATCGCCGAGCGCGTCACCGTTCTGCGTGATGGGCACAATATCGGCTGCTTCCCGGCGCGAGAGCTGAACGATCGCAAGTTGACCGAATTGATGACAGGCAAGCAGCTGGAATATAGTCGCTATGTGCCGACGGGGTTGCCGGAACGGCCACTTTTTGAGGTGCAGCGCCTTTCTTTGCGCGGTAACTTTCGTGATATCTCCTTTCAACTGCGTGCCGGTGAAATCTTGGGCATCACAGGCTTGCTGGGCTCCGGGCGCACCGAGCTCGCTTTGGCACTTTTTGGCGTCAACCCGGCGCAATCGGGCGAAATCCGCATAGATGGGCATCCGGTGCGCATTAGATCGGTGCAGGATGCCATGCGCCTGGGTATTGGCTACGTGCCCGAAAACCGATTGACTCAAGGTCTCGTGACCCAGCAGTCAGTGAGTCGCAACATCGTCCTCACTATTCTAGAACGTCTCGTCAATCGACTGCGCATTATCGATCATCGCGCCGTGCATAACACGGTGAAACATTGGATCGAGCAGCTGAGCATCAGGGTGCCATCGCCGGAAGCACCTGTGCAGACCCTTTCGGGTGGCAATCAACAGCGCGTTGTGCTGGCCAAGTGGATTGCCACGCAACCGCGCATTCTGATCCTTGATGGTCCGACCATCGGGATAGATGTGGCTGCCAAGAGCGCCATCCATGAGATCATCCGCGATCTGGCGCGACGCGGCCTGGGCATCATCGTGATCTCAGATGAGATCCCCGAGGTGTATCATAACTGCAATCGCGTCCTGGTAATGCACAAGGGTCGCATCACCGCTGAGTTCGACACCACGCATGCCAGTGAAGATGATATCCAGCAGTGTATCAATCGGCTCAGCTAGGTTGCACTTCGCCGTGACCGACGGGACAATGCCATGAGAAGACTGTGGAGATACCAAGAGACTTATGTCGCACTGGTCATCGTCATCCTTTCGTGCGCGATCACATTGCTCAATCCCAATTTCCTGACGCTGGAAAATCTATTTGATCTGCTCAAGAGTTACACATTCCTGGGTATTCTCTCTATTGGAGTGCTGTTTGTCCTGATCTCGGGCGGCATTGATATTTCCTTCACTGCAGTGGCCACCGTAGCCGTCTACACCACCATGTACGTCACGTTGCAGCATGGCGGCAACATGGCAACCGTGCTTCTCATGTCAGCCGCTATCGGCAGTAGCTTGGGTCTTATCAACGCGATGGTCATCTATTTCTTCAATATCCCCAGCATTATCACAACGATTGCAACGTTGAACATCTACTACGGTCTGCTCACCGTCTTCTCAGGTGGCACATGGCTGTACAATATGCCGGAATGGTTCCGTCGCTTTGCCGAGACCAACGTGATCAGCCTGGTCAATCCCAACGGAGTGCCTTATGGACTGTCGGTAATCCCGCTGATTTGGTTCGCGGTTATCCTGGCAGCATGGGTGATTCTGCGTTACACGATGCTAGGAAGGGGTATTTATGCGCTAGGGGGTAATCTCGCCTCGGCACAGCGCACTGGTTTCAACATTCTGGCACTGAATCTCTTCGTGTATAGCTTTATGGGCCTGCTAGCAGGTATCGCCGGGGTCGTTGAGGTGATGTTAGCCCAGCGCGTGGCAACCAATTCGATGGTGGGCAAAGAGCTGGACGTGATAGCCGCTGTGGTGTTGGGAGGTGCCAGCCTGACCGGCGGAGTGGGTACGTTGTGGGGCACCTTGCTGGGTGTGGCGCTGGTAGGCATCATCGGCAACGGCCTCACGCTGATGCGCATCTCATCCTATTGGTACAATGTGTTTATCGGTCTGGTCATTATCGTCAGCGTTGGAGTGAGCGCTTACCGGCGCAAGCTGCAACGCAGGCGCAAGATAAGCATCGAAGTGGAGTAGTCGGAATGGCACGCAAGAACTCCGAGACGATCATCCTAGGTGTCATCTTGCTGGCCGTGTTCGGACTGATGTGGGCCTTGAACGGCAGCCAGTTCGTCCAATTCGAAAACCTTCAGTCGATGGCATTCCAGCTTCCCGAGCTGGGTATTCTATCACTCGCGATGATGATCACCATGCTGACGAGCGGGATCAATCTTTCCATCATTGCGTCAGCAAACCTCTCCGCCATTACGGCTGCGCTGATCCTGACCAACTTTGTGACACCAGATGCCAATGGGATAGGACCTACGGCGATTGCGGCGTGTGCCGTAGCCGCTGGCCTGCTGGTCTCGGCCATCATCGGATTGCTCAACGGTTTTCTGATCGCAGTCGTGGAAGTCTCGCCCATTCTGGCCACGTTGGGCACAATGATTCTGGTGAAGGGAGCATCCATCGTTCTGACGCGCGGATACACCCTCTCCGGATTGCCGGAGCCCATCCTTTTCATTGGTAACGGCTCGGTGGTGGGCATCCCCATGCCGATGATCATCTTTATCCTGTGCGCTGCCTTCATGGCGGTGGTTTTGAACCATACCCCACTGGGCAATTACATTTACATGATCGGGTCAAACCCCATCGCGTGCTTCTTCGCTGGGGTGAATAACACAGTGGTGCTCTTCTGCACTTACCTGATCTCGGGCGTCTACTCCGGAATCGCTGCAATGATCATGATGTCCCGTTTCAACTCAGCAAAGGCCGACTATGGCGAGTCATACTTGCTGATGACGGTGCTGGCCTCGGTTTTGGGAGGGGTTAGCGCAGCAGGTGGCTTCGGCCGTGTGTCCGGTTTGGTTTTGGCGCTGGTAATCCTGCAGCTCGTGTCCAGCGGGCTGAACCTGTTAAACGTAAATCCTTTTCTCACTATCGCCATTTGGGGCATGATCCTGATCCTGGTAATGGTGGTTAATTATCTGAGCGCACGTTATCAGGAGGCCCATCCGCGGTGATGTCTGCCCGTCATAAGTGCTCTACCACGCACAATTGCCCGCTATCGCTTCATTATGGTAAAATTGCGGTGTGACCTCGCGTAGACAGGTAACCGGTGGGCCGCTGAGGCGGCGTGTCCTCATTATCGCCGCGCAGCTAATGTTGCTGCTGGCCGGTATCTCGTTGATGTTGGCCGTCGCTCTCAGCGTGCGCCTGGAAGTGCGCAAGAGGGTGTCCATCGCCACGACACCGGCCGCTCTCGCACCCCCCGTCACGGCTAACGCGGATGATTCCGTCGCGCACCGTGATAACCCCTCCGCTCACAGTGCGGATAGCACGGCGCACAATGCTGTGCCCTCGGTGTCGCCGCAAGACACCCCGTCCCCTCACAATCCGTCCCAACGCGTGGGCATCGTCTCTGGCCATGCCGGCTATGATTCCGGCGCCGTCTGTCCCAACGGCCTGACCGAGGCCGAAGTCAACATGGCGGTTGCCAAAATCGTTGTCGAGATGCTGCGCCAGCAAGGCTATCAGGTGGATCTGTTGGAGGAATTCGACACACGCCTGAGCGGCTATCGCGCCGATGCCCTTGTCTCCATCCACGCCGACTCGTGTGAGGTGCCCGGTGCCAGTGGCTTCAAGGTGGCACGCGTCACTCACAGTGCCATTCCCGAGGCGGAGGATCGTTTGGTAGAGTGTCTATATCGCGAGTACGAAGCAGCCACCGGCCTGCCGCGCCATCCCAACAGTATCACGGACAACATGACCAACTATCACGCTTTCTATGAGATCGACCCCTATACCCCCGGCGCGATCATCGAGACCGGCTTTCTGCTCGAGGACTACGCCTACATTGTGCGCCGCCCCCGCATGGTGGCGCGCGGCATCGTCAACGGCATCCTCTGTTTCCTGAACCAGAGTCCTTGAGGATTTGGTGTGCCATTCCGACTATGTTATACTCCCATCTCAATCAACGCATCAATCCATAGAAGAGCAAAGGCAGGTAGGAACTATGGCATCCAATGAACCCTATGATGTGGTTGTGATCGGCGGCGGGCCAGGGGGTTATGTCGCGGCTATTCGGGCGCGCCAGCTGGGGCTCAAGACCGCCCTGGTGGAGCGGGAAGCGTTAGGCGGCGTGTGCCTGAACTGGGGGTGCATTCCCACCAAGGCATTACTGTGCAATGCCGAGGTCATCCGTCTGTTGGGGCAAGGCAAGGTGTTCGGATTCTCCTTCGACACCAGTACCTTAAAGGTGGACTATGCCGCAGCGCAACAACGCAGCCGTCAGGTGAGTGGACGGCTGGTCAAGGGTGTGCAGTTCCTGATGCGCAAGAACGGTGTTGAGGTGATCGAGGGAACGGCAACGATTAAGAGCCCCAACCAAGTGATGGTGGAGGATCAGCTGCTCACTACGCGCAATATCATTATTGCCACCGGCGCGCGTCCGCGTTCTCTCCCCGGCGTCACTATCGACGGCAACCTGATCATCAGCAGTCGCGAAGCGCTCGAGCTGACGCAACTGCCGCCGCGCATGGTTATCATCGGTGCTGGTGCCATCGGGGTGGAATTCGCCAGCATCTGGAACAGCTATGGCGCGGAAGTTACCCTGGTGGAGATGTTGCCCACCGTGGTGCCCCAGGAGGATGCTGACATCGGCAAAGAGCTGGAGAAGGAGCTCAAGAAGCAGAAGATCAACGTGCGCACCAACACGCGCGTGGACAAGGTCGAAACGACAGGCAATCAGGTTGTTCTCAACGTCTCCAGTCCGGAGGGCAGGGGTGAGACGCTGACGGCTGACAAGGCGCTGATGGCCATCGGCATTGTGCCCAACAGCGATAACATTGGCCTGGAGGCGACCGGGGTACGCACCGAACGTGGCTTTATCCAGGTAGACGAACACATGCGCACCAATGTACCTGGAATCTACGCCATCGGTGATGTTACCGGCAAGCTGGCGCTGGCCCATGTTGCCAGTGCGCAGGGCATTGTGGCCGCCGAGACGATTGCCGGACACTCGAGCGAGACGCTGGACTATGCCCGCATGCCGCGCTGTGTCTATTCCTTCCCCGAAGTCGCCTGTGTTGGACTGAGCGAAGCTCAGGCGCGCGACCGGGGCTATCGCGTCAGGACGGGGCAATTCCCCTTCCGGGCCAACGGCAAGGCATTGGGCCTGGACGAGTATGAGGGCTTTGTCAAGATCGTCGCTGAGGAGGAATACAACGAGATTCTAGGAGTGCATATTGTGGGCCCCCATGTTACCGAGCTGATCGCCGGGCCGACCGGCATGCTGCGTCTGGAGGCAACACTGGAGGAGCTGGCACGCACTGTGCATCCGCATCCTACCTTGAGCGAGACCATCATGGAGGCAGCTCATGTCACCTTGGGTGAGCCAATCCACATCTAGTCATCAGGAGCTGTTATGTCCCTGCAAACCTATGTTAATTTGATCGAGATCATCATCGCCGCCGCGCTGATTGCGCTGGTCTTATTACAGACCAAAAGCACCAGCTTGGGGAGTGTATTCGGAGGCGACAGCGCCATCCATCGCACGCGTCGCGGCGTCGAGAAAACGTTACACCAGGCTACTATCGCGCTCAGTGCCATCTTTTTTCTGATCGCTGTGCTGAGCGTGATCCTTGCTGCCTGAGTGGTAGCCTGTAGCGCCCGAATGTCTCTCACGCTCGTTTGCCAGATCAAGCGTATGGTGCAGGTGCGCAAGACTGGGGCAAGCCTGGATAGCGCATGGGCAGCTTAGTCCGCTGGCAAGTGCTGATCGCCCTCAGCGGCATTGCGCTGGTGGGGGCGTTTCTGCTTTCCTATGCGCTTGCGCGCACGATTGTGCTGGTGCCTGCCGAAGGGGGCGTCTACATCGAGGGCGTGGCCGGGGTCCCCCAACACCTGAATCCACTGCTGGCCGCCTATAATCAGGTGGACCAAGATCTGGTTGCGCTGATCTTCAATGGGCTGACGCGCCTGAACGCCCTGGGAGAGGTGGAGCCTGACCTGGCCAGCAGCTGGACGGTGGCGCCAGACGGCCTCATGTACCTGTTTCGCCTGCGACAGGATGTGCGTTGGTCCGACGGGGAACGCTTCGATGCCGACGATGTGCTCTTCACAGTGCAGCTGCTGCAGGACCCCAATTCTCCCGCACCACCTGACCTGGTAGCACTGTGGCGCACCATCCGAGCAGAGAAGATTGATCCCTACACGGTGCGCTTCCGATTGGAACAGCCCTTCCCGGCTTTCCTCGACTACACCAGTATCGGCATCCTGCCACATCATATCCTGCAGGGAGTGCCTATCCAGGAGCTACCCACTCACCGTTTCAACACCTACCCGGTTGGCACGGGGCCGTTTATGTTGGCGGAGATCTCCACCCGCCGCGCTCGCTTGGTGCCCAACCCGCGTCATTTTGCGCGCAAGCAACCCTATCTGGAGGCACTTGAGCTGCGCTTCTATCCCAGCTATGAGTATCTTCCCACTGCCTATGAGCATGGCGATATCCTGGGGCTAAGCTATGTGCCCCCCTATCTGTTCCCCGAAGTCGCCCACTTTTCCGAGCTGAATCTCTACAGCGCACGCGCTTCCGGTTTCTACTTGGTCTATCTGAACCTCCAAGATGACGAGCACTCTTCTTTCTTTCAGGATGTCCGGGTGCGCAAAGCACTATTGTATGGATTGGACCGCCAAGCTTTGATCGACCAGGCATTACATGGCCAAGGGATTGTCTCCGATGGGCCCATCCGCCCCTGGTCGTGGGCTTATGCCCCCGATGTGCCCTCCGTACCCTACGACATGGTGCGCGCCGAACAACTGCTAGACGAGGCGCGTTGGATAGACAGCGACGGTGATGGGGTGCGCGATAAGAAGGGCAAGTTGCTTCGTTTCACCCTCCTCTGCAGCGAGGATCCCGACCATATTGCCTTGGCACAGGAGTTAGCGCAACAATGGGCTGCGCTGGAGATCGCTGTGAAGATCGAAACACTTAGCGGAGGACTGGCGGAGCGCTTGCGCGCGCACGATTTCCAAGCTGCTCTTGCCGAGGTTGTGATCTCCGGTGACCCGGATCCCTATCCAATGTGGGATCAAACGCAGACCGAAGAAGGGCAGAACTACGGAGGCTGGGATAATAGCGAGGCAAGCCGGCTATTAGCTGAAGCACGTCGTACGGTGGACCGCGAGGAGCGTAAAGTACTGTACGCCGATTTTCAGCGTATCTTCGCTGAGGAGCTGCCTGCGTTGATCCTGGCCGATACCGTCTACACCTATGCCGTGGATGCTTCGGTGCGACAGGTGCAGCTTGCGCCCTTGATGACGCCTGCGGATCGCTTCCGCACCATTGCCGATTGGTACATGAACATGCGCCGTGTGGTCGTGGTCGAAAAGACGCGCCGCTTCGGCAGCGTGAGCTTCCCACCCTAAGAGATCCTTTTGCCAGAACGGCAAACGTCTTCGTACTCCACCGCTCCGCCTGCGCTTACTGCCCCACCACGCTCCCGCAAGCTGAAGTGCTTGCCTTCTCACCTCCCATAGGGTAGAATGCCTCGCATTGGAGCTTCAGAAAGGATTTGTGCGATGAAATGGTCCTCTTTGCCTACTCTCACGTTCGTGTTGGCCCTTGCTGCTTGCGCTTCGTTGACCTCGGAAGTGCAGACACCCACCGCAGCGACCACTGAGGAGCCACCGGCAGCTATCACCCCGACACTCAGCGCAAGCGCCGGCGCAGCCGCGCAGACGGAAGCGGCAACGTCCACAACAGCAACCGCACCCACAACTGCCGAGACAGCTACCCCGGCATACCCCACCCCTAATCCCAATCCTCGCTGCGAAGTGCTCAATCTGCCTGTTGCTACCAACCTACCACCCATCACAGAGCAGGATTGGAGCCGGGGCGCAGCGGACGCGCCCGTCACCGTGATCGAGTACGCCGACTTCCAGTGCCCTGCCTGTGCCGGGGTGAGCCCTCTGATCAAGCAGCTGCTAGAGGCCGAAAAGAACAAAGTGCGCTTGGTCTACCGTCATTTCCCGCTGACCTCCATTCATGATAAGGCGATGATCACCGCCGAAGGAGCGGAGGCAGCCGGGGCTCAAGGGAAATTCTGGGAGATGCATGCCTTGCTTTACGAACGGCAGCGTGCGTGGGCTGCCAAGAACACCGACGAGATGCCAGATGTGTTGGCGGGCTACGCCCAAGAGCTGGGATTGGACATTGCCCAGTTCAAACAAGCGCTCGCCGAGCATACCTATCGCGCCAAGGTGCAGCAACAGTACGACGACGCCATCGCCTTGGGTCTGCCCGGAACACCCAGTCTCATCTTCAACGACGTGCATTACCCCGCCGATCAGCTGGGCTTTTCCGAGCTCGCTTTGAAATTCTTCCTCTATATCATAGCGTTCCGCGACCCGCCTCCACAGGTGATTCGGGCGGACAAACAGTACCAAGCGACCATCCAGACCGAGAAAGGGGATATCGTGGTGGAGCTCTTCGCCGACCGCACGCCGCTCACGGTCAATAACTTCGTCTATTTGGCGCAACACGGCTGGTATGACAACACCACGTTCCACCGTGTCATTCGCGGCTTTGTCGCCCAGGGAGGCGATCCCACCGCCACGGGCAGCGGGATGCCAGGTTACCGCTGTTCCGACGAGCTCACTCCTCAGCTCAGCTTCGACAAACCAGGAATGATGGGCATGGCGAACAGCGGACCCAATACCAACGGCGCCCAATTCTTCATCACGTTGGATGCGCAGCCCGCCCTAAACGGCCGTTACCCCGTGTTCGGGCGTGTGGTATCAGGCATGGAAGTGGTCAAGTCGCTCAGCGAGCGCGATCCCCAAAAAGCTGCGCCCGACCAACCCGGGGATCGCATCATCCGCATCACCATCCAGGAGCTGTAGGAGAGAGAAGCATGCGCAGTGTTTTGGTAACTGGTGGCGCAGGATTCATCGGTTCCAATTTTGTGCACTACATGCTGGAGAGATATCCCGATTACCGTGTGGTCGTGCTGGATAAGCTGACCTATGCCGGCAATCCGGATAACTTGAGAGACCTGGAACAGAACCCGCGTTATCACTTCGTCCGTGGGGACATCTGCGACATTGCGTTGGTCGAACAGGTGATGCGCGAACATGCAATTGACACCATTGTCAACTTCGCCGCCGAGAGCCACGTTGATCGTTCGTTGATGGAGCCGGGTGCCTTCATCCAGACAGATGTCTTCGGCACCTACGTGCTGCTCGAGGCTGCGCGCAAGTTCGGCGTGGAACGCTATCATCAGGTGAGCACAGATGAGGTGTACGGTGAGGTACTGGATGGCCGCTCGCGTGAGACCGATCGCCTGCACACGCGCAGCCCCTATTCGGCAAGCAAAGCGGGTGGCGACCTGATGTGTCTGGCCTATTTCACCAGCTTCAGCGTGCCGGTGACCATCACGCGTGGCAGCAACAACATCGGCCCTTACCAATATCCCGAAAAGGTGGTGCCGTTGTTCATCACGAACGCCATTGACGATATTCCCCTACCGGTGTACGGCGACGGTTCGCAGATGCGGGACTATCAGTATGTCCTCGACCACTGCGAAGGCATTGACGTCGTGCTGCATCACGGCCGGCCAGGCGAGATCTACAATCTGGGTACCGGGGTCGAGGTGCGCAACCTCTACATGGCGCAGCTGATCTTGCAGCTATTGGGCAAGCCGCAGAGCTTGATCCGCTTCGTCACCGACCGTCCCGGCCACGACCGCCGTTACGCGCTCG
>Ga0078972_1006667_pt1 | contig 26950 bp, 24 predicted proteins | sample YelNatPaOPGAMG01_FD_67568 | JGI IMG/M metagenome (GOLD analysis project Ga0078972, IMG submission 67568) | Hot spring thermophilic microbial communities from Obsidian Pool, Yellowstone National Park, USA - OP-RAMG-01 (SPADES assembly) (version 2) | ecosystem: Environmental > Aquatic > Thermal...
TTTACTTACTCCCAATTTTAACGCCCTTCTTAATCCTATCCAAGGGTTGTTGCGTAAGCCTCGTCTACCTTTGACTGCAAACTCTTTGTCCGACTTTTCCTCAACCGTTTTTTACGAAAAAATCAGCGGTATACCTGCTTCTTGATACTTATGGGTAATGGACAGCTTTGCAGGGTAGAGGAAATTTTTTTCCAATCGACTATCGGCAATCGGCATTCGGCAAGGTAGTTATTAAATCTTCCAAATTTAAAATATGTTTTTCAAATTGTAAATCGAAAACCGTAAATCGTAAATGTCTTTCTTATATTTCACATTTTATCTGCTTTTCTCAAATGCCTCATCATAGATTTTATCCCAAGAAAGTGTTGATGTAAATTCTATAGCGTTTTTTAGACACATAAGATAAAAGACATCATCTTTTAATAATTTAATACATCCTTTTACTATGTCTTCTTTATTATAATTGCACACAACACCCATTGGTCTTTTTTGAACCTCTTCTGCAATCCATGGAACATCGGTTATAATAACAGGCAAACCACATGCAAGATATTCTTTTGGTTTTGTAGGGTCTGCATAATAGGTATAACTGTTTTTATCATCTTTATAAGTTGCAATCCCAACTCTTTCATGCGGTATGAATTTAAACAGAGTATCATGATCCATAACTCCTAAAAAATTAACACAATTATTTAATCCGAGTTTTTCAGTTAATTCCCTTAATTTACTTTCATAAGGTCCTGTGCCAATGATTAAAAGTTTTGCAGCAGGTACCTGCTTTACAATATCTTTCATTGCTTCTATCATAATATCCACACCTTTGGTCTCATCAAGCATTGACATAATAACAAGTGACTTTTTACTTATTTTTTCATCAAGTGTAAATTTATCTATTTTATCAAGTTCAATGCCAACAGGCACGACAATATTTTTAATTTTTAATTTGAATTTTTTTTCTTTTGCCTGTTTTATTCTTTCAGACAAGCTCCATATAACATCACTATGTTTGCAGGCGATTCCATCAATTAATTCGTATAAAAAATTAAATAAAGGATTTTTAAACCGTCTATCCATATGGTCAATGATATAATAATAAACTTTTTTGACTTTACCAAATTTTTTTAAAATAATACCGGCAAGTGTATTCAAATTATCAACTCCAATGTAAATTTCTATTTTTTCTTTTAACTTAAATCCGAAATTAATATTAAAAAAGAAATCTTTTATCCATTGAACAAACTGAAAATTTACCCTTTTGTGTCCTTTTTCTTTTTTTTCTTCTTTACCTTCCTTATAATATACTGCCTCTGTGCCTTCTAATTTTGAATAAGAAAACGGATGGGATATATAAATAAAATTCCTGCTGTTTTTTATTAAATAGTTTCTAAGTGCCTGAACTGGCCCATAAACCTCTGTAATATGGCCTGCTTCTAATATTAAACCATCTTCCATCTTTAATTCCTTTCTAAACTTCTATTTTTTCCAACCTTTTTATTCCCGCAAGCAGCGGTAAGATTGAAAACAATATAGAAAACAAAAAAATAAAAATAAAATTTATTACATAATTTTTTATTTCAAATACTTTTGTTTTAACAATTTGCGATATATAATACATCTTGATTATATCAGATTCAAGTAAAAAAATCAGCAAAATAAAAAACATTGACACAAACATATACACAATACCAGGCACACCGGTTAACAAATCCTCATAATTTTTTATATTAAAATCAACAAAATAACCACTTAATCCCACACCTATGAACGAAAGCACAATTGTAATTATTAATATTGTAAAAAGTGTTAAAAGGAACACAAAATTCCCCGGTTTTAGTATTTTTGTTGAAATAACAGCAATCAGTAAACCAACTAAAAATATAAAAAAGCCATATATAATAAGTTTATAAAACAGATATTTTTTTAAAGAAACCGGGGCTGACTTATAAAGCCAGAAACTGCGTCCTTCTGCACTTACCGATGGTAATATCAATCTTGCGCCAACCGCAGATAATATCAAACCAACAAAAAAAATATTAAGGAAATAAATAAGTTGTTTTAAATTATAAAGTTCTTTTGGTAATTTATATAAATTAAACAAATATATTGCAATAAGTCCCAAAAGAAAAACAATTTGAATCCATTGGGTTGTATCACGAAAACTGTATTTTAAATCTTTTATTAATTGTGCAACAAAAAAATATTGTTTATTATAAGAAAAATCAATAATAAATTTTTCTGATTTTTTATAATAATTCTTTTTACCGTAACTTATAAAATAAAAATTTTTTAAAAAAACAACAGTTAACAAAAATATAACTATGGCTATAGAAAAATAGATAAAAAACGGGACACTCCCCAGCACCACTCCTTTTGTTGTTATCTCCTTTATTATATTTACAAACTGCACATAAGGCAATAAAATAAATTCAGGTGCATTCAATGCTTTTATAAATTGTCCCATTTCATCAAAACCTGAAGCTGTTAATTTTTCCGGCTGCAACATTCTAAAATATATTATTACAAAAGCCGCAAAAATACCAAGGATACCTATTGTGAAATTCCTTACTTTTTCAGCAGGAAAAAAGTTAACAAGAATTATGGTAATGGCAACGCCGATTGAAGAATTAGTTATGCAAAAAGGCAAATGAGTCAAAATAATAAATAAATACTGTAAGAAGTCAATTTTTAAAACTCTCATATATGCAAAAAAAACAGGCAAGGCAATTGCAATTATCATCCACCCTGATGCAGCTAAAATCTTAAATATTTTAAATATAAAAATTGTTTCCAGTTTTATAGGTGATGAAAAAAGAAATTCATTTTCCCTGCTGAAATACAAAACAGAAATAGAAGCAGCGATGGATGAAAGTATAATCATAAAAGAAAATGTCATATAAAAACCATTTAATAATTTATTAACCAAAAGAGGGCCTATTATAATCACCGAATAAAAATGTTTAAATATAAAATAAAACAAATAATAAATTGAAGGGAAAAATAAAAAAGAAAACAATAAAACCACCAAAAATTTAATTATGCTGTTTTTATCCACACTGGTAATTTTATTTTTAAATATTAAAAAATTAAAATAAAACAAATCAAAAAAATCCTTCATTGTTTTTTCTCTTCTGTTAATTTAAAAAATATTTCTTCTATTTTTTTACTTTTACTTCTCTTTTTTATGGTATTGACTGTTCCTTTTATTAAAAGGCTGCCTTTATCAATTATTCCCATCGATGTGCATACATCATCAACAAGTTCTAATGAATGAGTTGACATAAAAATTGTAACTCCTTTTTTAGATAATCGTCTGAACTCATCTTTTAACGTTTTCATTGATTTAGGGTCAAGCCCAACCATAGGTTCATCAAGTATGAATACTTCTGGCTCGTGTATCAAAGATGAAATTATAAGAAGTTTTTGTGACATTCCATGAGAATAACTTTCTACAAAATCATTAACAAAACCAGCAGCATCAAAAAGATTTATATATTTTTCTGAAAGTTGAATAAATTTTTCTCTTGGCACATTATAAATATTTGATACAAACTTTAAATATTCAATACCCTTTAATTTTTCAAAAATATATGGTTTATCAGGGATTAATGCAATTTGCTTTTTATATAAAATTGGTTCTTTTTTTATATTTATCCCATTGATTATTATATCGCCCGATGTTATTGTTGTAAGCCCTGTCATCATCTTAATTGTTGTTGTTTTACCTGCACCATTTGGACCTAAAAATCCAAAAATTTCCCCTTTTTTTATTGTTAAATTCAAATTATTTACTGCTGTAAAATTTCCATATTTTTTTGTAACATTTATAATTTTAATCATTACTTTTAAATTAACCTTCTACTTCCTTTTCTACATCATCCGATACATTAAATTTATTTTTGTAATGTTTTATTATGGGCGGGATAAAAAAAGACAAAACAAACAAAACCAGTGGTATTATTATGTCAGGCCTTATTAAGTCAGCGGGTGTTTTATATGTTACAAATAATTGTTTTACTGCAACTGCAAGAAAAGTAATAACTATTATTCCCGGTATTACTCCTATAATTGTCCCAAGTATAAAATCTTTGAATTTCATTTTTGAAAGGCCTGCTGCAAAACTCAAATAAGTAAAAGGAATAAACATTAAACGTAAATAAATTATTATGGATAATCCGTGTTCTTCAACTGAGTCATCAAATTTTTTAAAATGCCCTTTTTGTAAAAACTTTGCAATAGCATCTCTTAAAAGATAGCGAGAAACAAAAAAAGAAAAAATACCACCAATTATAACACCTATTAGGTTATAAATAAGCCCTATCCAGTGTCCAAAAATCAACCCACCAATTGAAGTAAAAACACTTGCTGGAATAAAAAGCATAATGCTTATCGCAAAAAATCCAATAAAAATAACCGGTGCCCAGAATCCAATATGCTCTAAATAATTTTGAAATTTCTGGGAAAAAATTTCCTTTCCTTCTTCTGTAAAAAAATAATACGACAAAGGTGAAAATTTCAGCACATAAATAATAAGCGCAAAAAAAACAATAAAAAAAATAAATTTTAATTTGTTTTTCATTGTTTATAATTTTTTAAAATCTGATTTTGCAGCACCACATTCAGGACATACCCATGAGTCAGGAATTTGTTCAAAAGAGGTGCCGGGCGCAACTCCATTATCAGGGTCGCCTTTTTCCGGGTCGTAAATATAACCACAAACAGTACATTCCCACTTTTCCATAAATAATCTCCTTTTATTTTATTAAACCTGCTTTTCTGCCATATCTCCAACCACAGGCAATTTGAACATTTCGCCTTTGTATGCTTTTATCATTAAAATAATCCACAAAATAACAACACAAGGAGCAAGAATAATACCCACAAGCCATCCCAATACTGGTATTACCCCTAAAACAGTAAAAGCAATCATACATCCAACAAAAGTTAAAATTGATTGCATGAAATCTTACAAACTTTGATTCTTTTTCAACAATAAAAAAAATAACTCCTGTTACCCAGCCAAGAACATAGCACAACATTGCTTCAAAGTTTTCTGTGAGACCTAACTTTGTCTTATTCTCGTTCATACTTCCCTCCTTATAATATAAAATTTTAAAAAATATATGATAAATAAATCTAATTGTCAATCAAAAATATTTATAAACTTTAATATTTATTTTGCAACTTACATGTTTTTATATAAAATCATAAACGATTTTTTTTGACTAAAAAAATATAATATGATAATATTATCAGGTATTAAAAATTTAAAACAGGAGGATTTATATGTTACATTATAATAAAAAAACAAATTTATTTGAAGAAGAATTTTATAGTTATGAACTACAGGATGTTGCTGAGCCACAGTTATTCAGAGATATGTTTCCCTATGATGACGTTCCCAAAATAATTTTCAATCAACGCGTTGTTCCAATGAATGTACCAGAAGATATATGGATAACTGATACCACATTTCGTGACGGTCAGCAATCTTTACCGCCTTTCACTGTTGAAGACATAGTGCATCTATATGATTTAACACACAAACTTGATAATGATACAGGGCTTATAAAACAAACAGAATTTTTCCTGTATACTAAAAAAGACAGAGAAGCCATAGAAAAGTGCCTAAGTCGTGGTTATAAATATCCGGCAATAACAGGCTGGATAAGAGCTGTTGAATCAGATTTTAAACTTGTTAAAGAAATGGGATTAAAAGAAACAGGTATTTTAACCTCTGTTTCTGATTATCACATTTTTTTAAAATTAAAATGGACAAGAAAACAAGCACTGGAAAACTATTTAAAAATAGTTAAAGCAGCATTAGATAACGGTATAATCCCGCGCTGCCATTTTGAAGATATTACAAGGGCGGATATATACGGTTTTGTAATACCTTTTGCAAACGAGCTGATGAAACTCTCTCAACAATATAAGATGCCTATTAAAATCCGCGCGTGTGATACAATGGGTTATGGAATTGCTCTGACAGGTGCTGCACTACCAAGAAATGTTCACGGAATAATTTATGGATTAAACAAGCATGCAGGAGTTCCATCTGAATGGCTTGAATGGCACGGTCACAATGATTTTTATCGTGGTGTTACCAATGCTACCCACGCCTGGTTATATGGTGCTTCCGCAGTAAATGGCGCCTGGCTTGGAATAGGTGAACGCACAGGTAATACTCCTATTGAAGCAATGATTTTTGAGTATCTGTCTTTACGAGGCCGGGAAGGCAAAGAAAAAATAGATACAACAGTTATAACTGAAATAGCAGAATATATGCAAAAGAAAATGGGAATTGAAGTTTCAAACAAGCAACCATTTGTTGGAAAAAATTTTAACACAACAAAAGCCGGCATTCATGCCGATGGCATATTAAAAAATGAGGAAATTTACAATATCTTTGATACAAAAAAATTTTTAAACAGACCTTTAAAGGTAGAAATAACTGATAAATCAGGCATTGCCGGAATTGCTTACTGGATAAATTCATTTTTTAATATACCTGATAATGAAAAATTAAATAAAGATAATGAAGGTATTAAAAAAATAAAAGAAGTGGTTGATAAAGAATATGAAAATGGAAGAATTATCAGTATGTCTGAACAGGAATTAATAGAACTTACAAAAAAATTTTTACCTGACATTTTTCAAAAATATTCAAAAAATATTGAGGAATAGTTATGGCAGAAAAAATAACATTTGAACAAAACGGAGATTTAAAAGTCCCTGATAATCCTGTTATTTGTTTCATAGAAGGTGATGGTATAGGTCCTGATATTTGGAACGCATCACAGAGAATTTTTAATGCTGCAGTTGCAAAAGCATATAATGGCACAAGAAAAATAGAATGGAAAGAAATTTTAGCAGGAGAAAAAGCAAAAGAAAAAAAAGGTACTTATCTTCCGGAAGAAACAATAGAAGCAATAAAAGAATATGTGGTTGCTATAAAAGGTCCTCTAACAACTCCAATAGGCGGCGGAATAAGAAGTATTAATGTAACATTGAGACAGCGTCTCGACCTTTTTGCCTGTGTAAGACCTGTGCGTTATTTTAATGGTGTTCCATCACCTGTTAAAAATCCAGAAAAATTAAATATTATAATTTTTAGAGAAAATACAGAAGATGTATATGCAGGCATTGAGTGGGAGGCAAATACAAATGATGCAAAAACAATAATATCATTTATAAATGAAACATTTGATAAATCCATTTTATCAGATAGCGGAATCGGAATAAAGCCGATATCGCCATTTGGAACCCGCCGGCTTATGCGTATGGCATTAAATTATGCCATTAAAAATAAAAGAAAATCAGTTACAATTATGCACAAGGGAAATATTATGAAATACACAGAAGGAGCATTTGCAAAATGGGCATATCAGGAAGCAGAAGAAAATTTTAATGATAAAATAATAAAAGAAAGTGATATAAACGGCACCAATGCAGAAGGCAAGATAATAATAAAAGACCGACTTGCTGATTCAATGTTTCAGCAAATTTTGCTGCGGCCTGATGAATATGATGTAATTGTAACTCCTAATTTAAATGGTGATTATTTATCAGATGCAGCAGCAGCTCAGGTGGGAGGTCTTGGAATGGCACCGGGGGCTAATATCGGTAAATGGGCTTTATTTGAAGCAACTCATGGCACCGCACCAAAATACGCCGGCCAGGATAAAGTTAATCCCGGTTCTTTGATTTTATCAGGTGTTATGATGTTAGAACACATTGGCTGGAATGAAGCAGCAAATATGATAATAAATGGATTGCAGGAAACAATAAATCAAAAATTTGTAACTTATGATTTAGCAAGACAGATGCAGGGAGCGACAGAAGTAAAATGCTCCGAATTTGCAAATAAAATAATAGAAAATTTAAAATAACCTGAAATAACTTATCATATATTATGAAACTTATACCTGTGCAAACAGGAATTATATATTCAAAAAAATTTAAGGAGCCAATATGAAAATATCAATAATAGGTGCTGGGAATGTAGGTGCAACAATTGCACATATCTGCCTTATGAAAAATTTAGGAAACATTTATTTACTCGATATTGCCGAAGATATGGCAAAAGGAAAAGCCATTGACTTAAATCAATCTAAATTTTTATTCAAATCAAAATATTATGTTGATGGCGGTAGTGATTATACACAAATAAAGGATTCGGATTTTATAATAATTACAGCCGGACTCGCAAGAAAACCAGGTATGTCACGCGATGATTTATTATTTAAAAATTTTGAAATAATAAAAGACATTTCTTTAAAAATAAAATCTTTAAATATTTCCCCTTTTGTTATTGTTGTTTCAAATCCGCTTGATATAATGACTTATGCTGTTTTTAAATTATTAAATCTTCCAAAATCAAAAGTTTTAGGTATGGCTGGTGTTTTAGACACATACAGATTTTTACATTATATACAAAAAAAATTAAATACAAATACTGTTAAAATGGATGCCCTGACTTTGGGTTCCCATGGCGACACAATGGTGCCTGTCTCATCCATTGCAAAAGTTGATGGTAAAAAATTATCCACTTTATTAAGTGAACAGGATATAAAAGAATTAGAAGATAAAACAAAAAATGGTGGTGCTGAAATTGTTTCTCTTTTAAAAACAGGAAGTGCATATTATGCTCCTGCAGCATCAACAGTTAAAATGATAGAAGCAATCGCAAAAAATGAAAACGCAATGCTTCCCTGCTCTGTTTATGCACAGGGTGAATATGGAATAAAAGATATTTTTATTGGTTTGCCGTGTATATTAAACAAAAACGGCTTTGAAAAGGTAAAAATAATTTCTCTTACAGAAGAAGAAAAATCTCTTTTAATAAAATCCGCAAATGCTATAATGGAGCAAATTGAAAAAATAAAAGATAGATTGTAAAAGGATTTTATGAGAACAATAAACGAAAAACAAATAACAGAAGCAATTGTAAAACTTGCAATTGATGCTAATTATTTTTTACCTTATGATGTTGTTGCTGCAATTAAAAATTTTGCCAAAAAAGAAACTAATAAAAAAGCTAAAAACGGCCTTTATAAAATAATAGAAAATTATAAAAAAGCAAAACAGGGTGTGTATCCATTATGTCAGGACACCGGCATTGCTGTTGTATTTGTTGAAATAGGGAATAATATCCATATAGAAGGTGACATTTACAAAGCAATTAACAAAGGAATAGAAACCGGTTACAAAGAAGGTGTTTTACGCAAATCAACAGCAAATCCAATAACAAGAAAAAATTTACAAACAAACACACCTGCAATTGTTCACATGGAATTTGTTAATGGTTCAAAATTAAAAATATCTTTGATGACAAAAGGCGCAGGTGCAGAAAATAAATCAATTGTAAAAATGTTAACCCCGGGAGATGGAATAGAGGGTGTTATTGAACTTGTTCTTGATACTATAAAAAAAGCAGGTGCTTCTGCCTGCCCACCTTATATTATAGGTGTGGGTATTGGCGGCAATCTTGAAACTGCACCCTTACTTGCAAAAAAGGCATTATTAAGAAACGTAAATGATAATAATAAAAACAAAGAACTCGCAGAGTTGGAACAAATTTTATTAAAAAAAGTTAATGATTTGAAAATTGGTGCTTTTGGTTTTGGTGGCAACACAACTGCAATAGCAGTTAAAATAGAAAGCGCACCCTGTCATATTGCAAGTTTACCTGTCGCTGTAAATGTTCAATGTCATTCAGCAAGACACAAAACTATATGTATTTAAATGGAGGCTTTGAAATTATGAAAAAAATTACGACACCTTTGACAATGGATACAATAGAAGACTTAAAAGTTGGAGATGAAGTTTACATTTATGGCAAAATTTATACTATGCGGGATGCAGCGCATAAAAAAATAACAGATATGATAAATAAAAAAGAAAAATTGCCATTTGATTTAAAAAACCAGGTAATATATTACTGCGGGCCAACTCCTGCAAAAGAAGGCAATATAATCGGTTCCTGTGGTCCAACAACATCTTCGCGTATGGATAAATATACACCGCTTTTACTCAAGCAGGGATTAAAAGGTATGATAGGAAAAGGTGAGCGTTCTGTAGAAGTAAAAGAAGCAATCAAAAAGTATAAGGCGGTTTATTTTAGTGCCTTGGGAGGCTTGGGCGCTTTATATGCCGATAGTATAAAAAAATCAAAAGTCATTGCATTTCCGGAACTTGGTCCGGAAGCAATTTATGAATTAGAAGTAGAAGATTTTTACGCCATAGTCATAAACGACGCAGAAGGCAATGATTTTTATGTGTTAAATAAGTATAATTGAATTTCACAATCAGGGCAAATATTAATTTGTTAGTTTGCTGTTTGCTTATTGCTAATTGTTGTTTTTTTTATCCAATCTACAATCGGCAATGTAATTAAAATATCCCCTTCCCCCTCTTTTATGCCATAAAATTCACTTCGTTCATCACGGTACTTTGAAAGAGGGGGAATTACTTATCTCCTTTTCCCCCTTTCACAAAGATGTTCATTACCCATAAGTATCAAGAAGCAGGTATACCGCTGATTTTTTCGTAAAAAACGGTTTTACTTAAATTCAATCATTGCATTTTTTGTCATAAGTATGCGTGGCTTACGCAAATCCCCGGTTATTAGGATTAAAAAGTGGCACTAAAATGGTAAATAGTAGTAGGCAATAAATACAAATCACCCGTAATTTTTCTCAAAAATCAGGATATACCTGCTTCTTATATTATATAGAGAGATATAGGTAATGGTTATTTTACGAAAGAGGGGCAATCACTTATTTTCTTTTCAAAAGGCATTCGGCAATGTAGTTATTGCATCTTCCGAATTTGCAAATCTAACAAATTAAAAAAATGTTTTCCAATCGTAAATCTTAAATTGTAAATCGTAAATTATTTGATTTTCCAACCTCCCCCTCACCTTTATCCTCTCCCCGCAGAGTAGAGGAAATTTTTTTCAATCAGCAAACGGCAAACGACAATCGGCAAGGTAGTTATAATTACCTTCTTCTTCCTTCATTATCTTTAAGTCTTTTCAGTTTATAAGAACCAAGTATTTCATTTATATGTTTTTCTTTACCTGCATCAAACCACACTGCTCCGCATTTCTCACATATATCAACTGTCATATTAGTAAATTTTATTTCTTTCATTTTTTTCATACAAAATGGACAAATTAAAAATGGCGGTTTATCACGTGGTTCAAAATAAGGTGGACGTATATGTTCTCTGGCAAGCTGGCTTCTTATAAGTTTTTTTGGCTCCATTGGTTGTAATTTCATCATAACTTCTTTTGAAATTGCAGTTCCTTCACATTCTTCACAGTGATAAACACTATGTATATTTATTTTTGCAGGATATATCGGGATTTTACATATTGGACAATTTGGAAGCCGTCGCAAATCTAAAATCGCATCCGCTGCTGTTGACTGCTTGCAAACAGGACACAATCCCGCATTTGCTTCTATAAACTCTCCGCAAAATCTGCATTGTTTTTTATTTATATTATCCATTTATTTCTTTGCCTTTTCAAGTAATGTATGGCCATTTAAAATTTTATAATAGCTGTTCTTTATAAATTTTAAAAAACTTTTCGCTTTTCTTTTAAAATAAACATCTTCATTTATATTCCACTTTTTTCTAAGTTTTAAAATATGCTCTTGTTCAAAAATTTTTTTCCCGGGTATTTTTGAAAGAGTTGCATTTACCCTGTGATGCACAAATGAACTCCCAATAGTAATCGCTTTAAATCCTGCTGATTCCATTCTGTAATAAAAATCAGTGTCTTCACAATACATATTAAATTCTTCGGAAAACAATCCGATCTTATCAATAACTTCTTTTTTTATAAGCATACACCAGCCACCAAATCCATCATCTTTTACATTTTTCATTCTTTTTGTAAAATCTTCTGCATATTTATCCATATCATAATTAAAATCTCCTTCCCTTGTTCCCGGGCTTACTATTCCGATATTTTTGTTTTTTTCAGCAAATTCAACCATTGGTAAAAGCCAGTTTTTACTGACTATGACATCATTATCAACATTACAAATATATTTACCGCAGGACTTTGAAACCCCCTGATTTAAAGAAATTGCACAACCATAATTTTTTGGATTTTTTATAAGTATTATATCTGACAAATTCTGTAAATATCCAGAAGTATCATCAGTAGAACCATTGTCAATTATAATATGTTCATAATCTATATTTATAGTATTTCTTTTTATACTTTCAATACATTCTTTGGTTATTTGTTTATTATTATAAACCCTTGTAATAATAGATACTTTTGGTGGCATATTTATTTTAAAAGCCCTGAAATAATTAAATCAGTTGCCTGATCCTCTGTTAAACCCCGGGTAAGAAGTGTTTCAAGTTGTTTTGAATCAACAGAACCAATTGCCGCCTCATGTGTAACATGCGCTCGTGAATCATTTACCTGCACAATTGGTATTGCGCGTGCAATTGCTTTGCCCTGCACTATCTCCTTGCAATCAACATGTCCTCTTGCATAAGCAGCGTCTGCAATTATCTCATTTTCAACAATTGCATTTGCTTCGTCTTTTAGAGCAATATGGCTTGTTAAAACGCCTACTGAATTTTCCCCTTTTAAATGGGCTGATTCTTCTATATGAATTTTATCCTTTAAACGCCCAAAAATTCTTGCTTTCATATCCACAACTGCATTCTTATAAACCTCTGATTTATAATCAAGTTGTATATCACCTGCTGCCCCTTTAATAAGTTCAAACTCTGTTGAATATCTCGCATTTTCTTTGACTGTTACTTTTGTTACAGGAACTATTGTTACACCACCTTCTGGTCCGTGTATATGCCTTTCAAAATAATATAGTGTTGCTCCTTTTTCAATTGTTACTGTCGCATTCATAATATGCTGAATATTTTTTGCATTTGGAAAAATACAACTTGCTATAAAACTTGCTGAAGCATTCTCCTCTATAGTGGTATTTATGTTTAATTTCTGAACTCCATTTTCAGGTATTAAACCAAAACAAAATCTCACAGGGTTTTTTATTTTTGTATCTTTTTTAACCCTTATTTGTATATTTACACCATCATCAAAACTCTGCGACTCAACAAGTAAACCATCAACAAGATGTGTCCCCAAAACCTGATTACCATGTATTTCTATATGGGCAATATCAGGACCCATTTTATGAAGTCCTATTGAATTTAAAAGTTCATCTAATATTTTATCTCTTTCCATTTATCTATACTCCGTTTTCTTTTTCCGGCTTGCCAATATGGTTGCAGGGAGCACATTTACCTGTAAAATATTCAAACAATTTATTTACCTCTCCCTTGCATATTAATTTACCAGCACATAACAAAAATGCATGGTCACTGTGCTTTAAGACCTCAGGGCTGTGTGTTACGAGAATAACTGTTATTCCCAATTTTTTAAATTCACTTATTAAATCAAAAATATATTTTACTGAATCAATATCAACTCCACTGTCCGGTTCATCTAAAAAAACAAGTTGCGGTTTCATTGCATAAATTGATGCAAGTTCTATTCTTTTTCTTTCACCACCTGAAAGTGTTTTGTCAACTGCACGGCTTCTGTATTTTAATGGGTCAAGTCCAACTTTTAAAAGCGCTTCATCTATTATTTCTGATTTTTTTTCTTTACTGCCAGCCAGAATAAAATCATCAACAGTTACTCCTTCAAATCTTGCTGGTTCCTGGAAAGCAAGTGTTATCCCAAGTCGCGCTCTTTCGTCTATTGATAAATTTTTAATTGATTGGCTTTTAAATAAAATATCACCGGAAATATCTTTATAGCCAGAAAGCCCTATTATTGTATTTGCAAGCGTTGATTTGCCTGCCCCATTTGGTCCAACTATTGCATGCACATAACCATCCCATATTTCCATATTTATATTATTAAGCAAAATTTTATCTTCTTTTTTTAATGTTAAATTTTTAATCTCAAGTATATTCACTTTATCACCTTTTATAAAAAATTTATTGTATTTTAAAGCGAATTTAAAAAAAGTCAAGGATGTTATTTTTCCCCAAAATCGCGATAGGAGCGATTTTCAGGATTCTATTCCTTATTTTATATCTTTTTCACTATATAATATAATCTCGCGGCGCTTCAATTTTTATTGATTTTTAAATTTTAAAGCAACCTCTTCTATTGCCTTTTTATCTTCGTAATAGAAATTTTTTCTCGGTTTGGCATTTAACACTTTTTTATATAATTCATTTGCTTTTTCTTTTTCTCCCAGTTCATAAAGAGTATCTGCATAATAATAAATGCCGGTCAGTGAGTCCGGCTCTTTTTCCAGATATTTTTCAAGATATTCTTTTGATTTTTTCTTATCAGGCCAGGTTAATAAGAAAACTATGTTTGGTGCTTTGTAATGCAATCTACCAAGTATTATATATGCCGCATAATTATTAAAAGTTTCATCAAGTTTTAATAACTTTTCTGCGTCATCTTTTATTTTTCCTGCTATCCCCTCTGATGCCGCCTCCATTACATTCATCAATTCACCAAACCTGCCTGTTAAAATAGCTCTTGAATACATAATATATTTTGATTTATTGCAATCATTTTTTTCACAAAATTTGTTTATTTTTTCTATCAGCGATTTAAAAATATCCCATTTTTCCTGATGATATCCTTCGCTGCTTATAAGATAATTGTATTTAAAATCGATTGCTTTTGTTAATTTATATATGCTTATTTCATCTAATTTTTCTTCTGCTGCTTTTTGATAATTTTCAATTGCTTTATTTATATTTTCAATTGCCTTGTTTTTATCCAGTATCTCATTTCTCTTATTAAAATAAAAATCCCCCTGTTTTATAAAATCATTCTGTGCATATAAAAATGAAACCGCAAAAAGAATAAATGAAATGTAAAAAAATTTTTTCAAGTTTTTACCTTTTTTGTCCTAAATTTAATTTTTCAATAGGTATTGCATTATTTTTTTCATATTTTTCGTATCTTTTGATTGCATCTAAATATCCTCTTTTAATTCTTTCATTTCAATCAATTTTTTAATATCTCGATTATTACCTTTTAAAAATATTTTTTTACTTCTTTTAAAATCTTTTTTTTAATTTTTATTATGCATAATTTTCTCTCCTTTTTATTAATTATAACAAAAAAATAATAAAATAAATTACATTTTAATAACTTGCCTTGGCACCTATATATATCATATCCTTATCCTTAAACTGGCCATAAAAACTTTCTTCTTTTCCTTCTATTAGCCATGTTCCTGCATAAATATCATAATTGCCGCTTATTTTATATGCTGCTTCTGCACCTGCTGCATAAGCATTATCATTAATATTATAAAAACCCCTTATTTTTAATTTTAACTTTTTCTCAAGTATTAAATATTCCAGTGTGCCTATTAATGAATTATCAAAATTATCCTGTGAAATATTTTCATTATAATCAGCAATTATATTTCCATTTATTTGTGCATTAAAATACAAATCCGGAATAAACATATTTACAACATCAAATCCGGCAGAAAATTGTGTATAATGCTTTTCAACAGCTCCATTTCCGCCAGCCAATAAATCTGTTAAAAGCAAATCATCCTTTAAAGAAAAATATTTTCCTTTTAAAAAATATGCCAGTTCACCTCTGATTGCAATTCCTGAAAACAAAGCGCGCTGAAAATCAAAACCAAGCATCTCTATTTGTTTATAAACAGGTGTAAATACTATCTGCATAAGTGTATTTGCAGTTGCTTCGATAACAGGTGTCCAATCGTAGCCATTAAAATAATCTATATGCATATCAATATCATAGATTGTAACGCCAATTCTTGCAGCATAACTTTGTTTTTTTAAATCTGTATAATCCGGTAATATCGGTTCATTTAAGACAAATGCCGGATTTTCTTTTATCTTTTTTATCTGTAAAAATTCAAATACTGTAGAGTCCGTTTCTGATGGTTTAAACTCATTTATTGATATTAATTGCAGATTCAGATTTTCTCCAAAATAAATAGTTGCCTCTGCTCCAAACAAACCATATTTTCTGTCATTTAATTGCTTAAAAAGCAAAAAAGAATAATCCTGCGGATTTAAAATATCAACTGGTTTTATTTCATCAGCATTACCCCATGTCCATATTATTTTTCCAATTTTAAAATTAAAACTTGAAATAAATGTATTAAAAAACAAATCCTGATTTATATATGCTTCTCTCAAATAAATCCTGCTTGCATCATTTATCCGTGCAGTATCATCTTCTGCTCTCAAAATTGCTTTTACCTCTGTATCTTCTATTGCTTTATTTATTTCCAAATTTAAACCAATTAAGCGCCTGAACATTTTTTCAAATTTCAAATCATTTGCATAATAAAACTCCAGATTTCCTTTTAATAAATCATCCGCAAATAAAATTGAACTAAATAAAATAGCAAAAATTAATGATAGCAACTTTTTCATAACGCACCTCCAGATATTTATTTTTTTCAATTGTCATTTGCTTGTTGCTGGTTGCTGGTTGTTAATCCCATTTTCGATTGTCAATTTTCAATTTACGTTTTGTTATTTTTTTGTTTTTCAAATCGTAAATTTTTTAACTTTCCAACTTTTAAACTAATATTTAAATCCTGCAAATCTGGCAATCTGAAAATCTTGCAAATTTACAAATGTTTTGCGAAGCAATCTTGCTTTTATTAACGCTTGCTTTCAAGCATTTTTAACCACAAGATTGTTTCGTTTGGCTCATAAACCCTTCTCGTATTTCCGCTCCTTCTCTTTCGCCTTCCTCACAATGACATCTTATCACATTTCACTTTATACATTCCACATTCCACATTTCACTTTTCACTTTTCACTTTTCACTTTTTACTTTTTACTTTTTACTTTTCTTATTTCCAACCTGTAACAGGTAATAAGCAATCGGGAATGTAGTAATTACATCTATCAAATTTTAAATCTTCCATATCTTTCAAATTTAAAAACAATGTCTTTAAACCGTAAAACGTAAACCGAAAATCGAAAATTTCTTTTCATAAATCGCAAATTGCATTACTGTCCGATTTTCCATTTAGACGGGTGTGGAACCCCGTCTCTACAACTACAATTTTCTGTCATTCCTGTACCTCTGAATAAATCAGGGATAAACTCCAGCAGAAATCCAAAAACTGGATGCCTGCCTTCGCAGGCATGAAATATCATTCTGGCGAACACACAGGACCGTCCATACATATAATCTCGCTCTCGCTCTCTTTTCATTCCTGTCCCTGATTTCTCAGGGATAAATTCCAACAGTAATCCAGTTTTTGAACCGTAAATTGAAAATCGTAAATCGTAAATTCTTTCATTCTTCCACCCATTTTTTTCCCATTCTCTCCTTACTAAAATATCCCTGATTTATTTCCTTTTCCATAATTTCGCTTATTTTTAAAATGGTTGAATGTTTTTTTTCAAGATCAGTTACTGTGATTTCTGTTGGTTCATATATGTTTTCTGCTACTTTTTTTATTTTATCCTGTTTTATGGTTTTCACAAGCCGTCCTTCTTTGCTATAACTTTTCATTATTAATGTCTTTAATGTATTTTTATCAATAAAAACAATGTGTTTCTGATATTTGCTTGATTTTGATTTTGGATATCTTTCTACAACATAGCAATCAGAATCATCTATTTTTTTATCTTCAATACGTTTATATTCATAATCTTCTGTTATTCCACCACTCATTTCTTCATTTGCTATATCAGTATCAACAAAAGTTGCTTCTTTGTCAGATCCCTCCACCTGACGTGGCGCACCTATTGATTTTAAATAAATATACATAAGTGTCTTATCTCCTTTTTTTATTGATAAAAAAGTTGTTCCTGCGTATGAAGAATCAGTAAATCGAAACATTGATTTCTCTCCTTCATCTGTTGCAACTGACAGGATTATGAATTTTCTTGTTTCTTTTTGCTGTGATTCCAAATTTACAAGTTCCATAACTCCTTTTTTAACTATACCTTTTTTTGATTTATTAGCAGCATCTGCTTTTTTGATAATATCAATACCTGTCAAATTGTCACCTGCATTTAAAATTAATTTAAAACCGATAAGCAAACACAAGACTAAACTTAAAAAAATTTTTAAATTTCTCATAAACAATACCTCCTTTTAGAATTTTTAATCAAATTTCATCAAACATGCAGGTAAAAAAAGCAAGGCTCCGACACCAGTTAAAAACATTATAAAACAGATCATACCACCAAACTGAACAAGCGGAATGAATTTTGAAAAAGCCAATATAAAAAAACCCGAAGCAACTGATAAAATATTATACACAATTCCCCGTCCTATTTCATTTACAGCCATGCCAATTGCAACCTCTTTCCCATTTTTTCTTTTTTCCTTTAAATATCTTGTTAAAAAATGTATTGGATAATCAATACCAATACCTATTGCAACTGCTGCAATCATTGCTGTTCCGGCATTTAAAGGTATATTAAAATACCCCATAATGCCTAAACTTATTATTAATGTTATACATATTGGTAATAATGATAAAATGGTTATTTTTAATGATTTAAAAGAATATAAATTAATAAAGAAAACAATCAATAATGAAGATAGCATAGAATAAATCATTGAATTTGTAATTAGTTTATTTGCAACTACATATAAATTAGCATAGCCAGCAATTTTCATCTCTAAATTATTTTCTTTTAAAAAATCATTTTTAAAATATTTTAAAATATAAATTTTTATTTTTTCTATTTCCATAGTGGGCATTCTTTTTAAAACAAAAGTTACCCTCGTCATATCTTTGTTTTGAGTTACAACACTATCAAGTTTACCAGAATACAAAAGCATATAATCATTTATTTTTTCATCAGTTTCCGGCAAAACATAATTTCTTTCATCTCCACCCATCATTTCCTGATTCATTTTTTTTAGGTATTCATTTAATGATATTATTTTTTGAACCTGAGAAAATTTCGTTTTTATATTTTCATTAAATTTTTCAATTTCATATAAAATATTGTATTTTAAAATAGAGTTTCCATCTTTTTTCTCAAAAATAATATCAATATTCTGTGTGCCAGTTAATTTTTTATTTAAAAAATCATCTACAATTCTCACCTCTGCATCTTTTCTAAAAAATTCAACCCCATTCATTTCAGCCCGAATTTTAAATATGCCAAAAATAAAAATGACACATAAAAAAATTGAAATGGCTATTGTTGTTTTACTTTTTGTGATTGAAATTTTTTCAAAAAGGTTAAGTATGTTATGAATAATATCTTTTCTTTTTTCTTCTTTCATAAAAATGTCTTTTTCCTTTTTACCAAAAAGTAATAATGCAGGAATTAAATATAAACTAACTATCATTGCCAAAAAAACACCTAATGATGTAAAAATACCAAAATTTTTAAGTGGTTTAAATCCGGAAGTTAACAAAGATCCAAAACCTGCAATGGTTGTAAGCCCTGCAAGTGAAATTGATATACCAATAGACGTTAAATTATCTTTAAAAATTTCTATTTTTTCACTTTTTTTACTAAAAAAATAAGAATTCATAAAATGTATACCATAAGCGCTGCCAACCGCTATAAGTAAAACCGGGATAACAATGCTGACTACATTAAATGGCACATTTAAATAAGACATAAATCCAACAGTCCATATGGCAGATAACGCTACAGAAATTAATGGATAAAATACACCTTCTAAATTTTTAAACGATAAATACAAAACAACTACAACAACAATGGCAACCAATGGAATTAAAATCAGTAAATCATTCACCATATATTTATTTATTGAATAAGTAACAACAGTATCGCCACCTACATACACTTTATAAGGACTATCTTTTATTATTTTTAAAATTTCTTCATAAACCTGGCCTTTTATTCCAAGGCCGACATTATTAAGTTGAATTAATATGGCTGTTATTGTTTCATCCTCTGACAATAAAAAGCCATTATAAAAATTCCAGGATTTTATTTTATCTTTGATTTTTATTATGTCTTCCTCTTTTACTTCTTCACCTTCAAAAGATTTTTCTACTTTAAATTTATCCTTTTCTCCTTTTATTATATCAACATTCAATATGCTTATTACATCCTTAACAGGTAATGTATAGGCATTTAAAATTTCTTCTGCTTTTACATTTTTGCTTTTTTTTGAGACCCTTTCCGCAATCTCATTTTCTAAAAAATATTCGTTTTTTAATTTTTCTTTATCTATTAAAATCTTTTTTAATTCGTTTCCGTCAAAAGCACCTGTTTCACTTATTATTGAAATTATTTTCTCTGCTTCGTTTTCTGATACATTAAAAAGTTTAGCCAAATTTTGTTTTGGCAATTTATTATTCAAATTCTTTATTTTTTCTGTTAATTTTTTTATATAATTTAAAAAATCCATATCAAAAATTTTATTGTTTTCAAGCGCTACATATATAGCAGAATTATCCCCAAAAATTTTTTCATATTTAGAATTATTTTTTCTGTCTAAATTATTTTCAGGAATCATATTTATAAGTTCGTTATCAAATTTTATCAACAAAATTCCGGGTATAGAAACAATTGTAAAAAGTGCTGCAATGAAAATAACATGTTTTTTCTTATATAATAAAATCTTTGATTTTTCTAAAAATTTTTCAAGCATTTTTCACCTTTAAACTATTGACCAAATTATTATTTTAGTCGGTTTATGGACAAAAAAATTATTTTTTTAATAAACCATTAAAAACCATATCTATAAGTGTTTCTGTTCTTTTTGAAATTTCTTCTGCATCAGCGGATATTGCCCAATAATATTCCAGACCTTTCATAGCAATAACAAAAGTATTTGCAGTTAGTTCAATATCTTTTATATTAAAAATATCTTTTTTAACTCCTTCATTTAAAATGTCTTTTATGATGCTATATTCATATTCATTATATTTTTTTCTTATGCGTTCTACAAAACTATAATATTCAATATATTCATCTTTAAAGGTTGTATATGTTTTTGCCAGTTTTCCAACTATTGCCATTCTGGTTAAAAAATATTTTTTTAATTTCATAGCAGGTGACTGCTCTTTATCAAGTAGTTCTGACATCTCTGATTTTAGTTTATTAACTTCTTGTTCAAGAACATCCTGAAAAATTTCTTCTTTTGAATCATAATAATGATATATGGTTCCCTTGCCTATGCCTGCTTTTTCTGCAATTTCATCAACAGTTGTTTTATGCAGACCAAATTTTCTAAATAAATCGGTAGCAACTTTTAAAATTAATTCTTTTTTTTCTTCCTTCATTTTTCACCTGTTCCATATTAAAACCAATTGACTATATTAGTATTATAGTCGAAAAAATAGAAATTGTCAAGAAAATAAAGAAATTTACGATTTACAATTTTTGATTTACGATTTGAAAACAAAAAACAGTAAAAATTAAAAAACTTCTGATTACCGATTTAAAAAATATTGTTTCTAAATTTGAATATTTTAGATTATAAAATTTAAAGATGTAATAGTTGCTTATTGCTGGTTGCTGGTTGTTGGTTGTTTTTATTTTTTCCCAATCCACAATAGACAACCGGCAATCAACAATGTATTTATCGCCCTCACCTTTCTCCTCTCCCCGAAGGATAGAGGAAATTTCAATTGTTGATTTTCTATTTTCAAATTAATTATTGATCATAACCGCATATTTTATTTTATTAGTAACTTACGATTACACCTTTACTCTGTAAATAAGGAATATCCACATATTTCGCCTGGTCACTTAATGGATTAATTTGTAAATAAATATAATCACCATTTCCTAAACCACCTGCATCGCAATTTATCCTCAATGCAGTTATGTCGCTGATGTTGTTGGAAATAAGGATAATCTCTGTCAAACTCGTTAATCCACTCAACGCACTTATGTCACTTATGTTGTTGGAACCAAGGTCAAGATATGTCAAACTCGTTAATCCACTCAACACACTTATGTCACTTATGTTGTTGGAATAAAGATAAAGATTTGTCAAACTCGTTAATCCACTCAACGCATTTATATTACTTATGTTGTTGGATTCAAGGTCAAGATATGTCAAACTCGTTAATCCACTCAACGCATTTATGTCACTTATGTTGTTGGAATAAAGATAAAGATTTGTCAAACTCGTTAATCCACTCAACGCACTTATGTCACTTATGTTGTTGGATTCAAGGTCAAGATTTGTCAAACTCGTTAATCCACTCAACGCATTTATGTCACTTATGTTGTTGGAATAAAGATAAAGATTTGTCAAACTCGTTAATCCACTCAACGCACTTATGTCACTTATGTTGTTGGAACCAAGGTCAAGATTTGTCAAACTCGTTAATCCACTCAACGCACTTATGTCACTTATGTTGTTGGAACCAAGGTCAAGATTTGTCAAACTCGTTAATCCACTCAACGCACTTATGTCACTTATGTTGTTGGAACCAAGGTCAAGATTTGTCAGGCTTGTGCAACATTGCAAGCCGGTTATGTCAGTTATATTGCTTACATCAGCATCTAAATAAGTTAAATTAGCAAGGTCTGTTCCATATATAGGTGTTGGAGTTGGTATGTTTAAAGCTTGCCTTATCCTTGCTTCAAGGTTTGCATCAGGAAAATGTATTACTCCAATGCAAGAAAAAGGTGTTTTTGTTGCTGTAGCTGTTGCTGTAACTGTTGCTGTATTTGTTGCTGTCATAACAACCGGTGTTTTTGTTGCTGCTGGTGTTGTTGGACTCTCATTTTTTTTGCAGGATAATAATGCCATAAATACTGCTAATACCAAAGTAACTATAACTATTGCTTTTTTCATCTTTTTCCTCCTGTGTTTGGAAAGTTTTTATTTCAATCTGTATATTTTATAAAGCATTCTTATAATACATAATACAAATAATTATGTCAAATATTTTTATACGGTTATATGGGTATAAGGAAAGACATGGTATACACCCGATAAATATAAAGAAGTTGCTTATTGCGGGTTGGATACTTCTGCATTGCCGGTTGATGATTGTTTATTGCTGATTGTATAAGACATTTACGATTTTCGGTTTTAAAAAATATTTTAGATTATAAAATTCAAAGATGTAATAGTTGCTTATTGCTGGTTAGATAAAATATTTACGATTTACGATTTACGATTTACGATTTTCAATTTTCAATTTTCAATTTTCAATTTAAGAAAAAACATTTGCGGTTTACAAATTTTATTTTATTATCTTATCCTCTAACGTGGTTGGCGGTTTAAATTTAACCCCATATTTTTTACAGATTAAATTAGCAGAGATTCTGCCGGATTCGTAAATTGTTGGCAATCCACTTCCTGGATGGGTGCCGCCACCAACAAGATAACAATTATCAAGGCACTCAAATTTATTTCTTGGCCTGAAATAAAGCATCTGCATTATATTATGTCCCAGATTAAATGTTGCTCCATAATACACATTATAATCATCACGCCATGTATTTGGAGTATATACTTTTTCCACTTCTATATTTTCCAATAAATCCTTCATTTCAGTTCTTTTTACTATTTCTTCTAAAACGCGCTTTTTAAACGGCTCTTTTTCTTTATCCCAGTCAATATTGCTCTTTAAATTAGCAACAGGGACAAGAACATAAATAGTTGATTTACCCGGGGGTGCAAGTGTGGGGTCAATTATAGCTGCATTTTGAACATAAAATGAAATCTGGTCTGAAAGTGTGAGCCGTGTAAAAATATCCTCCACGTTTTTCCTATAATCCTTTGCAAAAAACACATTGTGATGCGGAATGTTATATTTCTTTTTTACTCCAAGGTATAACATAAAAGTTGAGCAGGAATATTTCCTTTTTTCTAAATTTTCTTCAGAATATTTTTTCACATATTTTTTATCCATTAGATTTGTAGCAGCATAAGAAAAATCAGCATTTACAATTACATCATTTGCTTCTAAAAATGTGCCATCTTCCAGTAATACACCTGTTACTTTTTTACCTTTATTTACTATTTGCTTTACCCTGCAATTTAATTTTAATTTCCCACCTTTTTCTTGAAAAACTTTTGCCATTGCTTCTGAAATTTTATTCAGCCCACCAATAACATGATAAATGCCCCAATTGTGTTCAATATATGCAACCATAGCATAAGCAGCGGGGCATTCCCATGCAGACATTCCAAGATATTTTGACTGAAATGTAAAAGTAAATTTCAAATTTTCTGATTTAAAATAGCGCGATAAAATCTGATAAACACTTTTTCCCAAATCAAGATGCGGCAGGGCTTTTAATAAAGGATTTTTCATCATTTCAAAAATTGAACTGTATGGTTTTTGTAAACACGGAAAAAGGTATCTAAATCTTTTTTCCTCACATTCTAAAAATTTATATAAATTTTTTTCTTCTCCCGGAAATTGTCTTTTTATTTCTTCTTCCATTTTTTTATGGTCAGAAGATGCCAGAATTTCATTTTCAAAAAATTTAAGACGATACATAGGGTCAAGTTTTTTAAATTCAAGGTAATCTTCTGATCTTTTCCCAACTTCTTCAAACATTTCATCAAGAACAAATTTTAACATTAAAAAAGTAGGCCCTGTATCAAAAGTATATCCATTTAATTTTATTGGTGCATTTCTTCCACCCACAACACCTTCTTTCTCACAAATCGTTACATCAAATCCGCGATGGGCAAGTATCATTCCTGCTGTTAAACCACCAGGTCCTGCTCCTACGATTACTATTTTCTTTTTTTCCAATTTTTATCCTCCGTTCTTTCCCATGATTCTATTTTTCCTTTTACAATTTTAAACAACTTATTTGTCTTTATTTTTTTAATATTATACAATTTTTTATATAATAATACATCCCTTTTTTTTAATTTTTTTAAAAGATGATTAAATTCGTATCTTATCTGTCCGGAAGTTATTTTTAGTTTTTTTAATTTATAATATCTACTTTTTGTTTTGTTAAAAAGATATCCCCTTTTCTTTGCTTCAAGATAAATATAAAACAAATATGTATTTATGTATTTGATAGATGCAGATGAATTTTTAAAACGCAGTAATTGCGGATGATTTTTATAACCGCCTGTTTTACCCTGTAACACTTTTTTGGCTAGCAACGCCTCCCGCCATAAAGCAACTAAACCTTTTGTATCAAGATATTCAGGACTTATTGACCATAACCGCATATTTTATTAAATGTGAAAGCCAAATAATTTAAAAGCATTTTTAACTAAATTATAAAATTGAACAGGATAAAGCACATAAATGAAACAAAGACATCCAATTATCAATATTATGGATAGCCATTTTGTATAAAAACCAATGGTTCTTAATAATAATATCATTGATAAAAAAATTATAACTATTGTAATTAAAGTTTTTAAATCCATTAATGGCAGCATATAACCCGAAATATATTTTTTAGAAATTCCAATTATTTTTGAAATATCATAATTGATATTAAATACTATTAAAATAATCTGTAAAACTAAGCAAAGTAAAAGAATAATTGATGCTGCTTTTGTTGTTATTCCCCAGGTTCTGTATGCTTCATATAATGCCGCAGGAATGAGTCCTAAAATCATAATCAATGGATTTTTTAAAATAAATCCTGTTGCAATACAAATAGCCGCTATTAGAGTGATTATTAAGCATATTTTTACAGGATTTTTCTCAATAACTGTTTTAAAAGATGCTTTTCTTTTTTTACTTTCAATTTTCTGTTCATCCATAAAGCCCCTCCATTTTTTATTGTCTCAATCACAATAGGTTTTTATAAAATATAAATTAAATTTTTTACTTTACTTTTTTTGTATTAATAAAATCTCCCCTCCCCCTCTTTAAAAAAGAGGGGTATTAAAAAATTTTTAATTTTTATCTCCCCTTTTCTAAAGGGGGACTAAGGGGGATTTTTAATTCTTTATGCATTTTTTATTTTGATGTAACCTCCTGTAACTAATGTATTACTCCATTTTTTAAATTGATTTTTTATTTTTTCTATTTTATTATTAACCTGACCAAAAATCAATAAAAAAGGAGAAAAAAAATGAAAGGAACAATAACTGAAAAGATATTAAAAAAACATCTTGTAAAAGGTGATTTAACTCCCGGAAAAGAAATTGCTATAAAAATAGACCAGACATTAACTCAGGATGCAACAGGAACAATGGCATATCTTGAATTTATTAATTTTAAAGTTGCTAAAATAAAAACAAAATTATCTGTGAGTTATGTTGACCATAATACTTTACAAACAGGTTTTGAAAATGCAGATGATCATAGATTTTTGCAATCAGTTGCAGAAAAATTCGGGCTTTATTTTTCAAAACCAGGAAATGGAATATGCCATCAGGTCCATCTTGAAAGATTTGCAAAACCCGGGGATACGCTTATTGGTTCTGATTCACACACACCAACTTCTGGTGGAATTGGAATGATTGCAATAGGGGTTGGCGGAATGGATGTTGCCGCAGCACTTGCCGGTTATCCATTTCATTTTACCTGCCCGGAAGTAATTGGTATAAAACTCACCGGAAAATTAAAACCGTGGTCAACTGCAAAAGATGTCATTTTGTTTTTATTACAAAAATTAACAGTAAAAGGCGGGGTTGGAAAAATTTTTGAATATTTTGGTGAAGGTGTAAAAACTTTATCAGTTCCGGAGCGTGCAACAATAACAAATATGGGAGCTGAACTTGGTGCAACAACTTCTATTTTCCCTTCTGATGAAAACACATTAAAATTTTTAAAAACATTTGGAAGAGTAAAGGATTTCGTAAAACTTTTACCTGAAAAAAATGCCGAATACTCAAAAATTATTGAAATTGATTTATCAGAAATTGAGCCAATGATTGCTCTGCCCCATATGCCTGATAATGTTAAAAAAGTAAAGGAAGTTGAAGGAAAAAAAGTAAATCAGGTAATTATTGGCAGTTGCACAAACTCATCATATAAGGACTTAATGACAGCGGCAAAGATTTTAA
>Ga0078972_1006668_pt1 | contig 26934 bp, 25 predicted proteins | sample YelNatPaOPGAMG01_FD_67568 | JGI IMG/M metagenome (GOLD analysis project Ga0078972, IMG submission 67568) | Hot spring thermophilic microbial communities from Obsidian Pool, Yellowstone National Park, USA - OP-RAMG-01 (SPADES assembly) (version 2) | ecosystem: Environmental > Aquatic > Thermal...
GGGGCGGGCGGGGCCCCCCGGCGGGGGGCCCCGGCCCGGCCAGGCCACAAAACTGACGCCACAAAGGGCTCGTTCCGGGCTCCAGGCGGAGCGCCACGTCCGGACGGCCTGCCCCAGCGGGCAGGCATAGGCCCTGGGCTAGCGGTGGTGGCCGTTGCCCCGCCGGTAGTCGCTGTAGATGTACATCAGCTCCTTGTCGAAGAGGGAGCGCTTGACCTCGACGGCCATACGCCGGGCGCGGGCCAGGATTTCGCTCGCCTCTTCGTCGGTCAGTTGGATGCCAAACTCGGCGAACTTGAACTTGACCATCTTGGAGCCGGAGTGCTTGCCGATGACGAGTTGTCGCGTCTGGCCGACGGCCTCGGGCGCAAAGGCCTCGTAGTTGCGTGGGTCTTTGAGCACGCCGTCGGCGTGGATGCCCGACTCGTGGGCAAAGATGTTGTCGCCGACGATGGCTTTGCAGGCCGGCAGGGGCCGGCCGGAGGCACGGGCCACGTACTCGGAGAGCTCGCGGAAGCGGCTGGTATCGAGGCCGAGGGGCATGCCCATGATGTACTGCAGGGCCATGGCGACCTCCTCCAAGGCGGCGTTGCCCGCACGCTCGCCCAGGCCATTGACGGTGACGTTGACAAAGGTCGCCCCCGCGCGGACGCCGGCCAGAGCGTTGGCGGTGGCCAGGCCAAAGTCGTTGTGGGTGTGCATTTCGACGGCCAGGCCCGTCTCGTCGATGATGGCCTTCACCCGCTCGTAGGCCTGGAAGGGCTCGAGGATGCCCAGAGTGTCGCAGTAGCGCAGGCGGTCGGCACCACACTCTCGCCCGGCACGGGCGAACGCGAGCAGGAACTCGGGGTCGGCGCGCGAAGCATCCTCGGCGTTGAGCGAGACGTAGAGCCCGTGCGACTTGGCAAAATCGACGCTGCGCTTGACACTCTCCAAGACCCAGGCCCGGTCGCGGTGCAGCTTGTGCTCGATGTGGATGTCGGAGGCCGAAATGGAGATGGCGACGGCCCGGACGCCCGTCTGCAGCGAGGCTTCGATGTCCGAGATCACGGCTCGGTTCCAGGCCAGGATGCTGGCAGGCAGGTCGAGGGCGACGATCTCTTTGATGGCCTCGAGCTCGTCGCCGCCCATGGCGGGGATGCCCACCTCGATCTGCGGCACGCCGATCTCGGCGAGCAGTTGGGCGATGCGCACCTTTTCGCTGTTGGCAAAGACCACGCCGGCTGTCTGCTCGCCATCGCGCAGCGTCGTATCGTCGAGCCAGATTTGACCCATGGAAACCTCCTGATGTGAGCCGGTGGGCGCGATCCACCGGGAAAACAAAAGAGCCCACCGCTCGCTCCGTTCCTGGAGCATATGGTGGGCATCTCTGGCATGCCGCCACCGCAGGCGGCCTGGTGCCCGAGCAAGCGCCCGGGCCTGTTGGCTAACCGATGCCATCCAGGCATCTTGTTGATGGGCTAGAATACCACAGGTCACGGACTCTGTCAAAACTCGGCCGTTTTCGATACGGCTGGGTGCATAGGGCATGCTTCTTGCTCTCAGGCCGCCGGAGGTGGCCATGGGGCAGCGAGGGCGCCGGCTCAGGCGGCACTTGGGCTTTCTCGACACCGTGGCCGTTGCTCTGGGGGCGATCATCGGAGCCGGCATCTTTGTGGTGCTGGGCGCGGTGGTGCAGTTGGCGGGCGCAGCCGTGCCCATCGGCATCCTGCTGGCGGCGGCGATTGGCATTCTCGACGGCCTCAGTTCGGCCGAGCTGGGGGTGGCGTTCCCGCGGGTAGGGGGCACCTATGAGTTTGGCTACGACCTGGTCCGGCCCTGGGTGGGCTTTGCTGCCGGCCTGCTGTACCTGCTGGCCAACCTGACGGGTGGGGCGGCGCTGAGCCTGACCTTCGCGGCCTACCTGCAGCCTCTCGTGCCGGGCCTGCCGCTGCGCGCGGTGGCGGTCGGCCTGGCGACTGTGGCCCTGGTGGTGAACCTGGTCGGCGCGCAGCAGTCGCGTGAGGTCAACAACGTTCTGGTGGTGTTCAAAGTCGCGGTGCTGGCCACCTTTGTGGGCATCGGTGTGGCCTTTGCCGGCAGGTGGGTGGCACTCACATCGTTGCCGTTCCGGCCGGCGGGCATTCCGGCCGTGGCCGCGCTTTTCTTCTTTGCCTACTCGGGCTTTGGCCGGCCGGTGACGATCGTCGAGGAGATCCGCAACCCTGCGCGCAACCTGCCGCGGTCGATTGTGGCGGCTATGGCCGTGTCGACGGTCCTCTACGTCTCGGTAGCGGTCGTGGCGCTGGGGCTGGTGGGGGTGGCCGGCCTGGCGGGGCAGGAAGCGCCTCTGCGCGTGGCCCTGGTTCCTACGGGGCAGGCCTGGGCGCTGTTCCTCATCTCGGTCGGGGGGGTGGTGGCCACCGCCGACGTCCTGTTGGTCGGTATCTGGGCGCTCTCGCGGGTCATCCTGGCCATGGCGCGGCGCGGCGATGTGCCGCAGGCCTTGGGGCGTATCAGCGCCCGAGGGGTGCCGTGGGTCGCCGTGCTGGCTTCGGGGATCGTCACCATCCTGCTGACGGCCACGCTGAACTTTGGCCCTGCGCTGTCGGCCAGCAGCCTGAGCACCCTGGTCTACTATGGCATTACCGATTGGGTAGCCTTCAGCCTGGCCCCTGGGCGGCGCCTCTACCCGCTCGTGGTGCCGGCGGTTGGCCTCATCGGGACGGCGGCGCTGGCCTTCTCGCTGCCGGCGCAATCGGTCGCCGTGGTGGCGGCTGTGCTGGGGCTCGGTCTGCTCTACTTCTTCCTCCGCCACAGGCACGCCGGCCGGTGAGGACTGTTGACTCGGCCGGGGCCACGGACTATGATACTCGGGCCCGATGCTCTGGGGAGCGTGCGCACCGTTCCCACCATGACAACGGAAGGAGTCCCTGCCCGTGATCTTGCCCGGCCATGTGGCCGCGCCGGTGCTCGCCTCGCGCTTCCTGCATGTGGAGCGCAGGCTGGCAGTCGTCGCCGGGGTGGCGCCCGACCTCATCGACAAGTTTGCCTACTATGTGCTGCACGCCACCCACTGGACGCGCCTCCCGGCCCACTCTCCCTTCATCTTTGTGCTTTCGACGTTGGCCGTGGCCCTGGCCGGCCGGCTCCATCGGGGAGACTGGCGCTGGGCGTGGGCGTGGCTCGCGGGGGATGGCCTGCACCTCTTGTGTGACCTCATCCCTCCGGAGGGCATCCTGCCCCTGGCGTGGCCTCTGCGTAGCTATGCGGAGATGGTGAGCAGCGGCAGGCCCTGGTTCTTGGGAGGAGGGCCGGTGCCCTGGCCGTCGGTCATCGCCGAGGTAGGGCTGGTAGTGGCGGCCGTCGTCGTCGAGCTGGCGGCTCGCCGGCGTGCGGCGGAGCAGGCCTGAGGGGAGGTCGCTCTTCCCTATGGCCCGGCCAGGCCCAGCAGGCGGCGCAGGGTGCCGCCGAGGAGCGCCTCGAGCCCGGCGCGTGGCAGGCCCATGCCCCTCAGCGCCTCGAGTGCGGCGCGGTTGTCATCGAGCGAGTGCCAGGGAAAGTCGAGGCCGAAGACGAGCTGCGCCGCGCCGACGCACTCGGCCATCTCCTTCACCCGCGCCGGCCCCAGGTGCCACTCCCAATTGTCGTGCTCCAAGACGCTCGTCACACCCAGGAACGCCCGCGGCGAAGCTCCTCCGTGGTTGGCGGCGATGGCCAGCATCATCTCGTAGAAGGCGCGGCCCCCGGCATGCTCCAGGATGATGCGCAGGCCGGGCACGCTCCATAGCATGGAGTCGAACTTGAGCGGGTCGGAGAGGGCCAGCGGGCTGCGGTGCACGCCGGTGTGAAAGTCGAGCACTACGCCCAGGTCGGCGGCCGCGGCATAGAAAGCCATCGCCCGCGGCTCTGTCAGGTCGTAGGGCTCGATGGCGGGGTGGACCTTGCAGCCGCGCACGCCCGCCGCGTGCATCCTTTCGAGCACGGCTGTGGCCTCAGGGTGCACGGGGCAGATGGTGGCGAAAGGGATCAGCCGGGGGCTGCCTGCGACCTGCTCGAGCACCCACGCGTTCGCCCGCCACAGGTCGCCGCCCATCTGCACGGCAAAGGGTGCAAAGACCACGGCAGAGTCGATGCCGAGGGCGTCGAGGTGCCGGAGCAGCATGTCGCGATCGCCCGGGCGCCACGAGTTGGGTGGCATCAGGTGGCAGTGGTTGGCAAGGATGGGGATGGGCTCGTCCAAGGGATGACCTCACGCACCTTCGAAAGGGCTGCCTCACCCGGCCGACGGCACGGGGGTGCGGCCCGGAGGAACAGGTGGAGCGCGTTATACATCGTTCGTGCGCTGGCGTCAAAGCTGGCTCAGCGTCGGGTCAGGGCGCGACGCCGTTCGGCGAACTCGCGCGGGCCGATTGTGCCATGCAGGTATTGGCGCTCGAGCAGGCGCAGGGCCTCCTCCTGCGGGCCGGTGATCGGTGGGGGCCTGCGGACCAGGCTGCGCACGATCCGCCAAAAGGATAGCAGCCCGACAAAGACCGCCGCCAGCGCCAGCAAGCAAGACACCGCCGTTCCCCTCCTCGCCGTGATGGGCGAGCCTCGACCCCCACCCGCTCGCAAGTGCCGTGCCAAGGCTGGGGCGCGGCGAGCACAGGGCCGCTTGCAGGTCGCTGGCTGTCACGCAGAGTAGGCCACGGCTCGAGGGATCACGCACGGCCATGCGCCCTGCTCCGCAGTGGGTTTGTAGTGCGCACGCCAGTGCGCTGGGCTGCACCTACGGCTGTGCGCACCTGCCTGTCGGCGCCACGTTGGGGCATTGCGCACCGGCGTGCGCACTACAAACCCGCGCATCTGGGCGCACTTGCCTGCCGGTCAGGTGCTGCCTACAATGCCGAATGGGCTGGAGTTGCGCGACCCCAATAATTCATGTACGGCCGGTTGCCAAAGGAGGCAGGCCCTATGATGCTGCGCCCCTACGAGCCTGAGAGAGACAGGGATGCCGTCCACCGCATCTTCTATGAGGTGGGCTGGTCGGATCGGAGCAGGGAACAGGAGGAGGGCGTCGACCACTTTCTCAGTGCGGGCTCAGCCCTTGTGGCCGAGCTGCACGGTGCGGCCGAGAGCGTGGCCATCGGCGCCCCTGCGACCTACCGCTATCAGAACGAGGACCTCCCGCTCTGCGCGGTGACCAACGTGGCCACGAGCCACGTCGGCCGCAGGCAGGGCCTGGCCCTGCGCCTGACCGCCCATCTGCTGCAGCAGGCGGCGGGCGAGGGCGCGCTGGTGGCCGCGCTGGGCATGTTCGACCAAGGGTTCTATGACCGGCTCGGCTTTGGCACCGGCCCCTACGACCACTGGCTCAGCTTCGACCCCGCTGCCCTCAAGGTCGACGCGCCGCGCAGGGTGCCCCAACGGGTCACACTCGACGATTGGGAGGCGATCCATGCCGCTCGCCTGGCGCAGCCTCGCCGGCACGGCGCCATCCACCTGCACCCGGCGGCACTGACCCGGGCGGAGATGCTCTGCACCCGTGGCGCGTTCGGCCTGGGCTACCGCGATGGGCACGACGGCACCCTCTCGCACCTGATCTGGTGTGGGGCGCGCAACATGGAGCGCGGGCCGGTGTGGGTGCGCTGGTTGGTGTACCACGACCGCGAGCAGTTGCAGGAGCTGATGGCCTTGCTCAAGGGCCTGGGCGACCAGATACGCCTGGTGACCATGATGGAGCCGCCCGGCGTGCAACTGCAGGACCTGATCCAGTGGCCCTTCAAGCAGCGCCAGATCACCGAGAAATCGCCTTTCGAGGCCACGGCGCGGGCCACCGCCTGGTGGCAGATGCGCATCCTCGACCTGACGGGGTGCCTGGCGCGCACGCACCTGCCCGGGCCTGGGGTGCGCTTCAACCTGCGCCTGACGGACCCCATCGAGTGCTGCCTTGAAAGCGGACCGGGCTGGCACGGTGTGGCCGGCGACTATGTGGTGACGCTTGGCCCGGCCTCTCGCGCCGAGCGGGGCGTCGACCGGGCGCTGCCCACGCTCACGGCCAGCGTGAACGCCTTCACGCGCCTGTGGATCGGCGCGCGCCCGGCGACCGGCCTCGCCCTCACCGACGACCTGGCCGGGCCTGGCGAGCTGCTCGAGGCGCTGGATGCGGCGCTGTGCCTGCCCACGCCGCTGCCGGGGTGGGAGTTCTAGGTCGTTCCGAGGCTGGAAGCCATCGGGCTGAAAAGCGGCGAAGCCCCTTCGGGGCTGCGAGCCCGGAGGGCTTTGCCGCTTTTGAGCGCGGGGCTTCGAGACCCGCACGTCATTTGCCGGGCGTCACTTGGGAGTCTGCACGGGCTCCGGGTAGTGCCCCTGCAGCCAGCGCGTGCCGAGCCAGCCGAGGGCGCCGAACATGCCCACGAACGCCTCGACGGTCCACATCCCCGCCAGCGAGCTCGCTGCGACGCCCTGGCCGGCCGCAGCGACGGTGTCGAGCGCGGTCTTGTAGGCGAAGGCCAGCCAGAACCAGCGCGGCCGGCCCACGGCGAGCGCGTGGTAGATGAGCATGTTGGCCAGGATGTGTGCCCAGACGACAAAGAAGCGCTCCCACACCGGCGCCAGGCCGCGCAACACGTTGTTGAGCTGCGCCAACGTGCTCAGCATGTCGGGCGGCACCGCGTTTGGGCTGGCGAGGGCGGTCAGCACGGCCAGCAGCGGGCTGAGGGCGAGAAGCGCGGCCTCGACGGCGCCAAAGCCGATGCCGAAGGCCAGTGCGCTCTTCCACGGGGCATAGCCCAGCCGCGTGCGGCGCAGCACCAGGTAGGTGACGCCCACTTCAAAGACGCCGGTCAGCGCGCCGGCGTACAGGTAGAACAGCGGCGCCGACATCCAGTGTGGCAGCACTGCGGAGAGGGCATGCTCCAGCGGCGGGTTGATGGGGATGGCCCAGGCGAATTTGAGCGCCACGGTCACCACCCAGGCCAACGCCCCCAGGCCCAGGTAGCGCCAGCCCAGCCGGCGCGTGGCTGCATAGAGCACAAAGCCCAGGGCCACGGCCAGCATGCCGAGCCCCGGCAAGAGGGCTAGCAGCGTCACCGCCGGCACCTCGATGGGGTATGGCTTCCAGACGAGCGCGTACTGCGCCTGAACCGGGCCATCCCATGCTACCCCCAGCACGTACTCTCCGGGATCGGGGCGGAGCGTTGTGTTGAAGGCGAAGGGGCCGCGGCCGGCCGACTCCTGCCAGACCGCCTTCCCACCAGCATCGACGAGCTGTGCGCGCAGGCTGCCCTTGCTCACCGAGCCGCGAAAGTCGACCCCGATTGGGTCGCCGGACCGCGCGACCGTGATGCCGAACATCATGCGCTCGCCTGCCGCCTGCTCGTTGAGCGTGGCGCCGGTAATGCTCGCGCCTTCGAATTTGTGCTGGCTGCTGGCCGCGCAGCCGGCGCAGAGCAGCAGGCTCAGCGCACCGGCCAAGAGGAATGCAGCAAGCTTTTTCATGTCCCCCCCCTTCGCCGAAAGGCACCGGTCAGTGCCCGCCGGCTTCGGCGCGCCGCCGCATGCCGTGCAGCATGATAAAGCTGACCGGCTCGACGGTACGCCAGAGGATGGCGTTCATCAGGCCGGGCTGGTAGTCGGTACGTGAGCGTGCGATCAGCCGCGTGCTGCCTGGGCCGGCCTCCTGTAACACAAAGGCCCAGGTCGAGTGGGCCGGCCCCCCGGGGCCGCCGTTCTCCAACACCAGCGCCCGCCCCGGTTCGAGGGCGACCACGTTCCACGGCGGCGGCATCGGCGAGCTCTCGGGCATCATGCGCGCCCGGTCGCCCACCTTGAGGCCCTGCAATTCGGGGACGATGTGGTCGGCGCTGTGGATGTTGCAACCGACCAGGTTCTCGAGCCAGTCGTAGCTGTAGAAGCCGCTGCGGCCTTGGCCAATCTGCACCAGCCAGGCCCACACTTCGCTCACGGGCGCCCGTATGGTGATGGCCCGGGTGGAGGCCATCTTGGGGTGTGGCATCCGCTCGTCGCCGGGCAGGGCCTGGCGCAACTCGGCATCGCTGGGGCCCCAGCGCCTGTGCCAGCGCAGGATGGCCAGGGGATAGGCCACGGCGATGGCCAGCACGGCGCCGACGATCAGAGCTACGGCCTGCATCGGGCCTCCTTTTGGGTGAGGGAGCAGAAGTAACCACCCGATCTGGCTGATACTAACACGGCGAGGGCGCAAGAGTCAACTGCCCCGGCCGGGGTGCAGATGTGGTATAATGGTCGTTACCCAAGGCCAGGAGGATGCGCAGCGCGATGGCGGAGAATCGCCTGGCGCCGGATCGGCCGGCGCTGGACCTGAAACTGCAGACCTTGCCCACCAAACCGGGCGTCTACATCATGAAGGACGCTGCCGGCAAGATCATCTACGTCGGCAAGGCGATCAACCTGCGCAACCGCGTGCGCTCCTACTTCCACACGCCCCAGGCCCACCCGCCAAAGGTGCAGCGCCTGGTGGCCGAGATTGTCGATCTGGAGTACATCGTCGCCGGCTCGGAGCTGGAGGCGCTGATCCTCGAGTGCAACCTGATCAAGAAGCACCGGCCGCGCTACAACGTGCGCCTGAAGGACGACAAGCGCTACCCCTATATCAAGATCAGCATGCAGGAGGATTATCCGCGCCTCACCGTCACGCGGCGCATGCTCCCTGACGGCGGGCGCTACTTTGGGCCTTTCACCAACGTCAAAGCGGTACGCACGACGCTGGAACTGGTGCGCAAGGTCTTTCCCTATATCCTCTGCAAGCGGGAGATCACGGGCAAGGACCGCCGCGCCTGCCTGTACTACCACATCGGCCGCTGCCCGGGGCCCTGCATCGGCGCCATCAGCCGCGAGCAATACCGGGAGCTGATGGAGCAGATTGCCCTCTTCCTCGAAGGGCGGCAGGGGCAGATTCTGGAGAGCCTGAAGAGGCGCATGGCGGCCGCGGCAGAAGCGCTGGATTTCGAGCAGGCGGCGCTGCTGCGCGATCAGGTGGCTGCGGTGGAGGCGGTGATCGAGCGGCAACGGGTCGTCTCCACGAGCCTCGGCGACCAGGACGTGATCGCCTTTGCCCGCGACAACGGCCAGGCCTGCGTGCAGGTCTTTTTCGTGCGCGATGGCAAGCTCATTGGGCGCGATTACTTTGTCCTCTCAGGCACCCACGATGAGGACGACCGTGAGATCATGGCGTCGTTCGTCAAGCAGTTCTACGACGAAGCGGCGTATGTGCCGCCCGAGATCCTGCTGCAAAGCCGCGTCGATGAATGGCTGGTGATTGAGGAGTGGCTGCGGGCCAAGCGGGGCACCAAGGTGGCAGTGCGCGTGCCGCGGAGCGGGCCCAAGCGAGACCTGGTTCAGATGGCGGCCGAGAACGCCGCCGAGACGCTGGCCAACCTGCGCGCCCAGTGGGAGCGCGAGGAGACCCGCTACACCGACGCCCTGGCCGAGCTGCAGCTCGCCCTCGGCCTGAGCGAGCCGCCGGCGCGCATCGAGTGCTACGACATCTCGAATATCCAGGGCGTGTCGGCCACCGGGTCGATGGTGGTCTTTGCCAAGGGGCTGCCGCGCAAGGCCGACTATCGACACTTCCGGGTCAAGACGGTGCGCGGCCCCGATGATTTCGCCATGATGCGCGAGGTGCTGCGGCGGCGCTTCCAGCGCGCCCGCGCTGAGGAGGGCAGAGCCGAGGGCTGGAGCGCTCTGCCGAACCTGGTGATCGTCGATGGCGGTGCGGGCCAGCTCGCCGTGGCCCTGGAGGTCCTCAAGGAGGTCGGTCTGGCGCACATCCCGGCGGTGGGCCTGGCCAAGCAGGAGGAGGAGCTGTACCTGCCGGGGCGCCAGGAGACGCTGCGCCTGCCCCGGGATTCCGAGGCCCTCTTCCTCCTGCAGCGCATCCGCGACGAGGCGCACCGCTTCGCCGTGCGCCTGCACCACAAGGTCCACGAGGAGAAGAGCCTGGCCTCGCAGCTCGAAGAGGTGCCGGGCATTGGCGCCAAACGCAGGAAGGCACTGCTCAAGGCCTTCGGCTCGCTCGACGCCATCCGCGCTGCGTCGGTGGAGGAGCTGGCCGCCGTGCCGGGGATGACGCTGGCGGCGGCCAGGAAGTTGCACGAGGCACTGTAGAGGCCGGGCCGGCGAGGCCGCAGGCGCTACGAGCCGGAGTCCCCGCCGGCAGTGCCCTGCGCGATGCTGGCCGCGATGATCGGGCCCGCGCGTGCCACCGTCCAGCGCAGGGCATCCTGCACGATCCGCTCGCCCAACGCGGCGTCGCCCTGCTCGCAGGCACGCAAGAGCTGGCGGTGGAATTCGAGCGATTCCTCCACCCGCCCTTCCACCGTGTAGGCCAGGCGCAGGTAGCGCTCGGCATGCTCGCGCAGGGCCTCCACCTGCATGAGCAGACTCTTGCGCCTGGTGACCTGATAGAGCGACAGGCGAAACAGCCACTCCTTCCGCAGGTAGACCGCAAGCTCCGCCGTCACCGCCAGCACCTCGATCTCGGCAAACTGCTGCCTGAGCTTTTCCACATCTGCCAGGGCCAGCATGCCGATGGCCAGCCGGGCAGCCAGGCCCTCGATGCCCACCCGCAGCGCATAGAGCTCCTCAAAGGCCTCCATCGAGAGTGGGGAGACGCGCGCCCCCTGGTTCGACACCATCACCACCAACCCTTCGCGGCTCAGGGTGCGCAGGGCCTCGCGAATCGGGGTCCGGCTGACGCCGAACATCTGGGTGAGCTCCTCCTGGCGCAGCCAGGCTGAGGGCGGGATTTCGCCCAGCAGGATCATGTGCCTGAGCTGGTGGTAGACGGCGTCATGGGCGGGGCCTTTGGCCGCCTCGCCGCTCACAAACGTTTGCACTGCTGCCGGCGCAGAGGGAAGGCGGGCTCCCTTGGGCCAGGGCCGGCCGCGGCGGGCACGGCTGCCCTGTGGGCGGCTCGCCTGAGCGCCACTCTTGCCCTCTGCATCATTGGTCGGGACCGGGTGCAAAGTCGGTTCCATCTGCTCGTCTCCTCCCCAGGCGGGTGCCCTCTGCCGCGTACGTTGGCGGCCCAGGTGCACTTCACCAGGAGAGATGAAGGCCCGGGGAGGCGAGGACGGTATGGCCCCCAAAGGCGCGCCGCGCCTCCCGATAGGTCAGTGCGGCCTGAGAGTAGTCGCTCAGGTGGGTGAGGATGAGAGTCTCCACCTGCGCCTCTCTGGCCAGCGTTCCGGCCTGGAACGCTGTCATGTGCCCGTGTTCCAGCAGATTGTGGCCGTCTGGAGTGGGATACGTGGCCTCGCTGAGCAGAAGCCGGGCCCCGCCCGCAAAATCGACAAGGGCGTCGGACAGCGCTCCATCTGCCGTATATACTACTCCCAGGTCTGGAAAACGCAAACATAGCGTCTCCACCGGGTGCTGGCCGGGCATGGTGTCGACATGCAATGCGCCGATGGTGAACCCCTGGCCCGCCGGAACGGGCGTAAACGGGAAGGCCGCTGCCAAGGGCCTGGAGAGCGTCGGCAGGGTCGGAATATCGAACGCCTCGTCGAGGAGGTCCAGTGCGCGTTTGAGGCCCGGCGGGCCGTACAGGGGCACGGGCGGCAAGGCCACAGGGAAGCGGCGGTAGTAGGCCAGGGCCAGCAGGTCCGAACAATGGTCTGCATGCTCATGGGAGACGATGATGGCGCTCAGGCCATCGTGGCCGGCGTCGGCCGTCAGGCCCATCACCACGCCGGGGCCGCAGTCGATGAGGATCTGCTGATTGCCATGGGTGAGCAGGTAGCCGGGGGCTGCGATGTTGCGGGAAGGCGCGCCCGCGCGGCATCCGAGGATCGAGAGTTCGCTCTTCATTGGTCCAGCACATTCAGCCTTGTGCCGTGTCGAAGGCCCACCCGAGCGCGCTCGCCAATGGGGAGGCGTGCATCCGCGAGGAAGGAGACCACGGCACCGGTCGCCAGCCGGCCGAAGACGGTGTAGGTTCCGCCCGCGTACTCACAGCCGGTGACTTCGACCGCCACGCCCTCGGGGTCCAGCATCAGGTCCGTCGGGCGGACGGTAAGGGTGACTATATCGCGATCTGACGGGAGGGCCTGGTTCACCGGGGCAATCAGGCCAGGGGCGAGCTCTACCGTGCCCTCTGGCCGGCAACGGGCCTTGAGGGTGATGGCACGGCTGACGAACTCGGCGACGAAGGCATTGGCCGGCTGGGTCCACAGGCGCTCCGGTGTATCGTACTGCTCGATGCGGCCGTCGCGCAGCACCACGACGCGGTCGGCGATGGCGAGCGCTTCGCTCTGATCGTGGGTCACGAACAGTGTCGTCACGCCGCTCCTGCGCAGCAGAGCCTCGAGATCGGCCCGCAGGGCGACGCGTAGCTGTGGGTCCAGCGCCGCCAGGGGCTCGTCGAGCAACAACACGCGTGGATCGGTCGCCAGAGCGCGGGCGATGGCCACACGCTGGCGTTGGCCGCCCGACAGCTCGCTCACCGGCCGGTGAGCGAATTGCGAGATGCGGCACAGGTCGAGCATCTCCTGCACCCGTCTGTCGCGCTGCTCCCTGTTTGCGCCCTGCATGCGCAGTCCAAAGGCCACGTTGCCACTGACGTCCAGGTGGTCGAACAGGGCGTAGCTCTGGGGCACCCAGCCGATGCGGCGCTTCTCCGGCGGCAGCTTGAGGGTGTCGGAGCCGTCGAGCAGCAGGCGCCCCCGGCTGGGCTGGACCAGCCCCGCCACGATGCGCAGGAGCGTGGATTTGCCGCAGCCAGACGGCCCCACCACCACGACCAGCTCGGCCGGCCGCACCGACAGGGTGATGTCGGTGACCGCGGCCACGCTCGAGCCCGGATAGGCGAAAGTGATGTTCTCGAAATCGATAGAAGTAGCTTTGCTCGGTTTGTTCATGCCTGGCCCACTCTCCCCCCGCCGAGACGCTCCAGAGCGATGGTGGCCGGGATAACGAACAGAAGGAAGCATAGCGTGATGGCGGCCGCCTGCTCGACGCGGCCGGTGATGTAGGCCGAATACAGCTCGACCGGCAGCGGCTTCAGCGACGGGGTGAACAGGAAGAAGGAGACGTTGAATTCTCCCATCGACAGGGTAACGACCATGATCGTGGCGGCCAACAGTGCGCCGCGGACCTGCGGGAGAACGACGAAGAGCAACCGTTTGACCGTGCCTGCGCCCAGGGTGGCAGCCACCGCTTCCAACTCGCGGAGCCGTGGATGGGAAAGGGGGGCAACCAGCGCGCCGACAAAGAATGGCAGCGTATACAGCAGGTGGCCGGCGACGAGCAAGCGCCCGTCTCCGCGCATGGCCGGGTAGGCAAGGATCAGTGCCAGAGCCATGGCGATGCCGGGGATGGCGATGGGCACCATGGTCAACGCGCTGAGAAGCTGGCGCCCCGGAAAGTCGTAGCGGGCGATGAGCCACGCGGTGGGCAGCCCGACAAGCACGTCGAGCACCAGGATCAGTACGGCCAATCGGAGGCTGAACCAGGCATAGGGGCTGATCTGCTGCCAGCCTTCGGCCAGCCAGCGCATGGTGATGCCGCCCGCCCAGAACCCATCGGCCCAGTTGCGGGTGGTGGCCACGATCACCACGAGCGGGATGGGCGCCAGGCAGATGAGGGCTGTTACCCAGGCAAAGGTGGCGCCAACTTGCTGGACCGGGTCAGGGCGGGCCTTTTGCGACGGAAGGGAAGCCGCCAATTCCTATGCTCCTTCTCGTGTGCTCGCCCGCCGACGCCTTGTGCGGGCAGTGTCGAGGTTGCCGACTCCGAACAGGATGGTGGTTGTGATGAGCATCAACAGGAGGCTGAGGGCCCCAGCCTGGGCGGGCTTGAAATTCTCGGTGAACGCCGCTGCGATCTCGAGCGGCACTACCCGGTAGCCCCGGCTGAGCGTGGCCGCCGTGCCAAAGGCGCCGAAACCGGTGGCCAGGCTCAGGCTGGAGGCGCTGATGATCGCCGGGCGCAGCGCGGGGAGGATGACCTCAAAGTAGACGCGCAGGGTCGACGCGCCGAGGGTGCGGGCGGCGTCGATGGAGTCCTGGGAGATGGCCGAAATGGCGCCGCGCATCACCAGGACCACCCTGGGGATCTGGAAGTAGAGGTAGCCGAGCAGCATGCCCCAGAAGGTGTAGGCCAGCACCAGTTCGCGCCTGCCGGTCACCCTCTCGATCAACTGGGGGACGACTCCCGTCAGGCCAAAGTTCAGGATGACAAAGAAGCCGATGACGATCCCCGGCAGGCTGAGGGGGATGGTGAGCGCGACTGCGAGCCACTTGCGGCCGCGCCCACCCTTGCCCTCGATGTAGATCGCCGCGGGGATGCAGATGACGAGCGCCAGCACGGTGGAGAGGACGGAGATGATGGCCGTGTTCATGAAGGCACGGAGATAGGTCGACGATGTGATCACCTCGCCATACAGGGCCAGGGTCAGCCCCTTGCCGGCCTCGGGCTGGAGGCTGCGCTGGGCGAGGATGATGAGCGGCCAGAACAGCAGCGTGAGCACGATGATCAGAAAAGGCGCCGAAAGCGTGCTGGCCCACATTCCAGGGCGTTGAGGTTTCTCCATGCCGTCTCTCTCCCACCACAACCGGCGGCTCGGATGGGCCGCGTTACTTGACGACCTCGCTCTTCCAACGGTTGACGACGGCGCTCTGTACGCTGTTCATCTTGGCAAAATCGACCGGGATCAGCCGCGCATAGTCGCTGGCCGGCGCCATCTGCTGGGCGATCTTGGGGTCGATCTGCACCTGGCTGCGGACGGGCCGCAGGTAGCTCTCGGTGAAGAGTCTCTGGCCCTCATCCGAGAGCACAAAGTCGATGAGTTGCTTCCCCAACTCGGGATGCGGGGCGTTCTTGACCAGCGAGATGACGTAGGGGATGGCGATGGAGCCTTCACTCGGGATGACGACCTGGATGTGCGCCTGGTCGATGTACTCGAGCTTGTACCCGTTAAAGTCGGCATCGATGAGGATGGGAATCTCGCCCTGCTGCACCATGGCGGTTGCCGTCTGGGCTGGCAGGCTCAGGCCATTCTTCTTGAGCTGGGCAAAGTACTGCATCCCGGGGTCAAAGTTGTCGAGCGTGCCACCCAGAGCCAGGTTCCCGGCCACCACCACCGAGTACCCCACCGCAGCCTGGGTAGGATCGAGGAAGCCCACCTTGCCGCTGTACTGAGGATCGAGCAGGTCTTTCCAACTCTTGGGCACGGGCGCACCCTTGAGTTGGTCGGTGTTCACCAGGAAGGCGATTGCGCCCTGGTGGATCGTCATCCACTTGCCGTCGGGGTCCTTGAGGTTATCGGGAATCTGGCTGAACACGGCCGGCTTGTACGGGGCGATGAGGTCCTTCTGGGCTGCCTGAATGCCGAAGACGATGCCGAAGTAGGCGGCATCGGCCTGCGGCTTGGCGGCCTCGGCTTCCAGCGCCGCCAGGGTCTGGCCCGAGTTCTTGGGGTCGGAAGGCGCCTGGATGCCCGTCTTTGCAGTGAAGGCCTTGAGGACTGCGCCCCAGTTGGCCCACTGCTCAGGTGTGTTGTAGGTGATCACTGGGCCCTTGCTGGCGGCCGGGGCCTGGCCGCCTGTGCCGCAGCCGCTGACGATGAGGGAGAGAACACAGACCCCGATCAGAACAAGTGCGATCCTGGACCTCATGGGCCTTTCCTCCTTGGGGTGTGCGAGCGACCGATAACGATGGGGATACAGGCCGCGGCGGGAGATGTCGCGGAAATACTGTATCCAATAATCCTTTACATTATACACTAATTCCGGTGCAAGTCAAATGCGCAGAGGCGGTGGGGTGTGCTTCAACTGGGGCAGAGCGGCGGCTGAGCGACAGCCGCGGTGGGGCAGCCGGCCCCCCTCCCCGCGACGCCGTGGGGAGCGAGAGTCCCTGGGCTTGGGGGTAGGGCGGGCAGCCGGCAAGGCAACCTGGCCTCGGGTTCCTGCCGAGCCGCCCGCCCCTGAAGGAGCTGGAGCGCCCTCCTCCTGTGGAGATCGCTCAGTGTCTCAGGATTTCGGGCACGGGGCCTTGTGCCGGCAGGCTCAGGCGCGGGCCTCGCCGTTGCGCGAGAGGGCGCCGAGCAGGAAGGCCAGCCCCCACACAAAGACCCAAATGCCATAGCCGGCAGCAGCGGTCTCGCTCAGGAAGAGCGCGCCGCCGCCGGCGATGAGGACGAGCCCGGTCAGGGCAAAAGCGATGGCGAGGATGGTCCCTCCGTTGGCGGGGTGGGCAGCCGGTTGTGTAGACATGGTTTCCCTCCTGTATGCGCGGCGTGCTGCGTGAGGCAGTGCCCGGCCTCGCGGGCCCCAGCACAGCACACACCACGCGGCGCGTAGTACCGATTTCTAGCCCGGGCCGTAGCCGGCTTCGAGTGCGGCCAGGTCCATGCCGAGGGTGAGCAGCCGCTCGGCCCAGGGGTCCACCCTGCTGCCCGGCTGTGCCATCACCGTCTTCAGGTAACGCCGGCACTGCGGGCAGATGTAGAGGCGGTGCGGGCTGCCAGCGGCGGCGTAGTAGGCCTGCTGGTCGGCGTCGTGGCAGAAGGGGCAACCCACCCGCGAGTAGGGCCACAACGTGCTGCAGCGCGAACAGATCAGGGTGCGCGCCGCCGGGTCGCCGGCCAGGATGGCGAGGTCCGGCAGGCCGCCACAGACCGGGCACGTGCCCCGGCCCCAGGCCTCCATCTCGCCCTGCAGGGTCGGGGCGATGCCGGCTGCCGCCCACTCCAGGTAGGGCACGATAGCGAGGCCGGCCAGGGTATCGGCGAAGCTCAGCTCGCCTCGCTGGCCGGGCGCGAGCGTGGGGTCGAGGAAGGCCTGGCGGGCGCGCGCCAGCCAGTCCTCATCGGCCGGCAAGGAGCAGCCAGGGTCGTGGCGGCGCCAGGCGTCGACCATCACCCGCGCCCAGGCCATCAGAGCGTCGGCCGACAGGGGCAGATCGGCCAGGTCGAGCTGGGGCTGCCCGGCAAGCACCCGCTCGCGGCGGAGGGTCCAGGTGAAGGCACCGTGGGCTGCCGCCAGCGCGTCGCGTGTAGCAAACTGCACGGCGTAGAGCGCTTCCCAAAAGGGCACCAGCCTGCACAGGCCTGGCTGTGACTGCGCCGCCTGCCTGAGCCGGTCGAGAGTCGTAGCGTCGCCACCGGCCAGCGCGACATGCTGCGCAAGGGCCTGCCTCACGCCTGCCTCAGCCATGATCCGCTCCCTCTCCGGCGGCCGGCCCCAGCATGGGCAGGAAGCGTGCCGCCAGGGCAAAGACGAGCACCGCAGCGGCCAGCGCGCCGACCAGGATCGCGACCTCCATCCAACTGGGCACGTAGGTGGTGCCGGCCGGGCGCCAGATGGCGAACATGCTGATGTTGGCCCGGTTGAGCGCCAGGCCCACGAGGCCGACCAGCGACCCCGCGAGCAGGCCGCCGCTCGACTCGCGCAGCCTGCGCCGGCCAAAGATCAGCGCCGGCGCGACGATGCCGACCAGCACCTCGGCCCAGAAGAGCAGGGTGAGCGCTCCGGGCCTGAAGAGAAGGCCCAGCTCGCCGGCCACCGCCAGGTCCACGAACTTGAGGCCGCCGTAGACCAGGAGGAATGCGGCCACTGCCTTGCCCAGGTTCGCCAGGAGATGCGTGTGCACCTCCCTGCCGTAGGCCTTGGCGGCCAGCACCGAGACCAAGATCACCATGCACAGCCCGCCCGCCACCGCCGTCAGCAGGAAGAGCAGAGGCAGGATGGGCGTCCACCACAGGGGGTGCAGCTTGGCCTGCAGGAGGAGCCACATCGAGCCCAGCGACGACTGGTGCAGGCTGGAGAGGATGATGCCTGCGCTGACAAAGACGATGGTGAAGGTACGGATCAGGCGGTGCGGCCCCTCCCAACCCAGCTTCTCGAGGACCACCGGGCTGAACTCGAGGACCAGGACGAGCAGGTACAGCATCACGCACCAACTGATCTCGAACATGAACGACTTGGGGTTCAGGAAGGCGATGATGTTGTAGAAGCGGTGGGGCAGGCCCAGGTCGACCAGCAGCACGGCGCAGACCATGGCGTAGCCGAGGAGGCCCGCCAGCACCACCGGGGGCACCAGGACGTGGTAGCGCTCGTCGTTCAGCAGGTAGACGACGGCGGCCAGGGTAAAAGCCCCTGCCGAGAAGGGCACGATAAAGACGTCGAAGCTGATCCAGATGCCCCAGGGGTAGGCATCGCTCAGGCCGGTGGTGGCGCCGAGCCCCCGCATGAAGCGCACCACCGCGGCCCCCAGGCCCAGCGCGGCGAGGGCGGCCAGCGCCAGGAGCACGAGCACCTCGGCCCACGAGAGGGGCAGGGCTTTCCTCAATCCAGTGCGCCAGGTTGTCATGGCTTGGGCTCCTTCGTGGCAGTGGTTCGGGCGGCCAGTGCCCTGCGCCGGCTGTACCACTGCATGCCGGCGAGGATTGCCGCCACGCCGACGGCGATGGCCGGCGTGCCAACGTGGGCCAGCTCATCGTTCAGTTGGGTGACTGGCTCGGTGCCCAGGGTCGGCTGGCCGAGGTACTCGAAGGGGGCCAGCACGCTTTCGGGCACGGCCACCGGCTCGCTGCTCAACGTGGGCAGCCCCAGCAAGTCGAAAGGCAACGCCGAGAGGATGAGCACGTTGGTGCCGCCGCCTTCCTCCTTGCCATAGAGGTGCGGGAAGTAGCGGTCGGGGTGAGCCTGAAGCCGCGCCTCGGCCAGGGCGATCATCTCCTCGCGCTCACCGAAGCGGAGGGCGCCCGATGGGCAGGTCTTGACGCAGGCAGGCTGCAGGCCCTCGGCCTGGCGGTCGAAGCAAAAGTGGCATTTGCGGATGTAGCCGGCGGGCTTGTCCCACTCGAAGCGGGGGATGCGGAAGGGGCAGGCCGTCATACAGTAGCGGCAGCCGATGCACCGCGAGTCGTCGTAGACCACGATACCCTCCGGCGTGCGGTGCATGGCGCCCACGGGGCAGGCCGAGACGCAGGCCGGGTGCAGGCACTGCATGCACTGGCGCTTGAGGAAGCTCCAGTACAACTTGCCTTCGTACTCCACCTCGCGCATCTGCACGAGCGTCCACGTCTCGGCCGAGAGGCGGAGGGGGTTCTGGTAGCTGCCCTGGTTGAAGGTCTTCTCCGCCGGCAGGTCGTTCCACTGCTTGCAGGCCACCTGGCAGCCGTGGCAGGCCGTGCAGCGGGTGGTGTCGATGAGCATAGCTTTCGTCATGGGGCGACTCCTCCATGGACTGACCACTGGCCGTTACGCCCTCCGGATATCGACCAGGAATGCCTTGTACTCCGGGATCATCGTGTTGCCGTCGCCCACGTGGGGGGTGAGGTCGTTGGCCGTGTCGCCGGTGGCCAGGCCCGCCCAGCCAAAGTGCCAGGGCATGCCGACCTGATGCACCTGACGGAAGGTGGCGGTCGCCTTGTCCCACAGGCGCAGGGGCTTGTAGCGCATGGTGACAATGGCCACGGCCTTGATCTCGCCGCGTGCCGAGCGGATGACGACCTGTTGCCCGCTGGAGATGCCCTTCTCCTGGGCCAACTCGGGGCTGATCTCCACGAACATTTCGGGCTGGACCTCTGCCAGCCAGGGCAGGTTGCGCGACATGGCGCCGGCCTGCCAGTGCTCGGTCACGCGGAAGGTAGTGGCGACGATGGGGAACTGCTGCAGGTCGCCCAAGTTGTCGCCGATGGCCTGGCCCTTGGCGGCATCCCACAGCTTGATGACCGGGTTGTTCTGCACCGCCGAGAGCAGGTTGCGCACTGGGCTCTCGACCGGCTCATAGTGCTCGGGCAGCGGGCCCTCGTTCAGGCCGCTGAAGAGAGCTGCTTTGAGGTCGGGGTGCATGATGAAGGCGTCGTCGCCCCCGGGCTTGGCGGGGTCGGTCGTGGCGCCAAAGTCGGGCACATCGTAGCCCGTCCATTTGGCCCCATCCCACCAGATGAGGGCCTTGTCCTTGGCCCAGGGCTGGCCCTGGCTATCGGCCGAGCAGCGGTTGTAGATGATGCGCCGGTTGACCGGCCAGACCCAGCCCCAGTAGGGGTAGATGCCCAGGCCGCCCGGGTCCTTGGTGCCGCGGCGCATACAGGAGGGCAGGATCACGCCGGTGCCATCGTCGCGCGGGTAGTAGTAGCCGGCGTAGACCCAGGCGCCACAGGCGGTCGAGCCGTCGGCGCGCAGTTGGGCAAAGGTCGAGAGCAGGTCTCCCTTGGCGGCGACTGTGGAGGCGTCCTTGACGTCGCGCGTATAGTAGCCGTTGATCTCCTTGGCCACCGCCGTGGCCGCCGGCGGGTCGCCGTACTCCCAGGTCAGGTTCAGGATTGGCTCGGCGAAGATGCCGCCCTCGGCCTGGTAGCGTTTCTTCAGCTCACGATAGATGCGGTCGAAGATCCAGATATCTTCCTGGGCCTGTTCGGGCCTGGCAGCGACCTGGCGGCGCCACTGGATCAGCCGCCCGCTGGTGACGATGGAGCCCGCCTTCTCCAGCGCGTCGGCTGCCGGCAGCAGGAAGACCTCGGTCTGCACCGTGGCCGGGTCCACCCCGGGTGCCTTCCAGAAGGCGGCGGTCTCGGTCTCGAACAGTTCGTGCACGACCATCCACTTGAGCTTGCCGAGGGCTTGCCGCTCAAAGCGCGAGTTGGGCCCTGAGACGGCGGGGTTCTGGCCCATCAGCCAGAGGCCCTGGATGGTTCCGGCCTCGATGGCGTGGAAAAGGCTGATCCAGGAACAGTCGCCGCTCACCTTGGGGAGGTAGTCGTAGCAGTAGTCGTTGGCCTCGGTGGCCGTATCGCCCCAGTAGGCCTTGAGCAGGCTGACCAGGAAATTGGGCGTGTTCTTCGAGTAGCCCTTGCCGGCGGCTTTGACCTGCCGGTCGAGGTAGGCCTTCAGGTTGGGGTGCGCCGCCGCGGTGGGCGCAGCCAGGTAACTGGTGAGGGTGTGGTAGAGCAGGCCCATGTCGGTGGAGCCCTGCACGTTCGACTCGCCGCGCAGCGCATTCACGCCGCCGCCGGGCAGGCCGATGTTGCCCAGGAGGAGCTGCAGGATGGCCAGGATGCGCACGTTCTGCGAGCCCACGGTGTGCTGGGTCTGCCCCATGGCGTAGAGGACGGCGCCCGACTTGCCGGGCTGGCCCGTCTTGGCGTACTCGGCAGCCAGGGCGAGGAACTGGTCGCGGGGCGTGCCGCAGACGCGTTCCACCATCTCGGGCGTGTAGCGCGCATAGTGCCGCTTGAGGACCTGGAAGACGCACTGGGGCGACTCGAGGGTGGGGTCGGCCTTGGGGTTGCCCTGCGCGTCGAGTTGGTAGGCCCAGGTGCTGCGGTCGTAGCTGCGCTTGGCCGGGTCGTAGCCCGAGAAGTAGCCATCCAGATCGGCCGGCCCCTCAAAGTCGGGGTGGACCAGGAAGCTGGCGTTGGTATAGTGAACCACATACTCCCGGTGGAAAAGGTTGTTCTCCAGGATGTAGCGGATCAGCCCGCCCACGAAGGCGATATCGGTGCCGGGGCGGAGAGGCGCGTAGAGGTCGGCCACGGCGGCGGTGCGGGTGAAGCGGGGGTCGACGACGAGCAGCTTGGCACCCCGGTCGTCACGGGCACGGTTGATCCAGGCCATCGAGGCGGGATGGTTCTCGGCCGGGTTGCAGCCGATGGCCAGAACGCAATCCGAGTTCTTGAGGTCCACCCAGTGGTTGGTCATGGCGCCACGGCCATACGTGTTGCCGAGACCGGCAACCGTGGCGGAGTGTCATATCCGCGCCTGGTGTTCGATATACACCAGGCCGAGGGACCTGGCCAGCTTGCCGGCCAGGTAGCAATCCTCGTTGTTGTTCGCCGCGCCGCCCAGGAAGCCGATGGCCCGGGTGCGGTTGACGGTCACATCGCCCTCTTGGGTCTCAAAGGTCGCGTCGCGGGTCTTCTTGATGCGGTCGGCAACGAGGGGCAGGATCTCCTCCCACGTCATCTCCTGCCAGGCGCGGGCGCCCGGGGCGCGGTAGAGGGGCTTGTGCAGGCGCAGCGGGCTATTGGCCAGTTGGCCGACGGAGACCGACTTGGGGTCGAGGGCGCCGCGGTTGATGATGTGGTCGGGGTCGCCCTCCGAGTTGATGATGCGGCCGTTGTGGTCGGTGGCGATGACCAGGCCGCAGCCTACCGAGCAGTACGGGCAGATGGTCTGCTTCTCGCCGATGGGCTTGTGGAGGTGGAAGCGCGGCACCTCTTCGGCCGCCGAGATGCCCCTGGGCAGGAGCAGGCCGCCGATGGAGGCCCCGGAGAGCTTGACGAAAGCGCGTCGACTCAGTCTCATGGTCCATGCTCCTTAGGACGGGGTGCAGCAGCCAGGCACATTCCTGGGCCGCATGACCGGCGCCGGCAGCGGCGGGGATATGGGGATTGTGTAGTTTGCCACTTCCCTGCTTATCATATCACAAAAAGCCCTACAATGTCAAGCGAAAATCGTGAAATTGTCGGGCCATTTCCCCGCTTTTCGTCAGCAATCTTCCTGACAAAGCCGGGAAACGCAAACTTGCCTGGGGTACCAATGGGATGGGCAGAGGGGGCTGAAAGGCCCTTGTGGAGCGCCGGCGGAAGGGTATAGACTGGTGATAGCGAGTGAAGCCATCCGCAGGGGAGGGGGCTGTGCACTGCGAGAACGCCTTCTACTTTCTGCCCCGCCACGAGATCGCGAGACGTCTGCAGTTGCCCTGGGCGTGCAATGCCCAGGGCCGCAGAGGCCACCTGTACAAGGGCCCGTGGAGGCACGTGTGGGTGGAACTGCACGACTATCCTATCGCCGACGATCGGGCCTGGCTGCCGGAGATGCACGAGTTTGTGGGCAGAATGGGCACGCGGGTGCAGATGGAGGCCGAGGCCTATGTGGACCTGCTCTCGTTCAAGCTCTTCCTGCGGCAGCGTATCGAGCGCAAGTATCAGGTGCCGGGCGAGAACCCGTGGCTGTGAGGCAGCGAACCGGGGCTGGGTTTCCCGACCCGGCCCTACGCTTTTGCTCTCTCAATACCCGGCTGCCACCCCCTGGCTGCAACCAGTTGCCTTGCCTGGCACAGGGCTAGGCAAGCCCTGGGATACTCAGAATGACTCTTACGGCGTCGGTGGCCAGCGGATTCACCTACGATTCTGGGATATACCCCCCATGGGGGTTTGACTTGCGGCCTGGGCAAGCCTATGGTATGGAAGAGTGGAGCCTCTGCCGCGCCGGCCCTTCGGCGCTGCCCCGCATCCAAGGAGGGAGGCCATGCCCGAGCCCATCCACTGGCCCGCCGCGGTCGCTGAGACGGTGCGCAACCTGGCGCGCCTCTTGCAGGCCGACACGTCGAACCCGCCCGGAAACGAGCTGCCCGCCGTCCTCGCCATTCGTGATATCCTACAGCGCGAGGGGCTGCCCGACGATGCCGTCACCATCATCGAATCGGCCCCGAACCGGGCGAACCTGATCGCCCGGCTGCGCGGCGACGGCAGCGCGCGGCCGCTCCTTCTCACGGGGCATGTGGACGTCGTGCCGGTGGAGCGCGAGCGCTGGACGCACGACCCCTTCGGCGGCGAGGTGGCCGATGGCTGCATCTGGGGCCGTGGCGCCCTGGATATGAAGGGTTTCCTGGCGATGTACCTGGAGGCCTTTCTGCTTGTCCGCCGTCAGGGCCTGCCGCTGAAGCGCGACCTGATCCTGGCCGCCATTGCCGATGAGGAGGCGGGCTTTGACTACGGCTCGCGGTACCTGGTGGACCACTGCCGCGAGCTGATCGACGCCGAGTTTGCCTTCAACGAGGGCGGGGCGATGACCCTGCACATGGGCAACGTCCGCCTCTACCCCATCCAGGTGGCCGAAAAGGGCGTCTGCTGGCTGCGCATGGCCGCCCAGGGCCAGGCCGGCCACGGTTCGATGCCCCGTGAGGATAACGCCGTCATGCACCTGGCCGAGGCGTTGGGCCGCCTGCGCCGGGCCGGGCACCTGCCGGTGCACATCACGCCCACGTTCAAGAGCATGGTCGAGGCGCTGGCCGGCCAACTGCGCTTTCCGGCCGGGGTGCTCGTGGGCCTGCTCGGCCATCGGGTGGGCGCCGAGCTGGCCCTGAAGGTGCTGCCCGAAAGCGCGCGGCCCTTCCTCGTGCCCATGCTCAGCAACTCGGTGACGCCGACCATGCTCGCCGCCGGCAGCAAGGAGAACGTCATCCCGGCCACCGCCTCGGCCACGCTCGACTGCCGCCTCCTCCCCGGCCAGACGCCCGAGAGCGCCATGGGCGAGATCCTCGCCATCACGGGCCGGCGGGTGACCCTGGAGCCCATCCACACCACCGCCGGCGCCGAGTTTTCCACCGACACCCCCCTCTACCGCCTGCTGGTGCAGGCGACGCGCCAGATGGACCCCGGCGCGGTCGTCGTGCCGCTGATGAGCCCGGGCGCGAGCGACGCCGCCGAGTACCAGCGGGCCGGCATCAAGGTCTACGGGTTCACCCCCATGGTGCTGCCCAAAGGGTTCCCCGTCCTCGATCTCGGCCACGGCCACGACGAGCGCCTGCCGATCTCGGCCATCGAGACGGGGCTGCCGGTGCTGTACGAGGTCATCCGCGAGTTCTGCGCCGCCTGAGAGGGGCATGGCTCACCGCAAAGGCGCCAAGGCCCGCGCCAAGGGTGTATGGGCCTTGGCGCTTCTTTGCGCTTTCGTGCCTGCTCCGAAGACACGCGCCTCATTCAGCCCGGCAAAGCCCACCTTGGGTGAGGGCCGGAAGGCAGCGGAGCGAGTGACCCGGCTTCTGCCCAAGCCTCCCACCGTTCTGGGATACACCCATGGGCGGAACCCCCGTCTTGACATGGAGCGCAACGTGGGGTAGAATAATCCCGAACTCCGCTTCGGAATTACCGCAGGGGGATGGAGATGCGCTTTTCGGCCAAGGAGCAGTACGGGCTGCGGGCGATGGCCGAGCTGGCCGCCCGGTACGGCGCGGGCCACGTGCCCCTGAGCGAGGTCGCTCTGAGCCAGGGCATCGCGCTGGCGACGCTCGAGCAGATTGTGGCGCCGTTGCGCCGGGCCGGCCTCCTGGTGAGCACCCGCGGGGCCGCCGGGGGCTACGCTCTGGCCCGCCCACCCAAGGAGATCTCCGTGGGCGATGTGCTGCGCGCCTTGGAAGGAGCGCTGGTGCCCATCCCGTGCCTGGAGGAAGCGGGCAGCACGCGGTGCGCACGGGCCGGCGAGTGTACCACGCGCCCGGTGTGGGCGCTGGTGCACGCAAAGCTGAGTGAGACCCTGGATAGCCTGACCCTGGCCGACGTCTGCAGCCAGGAAATCGACTTGAGGAGATAGAGAGCCCGTGTCACTGTGGCGAACCCTACGTGAAGACCTGGAGACCGTCTTCAGCAAGGACCCTGCTGCCCGCAGCAAGTGGGAGGTCCTGCTCTGCTACCCCGGCTTGCACGCCCTTTGGATACACCGCCTGGCCCATGCCCTATGGCGGCGCGAGCACCGGCTGCTGGCGCGCGTCCTGTCTCACTGCAACCGCTTCCTGACCGGCATTGAGATCCACCCTGGCGCGCAGATTGGCCGCCGCTTCTTCATCGATCACGGCATGGGCGTGGTCATCGGCGAGACCACCGAGATCGGCGATGACGTGCTCCTGTACAAGGGGGTCGTCTTGGGTGGGACGACCCTGGAGAAAGGCAAGCGCCATCCGACCATCGGCAACGGAGTGGTGGTCGGCTCCAATGCCGTTGTCCTCGGGGCCATCACTGTGGGCGACTATGCCAAGATTGGCTCCGGCGCGGTGGTGGTCAAGCCGGTGCCACCTGCAGCCACCGTGGTCGGTGTGCCGGGGCGCGTGGTGCCCAAGACCGGCCCCACGGTGCCCAAGCTGGACCTGGATCACGGCCGCCTGCCCGACCCCGTTGTGGAGGCGCTGCGCTGCCTTGAGGCGCGCATCGAGGCCCTGGAACGCGCGCTGGCACAGAAGGGAACCACCGGAGCCGAAGGAACTGAGGGGGCTGAGGGCGTGTTGGTCCGCCGTGAGCTCCCCAGTTCCGCCAGTACCCTTAGCCCCCTATAGAGGAGAAGAAGCCTATGGTACCCAAGCCTGATCGCACCGTGTACATGGACCATGCGGCGACCACCCCGGTGGACCCTCGGGTGGTCGAGGCCATGTTGCCCTACTTCAGCACCCAGTATGGCAACCCGTCGAGCATCTATGCTCTGGGCCGCGAGGCCGCCGACGCCCTCGACCGGGCGCGCAAGACGGTCGCTGCCATTCTGCACACCCAGCCCCGCGACGTCATCTTTACCTCGGGGGGCAGCGAGTCCGACAACCTGGCCATCCGCGGCTGCGCCTTTGCGCAGCGCAAGCAGGGCAAGAACCACATTGTCACCTCGCCCATCGAGCACCACGCCGTGAGCCATACGGTCGACCAGCTCGTCAAAGAGTTCGGGTTCGAATCCACCGTGGTGCCCGTGGACCGCTACGGTGTGGTGGATCCGGCCGAGGTGGAGCGGGCGATCACCGACCGCACAGCGCTGGTGACGATCATGTATGCCAACAACGAGGTCGGCACCATCGAGCCGCTGGCCGAGATCGCCAAGGTGACCAAGGCCAAGGGGGTGCCCTTCCACACCGACGCGGTGCAGGCGGGCGGCGTGTTGGACCTCGACGTGGAAGCGCTGGGCGTCGATATGCTCTCGCTCTCGGCGCACAAGTTCTATGGGCCCAAGGGCGTGGGCCTGCTCTACGTGCGCCGCTACACCCCGCTCATGCCCATGCAGACCGGCGGCGGCCACGAGCGCAACCGGCGCGCCGGCACCGAGAACGTGCCCTACATCGTGGGCATGGCCAGGGCGCTCGAGCTGGCTTACGAGGAGCGTGAGCGGGTCAACCCCTACGTGGCGGGCCTGCGCGACCGGCTGGTGCAGGGCATCCTCTCGCGCATCCCCGACGTGGAACTGACCGGCCACCCGACGCAGCGGCTGCCCAACAACGCCAGCCTGGTCTTCC
>Ga0078972_1006671_pt1 | contig 26929 bp, 33 predicted proteins | sample YelNatPaOPGAMG01_FD_67568 | JGI IMG/M metagenome (GOLD analysis project Ga0078972, IMG submission 67568) | Hot spring thermophilic microbial communities from Obsidian Pool, Yellowstone National Park, USA - OP-RAMG-01 (SPADES assembly) (version 2) | ecosystem: Environmental > Aquatic > Thermal...
TTGCCCTAGCCTGGTAGGGGGCAGGCCTGCTAAGCCTGTGGTCCGTTTGGGCCGCGCGGGTTCAAATCCCGCACCCCGCGCCTTTTTCGCGTGTTATTCGAAAAGCTTTTAAAGCGGAGCCATCCTAAACTCTTTTGGTGTTGGGTTTGGATGCGCGGCGGAAGGCTTGGCTTGATAGGGTTTTTAGGCGTAGTCATTCGGTGAATAGTAGGCATGCGGCTGAGATGGCTTTGAAGGCTTTTGACAGGGTTTTCGGCGAGCCGGCTGAGGCTGTTATTGAGAGGGTTAAGCGGGGCGAGCTTGATCCTTACAGTGTTTTTGAGAGGTTTGCAGCTGAGCTTGATGGGGCTGGTTTAAGCGCCCATTCTATTAGTGGGTATGTTAATAGGGTTAAGCAGTATTTTGCCTATAACGATGTTGTTTTGGATAAGACTGCTTTCCGCGTTAAGGTTGGCTTGCCCAGGGTTGAGGGGCCTGATGATAGGGCTCCTACTGTTGAGGAGATCCGGCGTATCCTCACGTGGGGGAAGCTTAGGACTAAGGCGTTGATTCTGGTTTTGGCAAGCTCGGGTATGCGTCTTGGCGAAGCCATTAGGCTTAAGGTGAAGGATGTTGACTTCAACTCTAGGCCTGTTAGGGTTAGATTGTCGCCGAAGGTTGCCTCTAAAACGGGTCAGGGCAGGATTGCCTACATTTCAGACGAGGCAGCCGAGTATCTAAAACAGTTTTTGGGCCGGAGACTGAACGAGCCTGAAGCTTGGGTTTTCCCGTCAGAGGCTGATGAGACCAAGCATATGAGCGAGGACCGGGCTTGGAGAACCATTATAGAATGTGTGGAAAAGGCGGGGCTGGGCAAGTCTAAGGAGACGACAATTCATGGAAGGAGAAAGATACATCCCCACAGCTTCAGAAAGTTCTTTTACTCGAGGGTTGTCGGCGTAGTCGGCGAGACAGCAGCCCACGCCATGATGGGCCACGGCTTTTACATGAAAACTTACTATAAGAGAACCGAAGAGGAGAGGGCGAGGGATTATCTTAAATGCATGCCCCACCTCACAGTTTTCGGAGAGTCGCCGGACGTAAGCAGGTTAAAAGAAGAGGCGAAAATTGAAGCTGTAAAAGCCTTCGCCAGAACCCTCGGCATAGAAAACATTGAGGTTAGGATAGCCCGGATCAGAGAGGAGATGCCCGGCATAAGCGACGAAGAAGCCCTTGGAAAAGTTATAAGAGAAGAGCTTGGAATAGCCAAATTAAACGCTCAAATGAAGAGGGAAAACAGCGATCCGAAAAAGATCATAAATGAAGATGAGCTTGAACGGTTTTTGGCTGAGGGCTGGGACGTGCAGACAATCCTTCCAAGCGGCAAAATCCTCATAAGAAAATTAGATTAGCCCAGCAGCTTCGCAAGTTTTTCCACTATATCCTCCTTTGCCCTGTAAATTTCAACTTCACGGGATTTTATGAGAGCGTTAATTAAACCCACAAGGGGCTCAACTATCCTTGAAGTGATCAAGTAATCCACAAGCTCATGTCTAAGGGCATGGGAAGCTTTGTCTAAGCCTTCCTCGTAAATGTAAAGCTTGCCGTTTTTCACTTCGCCGGATAAGCCCTTAAAAGCCTTCGGGATCCACACAAGCTCAAGTTCATGGCCAACTCCAAGCATGTCTTTAAGCCTGTTAAACTCTTTTTGAAGTTGCGCTTTAACGTCAACGTTTCCAACTTTAGCCATTTTTGCCTCAGCCCAACAAACCTTCCTGTAAAGGCTTAATGCAGGCTTGTTTCCGCATAAGGTCAATTTGCATGGCTGCCTCGGAATGGGTGCATACGCCATCCGCCTTGAATCCTGGACAATTACACGCCCAGCTGCCGTTTTCCAGTTTATGGACGCGGTAGCAGCCGTGGAAGCCCTCCACAATATAAATTGAAGGGCAAAGCTGAAAGAGACGTTTTTCCCTAATCAGCCTTTGCACTTTCGCATGGAACTTTTTGGGGTTTTTAATGACAGCTTTAGCCATACGCCTTTCACATCCGCCTTTTAATGGCAACCCATTCTTTGACGAGAACCAGTCCCAAACGGGTTTCCAGCAAAAGGCAGCCTATGCCGCCGTGCTTGGAACTGTCAGCCCTTAACAAGACGCCTGCTACAGGGCCTATAACCGTGTCCACAACAACAGGCATATTTAAAAAGCAGCTAAGAAGGCTTAGGCTACTATTCATGGATCAACCTCCAAATAGTCTTTCCATCCCGTTCAAACCAGAAGAGGCGTTCACCCTTCCACTTTTCAAAGAGATTTCTGGCCTCATCTTTTGTTAAGCCCGCGTCTATAGCGTGGGCAAGAAACTCCTCTTCAGTGCCTTCAACAAAAGTGAAATTAATTTTCTCGAATACTTCCGCTATAGAAGGCCTTGTGCTTGAGTTGAGTTTAACTTCATTTTTAACTGTTGGTGTTTCTGTGCTTGAAAATAGGCTATTTTGAGAAAACGCTGTTGGTGCTTCCACGGGCTTAAACTGGTTTGTTCTCGAGTTCTCAAGTGAACTGACTTCCAGAGGTGTCTCCACAAGTTTTTCAAGGCTTTTTTCCATGCCTTCAACATGGTTTTCATGGACTTTTAGAGGCGTGGAAGGCGTGGATACACCCTGGGAAGTCGAGTCAGTCGAGAACTTGAGAACAAACGGGTAACCGTATTTTCGGGCTATGCGCTTAAGCTTTTCAACGTCAAACTCATAAGCCCAGTAGGGACCTTCAGGCCCTCTCAGACGCCTTTTCTTTCCACTTAAAACCTCGCGCAGCCTATACCCCACCTTTTGCTTGGTTATTTCGCCAAACTCCGGCGTATCCATTTTATTCGGTTTTTTCTCGTCAAGTTTTCCATTGAGCTCCTGAACAAGGGCTTCCCAGATCCGGTTGAAGCTTATGGAATTTGAAGAATAAACTTCAAGCACAGCCTTGACAAGACGGCCTTCAAACGTATTGGCTTCCTCGTTTAATCGTTCATGCTGTAGTTTTTCCAAGAAGCTGCGCAAACTCCCTTCAACATGCAAACCGTGCACGATTTGGATGATGGGCTTCCAGAGCTCTGCCAATCGGCCCTTACATGGCAATTCCACATCCGGCAGTTCCAAGTCTACACTTGCCAAACGCCATTTAAGAAGCATGTCCCGAAGCTGCCTGAACCGTTTAAAATCTTCTCCATCAACATTTGACCAATCTTTTTTCGGCGTCCCCTCAACCATTGGGATAAAAATAAACCGTTCTGCTAAACCCTTAAGCCTTGGCGTTTCTTCGGCAGCGCAGGCTTTAAGGCAGAAGCAACGGAAATACTTGATGAACCGCGTATGTTGAAGAATGAAGGTTCTTGGGATTTTGGCGCCTTGCTTGTAGCCTGCCTTGTATATTTTAGCCTTATCCAAGTCCTTATGCAGCCCTTGAACTTCGTCTTCCAGGATAGTGCGTGGAGCGTCTGAATCGTCTAAATAGCCATAGATATCGGCGGCCGGAATAGTCACGCCGAAAAGGGGCCTATAACAAAGCATCGAAAGCAAAGTGAGGGCTACTGTTTTTCCGCTCTCATTGTCGCCGTAAAAATACACGTAAGGAACCGTTCTAACCTTCTCCTGCTGATAACTCAGCAGAACACAAGCTGCCAGAAAATCTTTGTAAATGGGCTCCAGGTCGAGAAACAAGTCAAACTCGTCGCGCACTTTTTGGAAAAGCTCTTCTCGAGTGGGCACAGGTCCATCATAAAAACCGTAAGGCTCGTAAGGAATTTCTGTCAAATCTTTAGGGGCTATTGGGTGTCCTTCATTTGTTAGGCTTTCTACAACCTTAAAGCCCTCTTCAGTCTTAACCAGAAACGCAGGTTTACCTTGATGGTAAATGGCTTCAAACGGCCCTTGATCGCTTAAGCCGCAAGCCCTATGGAGAGGTTTCTCCTCTTTCCTTTTAGATTTTGGCAAGGGGTAAAAATCGCTACATGCATTATCATTTGCTTGACACTCGCCAGACCAAGGGCAGCCTGAATCAGGCACCTTAAACCGAGCACATTCCCCGCACTTATGTTCTGAAAAGCTTTTATCCGCAGAGCCTTTATCATTCATTTTGACGGCTGCCTCCATGGCTGCTGTTTAAGGGCGACGGTGAAGGCGACCCCGAGGGCCTGCTGCACCGAGAAAAGCTCTTCGCCATCACCGCCGCCTTCCTCCATCTATCTTATTGGCACTTTAAAGTGCGAGCTTTTTCCTGCGCTAACATACTCGCCGTTGTATGATTTGACAACCTCAGCAACCTTGGCGAAGACTTCAGCTCCTAGGAAACCCTTAGGCTTTATAACGAGAAAGCCATCTCTCTCTTCAAAAGCCAAAAGTTTTCGCAAGTCTTCAGGAAATATCTCTGGCCCAAGCTTCTGTTTAGAAACCGGGGTCTGAGGATTAGCTGACTGCGATTGCTGCTTAAAAGCTTCTGGATGAGCATTCTGCATATACTTTTGGGCTTCCAACTCGAGAATTGCTAAAACTTGCTGGATATTCTCCCCTTCGCCAATGAAAGCTTCCAACCCAACTTCTATCGTTTCATAGTTACCCAGGTTAAACTTGCGGCTAATCTTGGCGACACTTATTGTGGGCATTATAATTCCTCCTGCGCCGCAAGTGTCTTGTTTTGCGGAATCCCTAAGCGGGTTTGCCCGTTAACATAACGCCCTTGCAGGTAATCGTTTATTTGGTCAATCTCGTAAAGCGCTGTGTCCCGATCTTCCGCATGCACCTCAATAGTCCAGCCGTAATAGCCACGCTGCCCTCTGGTCAAAGTTATACGGAAAGGCTGGGCCACGCGCTGAATGACATTGGTAATTTTCTCCTGCTCGCTCACTGTTTTTCCTCCTTGACTATAGGGATAACTTTTAGGACTTCGTCGACTTCAATGGCTACAGCTTCAATATCGCCATACCTTTCCCGCAAAAGTTCAACCCAGCTTTTAGGTAAGAAAATAGCCAGCCCTGTGCCGATTTTGCAGATTTTGCGTTTTATGGGCAAGTGGTTACCTTCTCCCTTTTTGTTTGAATAAAATTTAAATCCGCAAAACTATTAACCTTCGTGAATGGAGCACGGTCACATGAACGTAAAATTTTTGTCAGAGACAGAGAGGAAATATCTGGCTGGTGAGTTTAAACCCGATGAAGTTTATGATCGGAAGTTACGTTCTAAAATAGCAAAGAAGGCTGAGCAGTTTATTGAGGCCATGCCTGATTTTGCCTTAATTTTTACTTCTGAAAAACTGCCCGAACGCGTCAAAGAAAGGCTTCTAAACTGGAACAATTATAATTTGAAAATTTTGCCGTTTTCCCAAGCGTTATACTTGAACCTTATCCATATAGGAAGAGAAGAGGACGACATACGGTGCCTGCAAGATTCTCTTGAGGAGGCAGGGATTCCATATCAAGCAAAAAGACTTCACGTGAACGAGGACTACCGCCTCGCAAAATCAATGGTTTATGCAAAATGGTTGCATGAAAAGCAACCCCACTGGTTCCATGAACTGGAGCCTGCGCGTTTAGAAATTAAAACAGAAACTTCATCAGTAAAAAGGAAGTATGCCGGTTTATTGGTAGACGATAATGTTTGGGAAAACTTCAAAGAGACTGTAAATAAGAAGACATCTATGAGTTTAAAACGGGCGATAAACGAAGCATTAAAGGAATGGATTTCAAAAGTGAACAAATCTAATGCTTCCAAAAAGACAGTAAGTTAATGCCATAAGGCTTTATAGCATTTGGGGCAGTAGTATCTGCTTTCATAACGGCCCGTGTGTTTCCAAGCCTTTTCTCCTGGAAGCATGTTCCTTCCACATTTGAAGCATTTTACGCCGTAGGGATGGTGGGTTTTGTCTAAAACGATCGGCGTGAAGGCTGGCATGGTTTATGGGCAGCCTCTTCCGCATGTGTTTAAGGCTTCTTAACTCTTAAGATTTACCTTTACAACTTATTTTTCAACGCCACTGCAAACCACAGCAAACCCTGAAAGCAAACAGTCTACATTAAAATAATGAAGAGCCAACGTCCATAAAACCGTAGAAAAAGAGGGAAAGTTTAAAGGCTTAAGCCCTTAAGCCTCTATGTGCCTGCGTGATCTTCTGCGGTTTTCCTCTGCCTTTCTGAGAAGCCTGCGGGTTTCAACAGCCAATTCATGGATAAGCCTTGCCACATCATTTTCGCTGTTGCCGCTTATCTCGCTCATTCGCTTTTCTCCCTTCCGCTGCAGCTGCAGTTTTGAAGAGGGAAAATATTAACTCGCCCACGCTTGTCTTTCTTGAAGCTGCAGCCGAATCCAAAGCAGCCAGAACCTCGTCCAGCCTGCGCCTTCTCCAAACCTCATGTTCCTCACGTTCCGCCGCCGTTATCCATTGAGGCAAAATGAGGTAACGGAAAAGCTCTTGAACAGTGTAGCCGTGTTTCTCGCAGTATTGCGTTAGCCATTCATATTGGGCTTCTGTTAACTGGATGGTTAAGGTTTTCACTTCAGCTTTACGGTTCCGCCCTTCTCCCTTATTCATTTTTGTATTCTCCTTTTATGAGGGCTGCAGCCAGTTCGAGGCATAAACGGCAATAGAAACGGTCCAGAAGGCTAATGTAGGCTACAGGGCCTTCTATATGGCATATGTCGCATTTGCCCTTCGAGAAAAGGAGGGGCCGCTGCTGAAACGCGGCCCTAAACAGGCTGCTCTGCCTTTGTGGTTTGCCTGACCCTTTCAAGCTGAAACCTCGAGAAGCGTTAACTGGCGGCCCTGAGGCTTAGGCTTCTCCAGGGCGTAGCCCACGTAAACCGTTAGCCCAGGACGGCTTGCGTTGTCGTCTATGTCGAAGCGTATCCTGTAGCCTTTATAGCGAACCGTGAAGCCCCAGCCGCCCTGGCCTTCAACTTGAACTTCATAAGCCCTAATAATCCGCCGCCTGAACTCTTCATCCTGCATAAGAGCCTTAAGCCCGTCTTCAACGCGGATTTTAACCGCAGCCTTCATGGTTAGGCTAACCTCCAAGTTTCAAGTCGCATTTGCCTATCATGTAGCCTAAAAAATCCGCAACTTGCCTGTGAACGCAGTTTTCAGCCGCGCAGCCTTCACATGTGGAAGCTGCCAGTGGAAACGTTTCCTTTAACAACGCATGCTTTTCATCCAGGATTTTTAAATGGAAAGCCTTCGTTTTGCCTGCAGCCCTCATGTTTTACGCCTCATACTACATTTACTACATGAAAATATTTAAATCTTACTACACATACATCACATGTAGGATAAGCATTAAAAACTAAACATGGTGAATGTGGAATGGCGGTGGAAGTGATTAGGCGATACAACCGCACAAACATCTTCATAATAAACGAGGAGCTTTGGGCATGGGCTCAATACAGGGCTAAAACTTTAGGCTACAACAGTGCAAGCGAATACCTTTTCGACTTAATCCGGCTTGACAAGGCTGAAAACCTTTTGAAACCAAAAAAGGCTGAAAAGGGGCGGTAAAATATGGAAGCATGTTGTGGGAGGTGTTTTTGCTGGATGAGTTTGAGGCTTTGAAGAAATTTAAAGCGGAGTTAACAACACGGGGCATCATAAGCGATCCGGGCCGCATGGAAGTGCAGCTGCTGGGATTAGCAGAGAAACTCGCTGAAAAGGTTAAGCAGCTTGAAAGTCAAACCGTGGAAGAACAGTTGAAGATCAAACGCCTCGAAAAGGAACTGGACCATCTGAAGACTCAAGTGAAAGAACAGAAGCAGAAGGCTCAAAAAGGGCGGTAAGGTTATGGGCGTCCTTCTCAAAAAGCTTGAAGAGAAAATTGACGCTTTAAACAGGCGGATTGAAGCTAAAAGGGCGGAGCTTGAAAGCCTGGAAAAACAGAGGCAAGAAGCCACAATCACAGATTTAGCCGCTGCTGAAAGGCTTATAGGCGATGTGGAAGCTTGCCAACGGGAACTTGCTGTTTTACGCCAAACCTTAAACATACTGAATAATCAGCGGGCAAGGCTTCAGGCCAACGAGGCGGAAGCCGAACAGATTCTGGCAGAATGGAAGCGGAAAATCAGGCAGGGCCAGGCTTTAATCCGCAAAATTGACAGGCACAGGGCAGCTGTAGCCCAGCTGATAGAGGAAAGGCGGAAACTTGAGAAATGGCATAAAGACGCGGAGCAAAGGCTTAAACAGTTGGGGCTGGAGGAACTTCCAAGCTGGCCTGTTCCAGGCGTTGACAGAACCGTGGAAGCCTTTGTAAAGAAAAGCCTCAACTTTTGGTGACGGCTGAAGGCCTATGTCCAAATGGACAGTGGAAGACGAGGCTAAACTTCGCCGCTTAATCCTGGAAGGCGAAAGCCTCGAGGACATCGCCATTATATTAAAGCGGAGCCCAGACGCCGTTGCCATGAAGGCTAAACGTATGGGCCTGCCTGTTCCAAAAAGGAAAAGTGAAAGTGCGCGGCGAAACGGCGAAAATAAAGTTACTTTTGAAGCCACAACAACAACGCAGCCGGCTAAACCCCTACAGCCAGTAAACCCGCAGGAGCTTCCCTCGCCCTATGAGGCTTTAACCCTTTTATGGGCTGCTGTTAGACGGCTCCAGGAGCCAGACGTCTCGCAGGAAGAGGTGAAAAAGCTTCGGTTGATCATTTCAGGCGTTAAAGGCTACACAACGCTTCTGGCCGACTACGTTTACCGGCTGCGGGAAATGGAGAAACACATGCTCACGATGATGAAAAGCCAGCTTGTCTACTTTAAAGCTCTGCTTGAGCAGGCTAAAACAGCCGAGGAAAAGGCCCTATATGAACAGCAAATTAAACAGCTGCAGGAAAGCATAGCGAAAATGGAGGCGGAAGGCGTAACAGTTCCAAGGAAAAGCGTGAAAGAAACGGCAGCTTCAGCCTCTGTCCATACTGCCACGAGTTAGTCGAAATCGTCTTAACAAAGAAACAGATTAAGCGTCTCCTACACGGCTTTAAGCTTTCAGCCCTAAACAGAGCCGTGGGCATAAAAGCGGAATGTCCACGCTGCAAAAAACCAATTGAAATCTATGCTTCAAAAAAAGACGTGAAAGCCCTATGGAAAGGCATGGGGAAAATTCAACAACTCCGATTGTTTGAAATAAAAACAACATTTTTTTCGTTAATTTTATTTATGCAATTTTATTTATGAAAAACGTTTTTCTTTTTCAATGCTCTAACTTTTTCTGAACAGGGCTCTGCAATGAGCTTTAGAGAAATAGCCATAACAGTGCGAGCTGTAAACCGCGCCAGCCACGAGTTTGCAAGAATCCAAACAGACGCTGAAGCCTTGTCAATGCGGATTAGAAATTTAGGCACCACCATTGCCGGTTTAGGCGCTTCCGGAAGCGCTGTTGTGCATTTAGCTCATAATTTCGGCCTTTTAAACAGTGAACAAACACGAGCTTTAGGCAGCCTCTCTTATCTTGTAACAACTATTGGAATGTTTGTGCGGTCAAGTTGGGGCGCAGCCGTAGCCCAAAAAGTTTATTCTGCAGCCTGCTGGATTGCCAACACCGCCCAGCAAGCCCTTAACATCAGCTATGCCACATTTCTGGCTTTAACTGGAGTAGGGGTGGCTGCGATTATTGCAGCTGCCGCTGCTGTAAGCTATTTTGCCAGTCAAATGAATGCAGCCACAGAATCCGTCAAAGAATACAACGAGACGGTTGCTGAGACGCCTACCCGCACAAAAAGCATCACAAGGGCTGGCGAAGAAGCGGAATATTACCGCAGAGGCCTTGAACGCTAAACAAAAATTTGAAAAACAGCCCCTCACAGCAATTTTAAAGGCTTCATGGAAGTTTAGGACCGTAGATCTTCACCGGAAACGAAAATATCAAATAACACGCTAATTTTCAGCGTATTATAATCCCGCACCCCGCGCCATCAGAATGCTGTAAAAACCGAAACCGTTTAATTTTTGTTTTCATGTTTTTAAGGGCAATGCGTAAGGTGGTAGTCGTGAAAACCTATTTGACGATATGGTTTTACAGTGAGGGGGCAAGTCCCCTAGAGGTTGTTGAAAAGCTCCGCTCTATGGGTTTTGAGCCCTTGAGAGGCTATCATGACCACGTCTATGACTGGGGTAGAAAAGTGGAGCTTATGGAAGTGTTGCAGCTGGCAAACAAGGTTCATGAGACACTAAGAGGCATGAAGGTTTTCTATAAGCTCGAAACAGAGTAGAAAGGCGGCTTAAGCGAAACATTAAAGAATCCCAAAATTCATCTTCAAAAATTGCGAAGCCATGCCGAGGTAGCTCAGCCTGGGAGAGCGCCCGGCTGAAGACCGGGTTGTCGCCGGTTCAAACCCGGCCCTCGGCACCAGAATGTTAATTTTTACCCGACCCGCGACAAGTTATTTGCGTTTGCGGAAAAATGCCATGTCGTCTTTTTGGCAGACAAATTCAAATCCGTTTTCTATAAGCTCCTGGATCTCGCTGGGAGTCCTTGCGATTTTGCAGATGTATTCATCCTCCTTAATGTTTTTGACAAGCTGCGTGTAGATTAGGGTGTTTTGGATCTTTTTATGGCCCAGCACCTGCATTACGTGGAGGATGTCTTTTGTTTTGGCATATTCCATGGTTCCCTTCCAATGGCGGAGCGTGTGGAAACTTATTTGAAGGATTCTTGGATTGCCAAGTTTGAGGGCGGCTCTTTTGCGATATCTCTGGAAACATCTCCGCAGATGTTTAAGCGATGCATAATGATGGAATATGCGCTCATTGTCTTTGGGGAGTTTATTTAGCATTGCAATTAACGTGTTTGAAATTCTGAAGATTCTTGGATTGCTGTTTTTCTCGGCTGTTATGCGGATTGTCTGTCTTTCAAAGTCTATGTCGGACCATCTGAGGTTATAGATCTCGCCAGCCCTTGCCCCTGTTTCTTTCCCGATTCTTAGAAAGGCCGCGATGTATTGATTGCAGCTTGCTATTAAATCATCGATTTCTCGCTCCAATGGGATGAAGGGGATTTTCCTAACATCCCTGCATATTGGAGGCTGCCATGTTCCGCCAATCATTCTAAGAAAATTTGTGTAGGCTTTAACGGCGTTGGCTTTTCTTCCCTCGCTCCATCTTTGTTGGGCGATGACGTCTTTAACGGATTCCGGATCCAAAAGATTGGCGCCGCGCTTTATTAAAACTTTGAGCACCCTTGTCCTTCCTTCAATTGTCGCTTCTGAGTAGCCCTGTTTTTTCATCCACCATAGGAACTCAATGATTTTGCCTTTTGCGGCTTCATTTAGCCCCGCAGCTTGTTTTTCGCTTAGGGCTGCGGCCAAATTTTTCGCCCCCTTTGGCTGGGCGGCGCATATTTGGCGGTAATAGGGTATGGCTTGCATGCTTTTTAAAAACTGCGTATGAATTTTCTGAGCATGTTTAGAGCCGTCTGAACCGTTAAGGGAGAAGCGGAATCCGCAATCTCGGCATATATAACGCTGCACTTGTCTTCCAGTGCTTGTTTGTCTTAAGCCGTCCTTCCAAACGCGGTTTGAGCTGCATTCTGGGCAGCGGATCTCGGGATCTCTAGTGCTGCTGCTGGGCTTATGGGGGCTAGTGCCGGCGGATCCCTGCGGATCCGACCTCCCGCTTGGGTTTTTGGCACCGGCTTTTCCAAATATGCGCCTAGAGGCCGCTGAATCCTTGTGGAGGCTAGCCATTCCCAGCCCAGCTTAAGGCTTTAAGCGTCGATTTGGCTGGCGAAAAGTTCCCCGTTTTCCTCGGTTTCGGCTTGCTGCCTTTTCCGCCAGCTGCGTCTTCGCTGATCTAGGGGCTCGCTGAAAACGTTTAGGTCCTTGTAAAGCACTGCTTTGGCGTATTCCGCAGGCTTCATGTTAAAGAGTGCTGCCACTTGTTTTAAGCGGTCCTCTGCCAAAGGGCCTATGCGGAATGTTATTTGTCGTCTTTTTCCATGCTTTTCCATTAGGCTCATTTTCTCCATACCCCCATGTTTCGCAAGCTTTCAATGTTGTTGTTGCACGGTTTTTGGACGGAGCACTGTTTTGCTGGCTTTATGATGGATTCCGCCACTAGGGCCTCTGCCAAATGTGGCGTTTGAAAAGGTGTAGCGTTAATGACTGGTGTAGATGGTTTAGGCCTTCTTTTGCCATACATGCGGGGCCTAGTGCGCAGCGTCTTCCCACATTTGGGACAGTGGCCTTGTTTGGCTTCAGTTTTTGGAATCCAAAAGCCACAGTGGCCGCAATAATAATGAGTGTTATAGGGCCGATTCATGGCTTAGGCCTCCCACCAGGGCGTGTGGGCGTCGCAGGGTTCTTTTGGAAAATCCATCCAGAGAAGGCATATAGTGCTAGGCGGCCCTGGAAAAAGGTCAATCCAGATGAGAGCGCAGGTTCTGCAGGGCTCTGGCAGTGCTAGGAACTGCTCAAGGCATTTTGGATGGAATCCATTTGGCGTTATTTCTCCGCCGCTTTGTCCGCACCATAAGCACTGGCGGTCTTGCTGCTTGTGCTGCTGCTCGTCTTTGAATTCTCTGGCGGGTTTCGCGCTTGCAATATTGAGAATATGAAAAAGAGAAAGAAAGAGAGAAGGCGAAGGCGGAGCAAAGCAAGAAGAAAAGACAAGGGCGGCGGTCATGGTGTTTCGCTCTCCTTGGCTTTTTTAGGCTTCTTTTTGGGCTCTTCTTGTTCTGTTTCTTTTGGCAGCCTTACGCCAGTTAAGGCTTCCAGCATTTGGGTATTAACGAAATACACGTAAACGTTGCTTGTTGGAGTCTTTGGCTTTCCATAAATAATGCCGCGGTCCAAAAGCTGGTTAAATATGCCCTGCAGAGTTTCCTCTCGCACTCCCATGCGATACCGCACAAAAAGAAAATCCATGATTTCCTTCCTCGTCCAGCCTCTGCCGCTTCTAACCATGGCTTCCAACAAAGCCATAATGACGTCGCCACGTCTAGCTGTTGGATCACTCATAAAAGACACCCAGCCCCCACTTTCCTCTCCAAAAGCCCAGGCTTCTCCAGCTCTTCAGGCTGCAAAACCACAAACCAGTTCTTAAACATCTTTGCTGGGACTTCGCCATACCACTTCCTGAAAAACTCAAAAAGCTCCTCCAAACCGCTTAAACCCGCATCCCTAGCGTCCTGATCTGTCAGCTCTCTTGTAGAAACCACCGCTGACCGCCAAACCTTTATGACTATGCCCTCTTCCCTTGGATGAAAACGCCCACCACTGCAAACCATGTAAAGCCCCCTTTTCCGCTGCCGCCTAAAAGTCACGAAAGGCGGGTCACTGCTGCGCATCTTCTCTATAATAGGCTTGATGAAGAAAATCCGCCTCATTTCTGAACCCGCTTTGGGCTTTTCTCCACGATTTCTTGATATTTTTGGGCGATTAGGGCTCTGATGACTTCAGTGTTTGCCGAAAGCCCAAGCGTCTTTTTTACTGTTTTGAATTTTTCCAGTTCCTCGTTTTCTATCACCATTTTTATGTTTATCCTTTCCTCATCCATTTTAAATACACCCAAAGTGTATTCCATATCCAAAAGTATATAAAACTTCCCCAAAAAGAGGAATTCTTATATACAAAAAATACACCAACTATCCAACGTGGGGCATATGGAAAAGGAAGAAAAGATAGAAATCAGAATGTCAATAACAGGCGAGCTTGCCAGAAAGCTTCGCAGAATAAAAGACTACTACCAATTTGAATCCTACACCGACACCATCAGATACCTCATCACCGCAAAATATGAGGACATCATATCAAGGCGAGAAACATGACCGAAAAACCACATGAAATAATAAAAAATGCTTTAGCCCAAACCTTTAGAAGACATTCATATCAAAAACTTGAAAATCATACTTGCCAGTAATATTAAAACCAAACAGAAAAGTAGGCTCGCCATATATCAACGACCAAATTGCCCTCCAAAACATAAATGCGCCAAATGTCAACGGCCATTACAATGGATTGCCGGATACTTCTCCTGCCCTTTTTGCAATCCCGACAAATATATAAAAGATGAATTATGGCTAGGTTGGAAAATAAACAACAAAGACCATTCCTTATTGCCTGACTACGAGGAATATCTCAACGCCAGACCTCCATTCATTCTATTAAGTGAGCCTTGACAAGAGGAAAGAGTGGGTTTACGTGGGCCTCCCAGCAGAAATAGTTAAACTCATTGATGAGGTCATAGCGGCAAAAAATGGGGGTTCCGCTCCAGGAACGAGTTCGTCCTGGAAGCCGTTAAAATGCGCCTAAAAGAGCTGGGCTACTACCCATAGCCCTCAGCGAGTCCTCAAACGCCAACGGAAATCGCAGGCCACACCAGTTTTTATGTCGTCAAGGGCTGCATCTATCTCCTTCAAGGCTTCCTTGACGGCTTCGTCGGGCTTGTGCTGCAAATCCAAAAGCAGCAACCGAACCCAGCTAAGGGCTTCAAACGCGCCCTTAACATAGTCATGCATGGAAGCTCCCCCCCAGCCAGCATCCACCATTCTAACCATGCAAACGCTTAAAAAACATACCATCCAACATTACGGCAAAACCATGGAGAGAGATAAGTTAAAGTGAAAATCTTGTTTTTGCGTTAATTTTATATAGAGAATTCTTCTAGAACAAAGGTCCACCGAGAGGGGAAACCTTTTGAGAGCCAATCTTTTCCTCTTGAAGGTGGCCCTCGCCATCAAACTTTCAAGGCTTGGTTTTGATGCTGCCCTCTGCCACCGTTGTGGCAGAATTTTTGAAAGAACCGAGGCGGGAGAAACCCTATGCCAAGAATGCAAAAACACGCTAAAACAAGAAAAGCTAACCCACCCTCCTTTTTCTAAACCATAAAACGTTATATTTACCCCCAGTTTTTGCGGCTTCAGACACTGCTAAAAGGTAGCCTGCAGCAGCCTTAAGGAAATTATGATGGATTCCGCGTTAGGAAAATAACAGTGCCGCAGCTCCTAAATTGGATACCCCCTCCCCTCTAGGTTTTTCTCCAAGATGCAGGGCCACAGGGCGGCTCTGCTGATCGCGGCTGCATGTGTCAATTTTGTTGGCTGGTGGGAACTGCAAAATTGGACAGCCCTAGTTTTTGTGGAGAAACAGGAATCCAGGCTTGCTTAATGTTTTAATTTATTGTTCTTCTTTGATTGTTATGCTTTTTAGTTCTTTAACCCAAGGCATTGTTATGGTGTCTTCTTGGAACCACTCAATAAGCTGTTTTTCGACAAAGTCGTCTTTTTCTTCGTTAGCTTCGTCAACTAGTTCCACAACCATTATCGCGGTTTTTCGCTTCACATTTATGCCTCCTTTTTGACACCAAGGCAATAGACTTTAGCTTTTAAATGTTATGCCTTTAAACATGCGTCTTAAATGTATCATAGATCAATAAGGCGAATTTGCTTTGCAAAGGGTTAAGAATGGTAAAACGCTGTTTGAAGTTCCAAAACTCTAAGAAATAAAAATTTTGCGGGTTTTAGGATTCCTATGTTACTATTTCGTGGAGTTGCTTTGTTTTCCACGCCCGCCTAATTTCTAGGGCTATGCGGTCTCCTGTGCTCATAGGCTTCTTGTACTTGGCGTTGGCGTATTGGGAGCCTATGCCCATGTGGACGTTTGTTCCTCCCCCATGGCGCAGAGCCACATCCTGCGTTACTGGTATGTGCATGTATGGGTCTTTTTCTTCTGGCACATCATATAAGCCATAATCTGCGGCTGTTTTTGCTTCCACACCGCTTGTATAGTCCAGTTTGATTGTTGGTTTCAGCTCGTATTTTGATATGCGGTCCCACGTGATAAGCGTCTGCAAGCACCATGCGCCAATTATTCCCGGCGGCTCGTGTTCTCTGCACGCTAATAGGAAGCGGTCTGCGTAGCGTTGCACATCTTTTAGGAGGGATTCTCTTAGGCTTAGCATGGCGTGGGCGGTCACCTCGAAGGATGGAACCCTTTTTAGCTTTTGCTGAACCTCTAATGGGAGCCTCTTCACACCGTCTAGGATGGTTTCTCTTCGCTCGTCTATGGATAGGAACTGGTTAGCTAGGCAGATTCTAGCCTCCTCAATGGTTACATTGTAAAGCTTTGAAAACCAGTCGTCCACGTCGCCCCAATCACTTTTCGCATCCAGTGGCGAGAAGAAGAAGTTAAAATTGGCGTGGGGACCAAGAACTATTTGCTCCACACGCGCGTTCCGAAGCGATTCCTCGTTTAGGTTTCCAGCTTTAACTTCCTTTTCGACTTTCTCCTCTAAATCCTTAGAGTCTGTAGCAAATATGAATTCTCTTTCGAATTTCCTGTGGGCGTGTTCAGCCTTCAAAAGCATTGGCTCATCAATAAACTCTTTGAAACGTATTCCTCCCTTTCGAACTTCAAACTTGTAGGATTTAGGATAGGGGATTCCCGCCTGCTCAGCAAACCAGTAATAATCCTTTTCAATTTCGCCTCTGTTCTCGATTTTTAGGAGGGTTCTAGAGCCAACAATTGGGACGGCAAACTGGTTTTCAATCACGCTGCAGTACTCGTCTCCGCCAACATAAACTGAGAAAGCCCTATTTGGAATCTGCAAACACTCCAAATCCACAAGGTCGTCAACATACTTAACAATGTCCGAATACTTGTCGAGAATTACGATTACGCTTTTCCAGTCGCCGTTCTTCTTGATGTCCTTCGGGTCATTTACAACGCGGACGTCCCGCCTAACAAGGCTTGGCAAATCCTCAACTGGCTCGTCTGGCTTCCCAACCATCGGGTTTTGGAGGTATATGCGGGCTCTTCCAGGCGTTGTGTAAATTATGCTTCTTAAGCCGTAGTTGCGTTGTCCCTGCCAAGCATCCAAAGCCGAATGGGAACCCAAATTCAGCCCTACTGGCTCTTTGTATTTTTTGGCTATCTCCTGCATTTCCTCCCTTCTTATAACCATTGGAACACCGTGGCTAAATTTCAGAAAGCCAGTTTTAAACCTTTTCAACAAGACCATTAAAACTGTCCATAAGCCTTTCCAATAGAAGATTCTTCTATATATAGTTATAAATGGTTAGCAATTTTCCTTCAATTGGAGAAAGGGCGAGAAGGGAGAGAAAAACCTTTGGCTGAATCTTACGGCTGGCTGTTCGTTGACTTCATTCCGCTTCTCTACGAGAAGAGGAGGGTTGCCAGACAGCTTCAAGTGGAGACTTGGCTGGACTTAACCCAGCTCTTAAACGAGTTAAAACTTGAATTGGTTGATGATGGAAAAAGCGGGCGAAATGCCGACACAAAGCCTAAAATTGACTATGTAGCTTAGAGACCACAAACAGATAGCAGTGCCTCAAAGTTTTGGCGGCTTCCATCCGCCTTATAACGCCTTAAAGCATCAATAACCGCCCCTTTATCTTTCTCGCCAAGTTTTTGGGCTATTTTTTGGGCTACGACCCCGCTTATGAAGAGAAACTGCGCAATAGACGTAACGTTTGAGGGTTTGCGGTTCCGGCTTGCGGTTTCATAGTCCACTATGAAGGGCTTTCCACGGCTATTCACAATTACGTGTTTTGGGGCGTGGCTCAACTCGCCATGGTCCAAGCCAGCCTTGTCAAGCCGCCAACATTGCTCCAAGATTTCCCTCAAAACCGTTTTTAGGCGTGTTTTGCTTCGGCACTTTTCCAGCCATTCCGGAAGCAAATCTCCCTCAACAAACTGCATGACAAGAAAGTTTCTACTAACGCCCAAAAAACGTGGTCCAACACCAACAGAATTAGCTGCCTTCAACATTTCAGCCTCATGCAGCATCATGGCACGGTCGGCATCCACCCTTCGGATTTTTAAGGCAACAGCCTCGCCATTTTTCACGCGAGCCTTTACAACTATGCCGACGCATCCTTTGCCTAAAACCTTCACGTTAGAAACTTGTTTTTCTCCGCAAAATTCCAGTGCTGTTATGCCAAGTCTTCCCAGCTCTTTTATGCGTTTTTCCAGCTCAGCTTTGCTGGGTTTTGGATAGCAAATTATTGAGGCAAAGGGCTCTTCAAGGAGACCAGCAAGAGGAACCCGTAGGCTTTCAGTTCCCATTTCCACACTAGACATGGCTAAGGCTCAGCATTTAAAAGAATATGCCAAAAAGAAGTTAAGGAAAATGGGATGACTATTCTTCTTCGCAGAACTCCTCTGGCCTCGGCGGCGTTGGCGGCAAACCTTTGCGTTCACGTATCTGTCTTATAACTTCTGCTTGCATGGATTCTGGCACTGGTGCCCATCGGCTGAACTGGGTTGCCCAGAAAGCTCTTCCCTGCGTTGAGGAGCGAAGCTCGTCGGCTATTCCAAAGGATTCCGCCACCGGCAGTTCAGCCTTAACAATAACCATGTCTTCTTCGTTAATCATGTCTAAGATTTTTCCTCGACGCTTCTGCAAAAGCGTAATGACTGGGCTGACGAAGTCATTGGGAACCTTGCATTCAAAGCTTAGAATTGGCTCTAGAAGTTTTGGCTCGCTTAGGAGGAAGGCACCCCAAATTGGTCGCCATGTCATAGGCAGAATTTGGGCTGGTCCTCGGTGAACTGGGTCCTCGTGGATTAGAATGTCTTCAAGGTTGACTTTAAGCCCGTACATTGGTTCTTTTGCCAAAACACCTGTTGTGACAGCGTCTCTAAAGCCTGACTTAACATGGTCTAGTACTTCTTCAACGTATTGCCTACCCTTAATCCTATTAACCAGCACGTTTGTGCCCTCGATGGCGATTACGTTCCTGGCGTCTTCAGTGGACCAGCCGAACTCCTTCATTAGGATTTTCTGGCGCTCATCGCGGCTTTGCATTTCATTAATCTTGCCAGTCTTAATAGCCTCTATAACTTCGGGCTGAAGCCTTTCAACGGTCACCCAAAGCCTGTTATGCTTGTTGGGGCTCTTTCCCATAACTGGTGGACCCTTATAGTCGCGGCTTATGGTTTCACGGTAAATCACAATGGGCTTGCTCATCCTAACCTTTAAGCCAGCCTCTTGCATGCGGTAGGCTGTAACCTCCAAGTGGAGTTCGCCCATTCCGCTGAGCAAGTACTGTCCGCTTTCCTTGTCTATCTTGAAGTGGAGGTTTGGGTCCTCCAGCGTTAGCTTATGAATAACCTTGTCGAAAAGTGGCAGGTCTTTAACGTCTTCTGGCTCAACAGCCACTGTAACAACAGGGTCTGAAACATACTTTAGGGCTTCGAAGGGTGCTGTTTCCACGCCTTCTTCTGCTATTGTTTCGCCCACGTGGATGGATGGCAAACCGGAAAGTGCCGCAATGTTTCCAGCTGGAATCTTTTCCACTATGACTCTGTCTGTTGCCATGCTCATGTAGACTTGCTGTATGCTTCCCTTCTGGCGGCTTGTTACAAGGCGGACGGTTTTGCCCTTCTCCACGGTGCCGCTGAAAACCCTACCAATGGCGACAACACCGCTGTGGGGGTCAACCTCAATGAAGGTTATACACATCAAAAGCGGACCATTAGGGTCAACCTTAGCCATGGCCTTTCCAACCGGGCTGTTTGGGTCACCAGGCCAGATTTGGCTCTGCCTGTAGGGCTGAGCCTCCAACGGGCTTGGAAGATGCTCACAGAACATGTCTAATACTGGCTCGTAGACGGGTATGCGTTTGCTTAGGGCTTCAACCTTTCGTGCAATTTCTTCTGGCTCGCCAGTATAAGCCTCAATAATGTCTTTGAAGGTTATGCCCTTAGCTTTCATGTGGGGTAGGTTTAAGCCCCACTTATGGAGAGCAGAGCCAAAGGCGACACGTCCATCCTCAACTTTAACTTGCCAGTCCTTCTTATGCTCTGGAGGCGCATAGCGCTCAATGATGCTGTTTATCCGCGTTATTATTCTTGCAAGTTTCTTCTGTATTTCTTCTGGGGTGAGCTTCAACTCTCGGATTAGGCGGTCAACTTTGTTTATGAATAGTATGGGTTTAACCCTCTCGCGGAGGGCTTGCATTAAAACGGTTTCGGTCTGGGTCATGGGTCCCTCAACAGCGTCAACCACTACTAGGGCGCCGTCAACAGCCCTTAGGCTTCTTGTTACGTTTCCGCTGAAGTCTATGTGTCCAGGCGTGTCTATGAGGTTTATGAGGTAGTCCACGCCCTTGTAAGTGTGGACTAGGCTTATGTTGGAGGCGAAAACCGTCATCTGCCTCTTCTGCTCAAGTTCCCAAGAGTCAAGGTAAAGCTTCTGCCCGGCGACTTGCTCGCTAATTATGCCGGCAGCCGCCAAGAGGCTATCTGAAAGTGTTGTCTTGCCGTGGTCCACGTGGGCTATTATGCTTGTGTTTCTTATCCTCTCGGTTTGATTCATCAGTTTAACTATTTCCTCAATCTGCCTATAACGACCCATGGATATGCATACCCCACACTAACCAAAAGTTTGAAAACTGAAAGTTGTTTGAATAGTTTACAGCAAACATTGTTATCCTCTTGCTGAGTTAGGCTACATGCAAATGAAAAATGAACCATATTAACTTTTTGCACGTAACCCATAAGACTTTTAAGGTTATGGAAAACCTTGTCTCTTGGCTTATAAAATTGGGAAAAGCCAGCGCTTGGTGATTCTACACTTGCCAAGGTTTAGGCAAACCGCGGAAATTCTGAGGCTTATGCATAGGAAGGAGGATATCCGCAACATTGGCATAATAGCCCACATAGACCATGGAAAAACAACCATGACAGACTCTCTTTTGGCTGAGGCTGGCTTGCTTTCGCCAAAAATAGCTGGAGAGGCTCGGGCGCTGGACTATTTGGAGGAGGAGCAGAAACGCGGAATCACCATCAAGACGGCTAACATTTCGCTCTTGCACGAGATTGGAGGAGGACGTCCCTACATCATAAACTTGATTGACACGCCCGGGCATGTGGACTTCACTGGTAAGGTTACGAGGGCTTTGAGGGCTATTGACGGCGCAGTGGTGATTGTCGACGCTGTGGAGGAGGTTATGGTTCAAACAGAAACCGTTACAAGGCAAGCCCTAGAAGAGAGGGTGCGACCAGTCCTATTCATCAATAAGGTTGACCGTTTGATAAAGGAGTTGAGGCTTACCCCAAGCGAGATTCAGGACAAGTTTTTGAGGATTATCAGAGACTTCAACAACCTTATAGAGCTTTACGGCGAGCCAGAGTTCAAAGATAAGTGGAAGGTTGACCCACAGAAGGAGACTGTGGCTTTTGGTTCGGCGCTGCACCGTTGGGGCTTCACCCTAAAAATCGCCCAGGAAAAGGGCGTCAAATTCAGCGACATAATAGAGGCTTACATGCGGGGCGAGCACCAGAAACTTGCGGAGCTGATTCCGCTTCACAACGCCATCCTAGACATGGTTGTTAAGAACATTCCAAACCCTGTGGAAGCCCAGAAGTATAGGCTGCCAAGAATATGGAAGGGTGACTTGCAGTCTGAAGTTGGGCAAGCCATGCTTAACTGCGACGACAACGGTCCAACAGTTATGTGTATAACAATGGCTCAGATGGATCCCCACGCTGGTTTGGTGGCAACTGGAAGGCTATTTTCAGGCTCAGTTAAGGAAGGTGACCAAGTCTATTTGGTTGGAGCCCGCAAAGACTACCGCGTACAACAAGTTTCCATGTACATGGGCGCCTTCAGAGAAGTTGTGGATAAGATAACGGCCGGAAACATTGCGGCTCTTTTGGGTTTAGATTTGGCACGGGCTGGGGAAACCCTTGTGGACTTTGCCCACAAAGATGTCATGGTCCCCTTTGAACGCATAAAATATGTTTCAGAACCAGTCATAACCATAGCCATCGAGCCGAAACACCCGAAGGACCTGCCGCGTCTAGTGGATGCCATGAACAGGCTTTCCATTGAGGATCCAAACCTTGTAACCACTATTAACAAGGAGACTGGCGAATATTTACTGAGTGGAATGGGTGAGCTCCACTTGGAAATTGCTGTCAAATTCTTAAGGGATTATGGCGGTGGATTGGAAATCATAACTTCCACGCCGATAGTTGTCTATAGGGAAAGCGTTGCTGGAAAAGGCGTGGTGGCCATGGCTAAAAGCCCCAACAAGCATAACAGGTTCTGGGTTCAAGTTGAACCTTTAGAAGAAAAGGTCATAAACCTAATAGAGGCTGGCGAAATAGCCGAGGAAATGGGCAGAAAGCAGATTGGCAATATACTTTTTAAGGAGGCTGGATGGCCCGCTGAGGAGGCTCGGAATGTTTGGGCTATAGACGAGCACCGCAACATATTCGTAGACGCCACCAAAGGCGTCCAATATCTTCGAGAAGCAAGAGAAATGATCATTGCGGGTTTTAGATGGGCTTGCAGGGCTGGACCACTATGCGAGGAACCCCTCCGCGGAGTTAAAGTCAAGCTTATAGATGCCCAGCTTCACGAGGACCCAGTCCACCGAGGACCAGCCCAAATTATGCCGGCTATTCGTCGTGCAATTTTTGGCTCTTTTTTGACGGCTAAGCCGGTGCTTCTTGAACCCGTCTATAAGATTGGGGTTTCCGTTCCAGCCCGATGGGTTGGGGAATGCACAAGCATAATAACGCGAAAGCGGGGAAAAATAGTAACTTCGGAGCATAAGGGCATCCTAACAATGATTACTGGCTATATTCCAGTTGCGGAGACCTTCGGCTTGTCGGCTGAGATGCGTTCAGCCACCTCCGGGCATGCCTTCTGGCAGTGCACCTTCAGCCACTGGGAAAGGGTTCCGGAAAACATAGCCTCAGAGGTTATTAGACGAATACGCGAGAGAAAGGGGCTACCGCCGGAAAGGCCTACTCCAGACATGTTTATAGACGAGGAATAAGGGCGTAAGTGCTGCGTGAAGTGAAATGCCGTTAAAGATTGTTTTGGAGCCGTCCCAGCCTTTCAGCTTGGATTTGACGCTATGTTGTGGTCAAGCCTTCAGATGGGAGAAAGTTGGCGGTTGGTGGTACGGCATAGTTAGAGACACGCCATTGAAGATTAGGCAGACTGACAACATACTCGAATTTGAAAATGCCAGCCCCAGCCTTGTGAAGGACTATTTTGGGTTAGGCGACAACTTGCCAACAATTCTGTCCCAAATCACAAAAGACGACCATATTTGGGAGGCTGTTAAAGCCCTTAAGGGCTTAAGGATTCTACGCCAAGACCCTTGGGAATGTCTCATCTCCTACATATGTGCCACCTACAAGAACATTCCAGCCATAAAAAGGATGCTCCACAACCTTTCAAGAAGGTTCGGAGAAAAAACAGTGCTGGACGGCTATGCACTTTACACTTTTCCGACAGCAGAAAAACTGGCTAAGGCAAGCCTAAAACAGCTGGCTGAGTGTGGTTTGGGCTACAGAGCCAAATATGTGGCTGAGGCTGCCAAAAAGGTTGCTGATGGCGAGCTTGAAATTGAAGAGTTGAAAAAGAGGAGCTATGAGGAAGCCAGAGAAAGGCTGCTGACTTTGAAGGGCGTAGGCCCAAAAGTAACGGATTGTGTGACGCTTTTCTCCCTAGAAAAGTTTGAGGCTTTTCCAGTGGACATCTGGATGAAACGTGTGATAGTGAGGCATTACGCAAACCATTTTGAGAGAGAATTTATCGAGAAAATTTCGCTTAAAAAATCGTTGACTAGGGCGGATTATGAGAAGCTTAGCCTTTTTGGGCGGAGGTATTTCGGCGTTTATGCCGGCTATGCTCAAGAATACCTATTCCATTTTGAAAGAATAAGGGCTGGGCAGAACACGGGCTAGATTAGATTTTTATCTTTAAGGGTTTGCGCCGCCCAGTTTCCATGGGTCACAGCCATGGAGATGGCTTCTGAAATAAACCTCTGGACAATTGTGTAATTGTGCAGTCTCACCTGTTCTGCAGCCTTTTGGAGTTTTGAGGCTATATCCCTAAAGCCCTCAATTTGCGAAGCGTTAGCTGCAATATTAACCTCAACTATTAGGGCGTTGAGATAAGCCACCAACAATTTTTCTGCGCCGGCGATTTCCGCTTCGTCTTTTATTCCGCCCAGAAGCTCTAGGAGGCTTGAAGCCATGATAAGGCTTGTTTTAATCTTCTCAGCATAGTTGAAAACCGTCACAGCTTTTTTAACATCTTCCAAGGTTTTCATCTCTTTTTTCCGATGAGGCTCTGGCACGCCACTTCTCCAATCTTTTCCGAACTTCTTCTTCAAGTCTTTCCTTGGAGATGAGGCGTCCGACAACTATGACTTCGTCGCCCAAAACTATGCTTGGGGTACTCATGATTTGGTGGGCGATTCCCTCAGCCAAACCTTCTTGGGTGTTCATGTTAACTTCGCGGTACGGCAAACCAAGTTTTTTAGCGACTTCAATGGCTATTTGCTTTGCTGCTGGGCAGCTTGAGCATGTTGGCATTGTGAAAACTTTAAGTTCTGGAGCCTTAAAGCCGAAGCCTTCCATAGTTCTAAATTAGCGGTGCAGCGTCCTTAAAATTGTTTTGATGATGGCACCTCAAACACTGTAAAACTTAACCATTTTGGCTATGTTGGCGCGTACTTCAGCCTTTAGGCTGGATGACTGGGTTTTGAAGGCTTTCGTTACGTGTCCCCAAGAGCGAGCTTGGAGGCATCTCGCTATAAGCCTAGCTTCCAAGTCAACATTCAAGTCCATTCTGGCTTCACCGGAGCACATAAAGTGATGCTTTAGAAGCTGTTTAACTGCGTCGCATGCCCCTTCATAGGCGAGGTTTCCATCAGCATACTGAAGGAGACGTCCTCTCTGGGACTGGGACAAGTTTAAGGTTTCCATGCTTGTCCAAATCTGCTTTTTGAGAAGCCTTGCAGCCACTTTAGGTTCAAGGTTAAAGTAGGTGTCTGGAAGAGCCTCCAAAAGTCTAAGCTTAAACTCCCTATGAATTTCTCTGACGGCGTTTCCCACTTGCTCATTTAATGGTTTGACGACTATGACGCTGAACTCTCCGGAAGCCACATTCCGCATTGGACTTATGTGCACTGGCATGAACCCGTTTTTAAGCCAGAAGTCTACAAGCTCAGGGTTTGCCCCAAAACTTGCCCCAACCCATTCAAAACCTTCTTGGGCGGCTTCCTCGCAAAGCCTTTTTAGGGCTAGGCTCCCCAAACCTTTGCGCATAAGCTCGGGATGGGTTGCAATCCTAACAACCCTCAAACCCCTAAGCTTTGAAAAATCCCTATGATGTGGATTATACTTCACAATGCAGGATGGGATGAGATGTCCCGATGGAGGTTTGCCTGTTAAGACTTGCTCCACAAGCTCATCGCTCATTCTTCCCTCTTCATCAACCTGCAAAGCCACAAGAACCTTGCCTGAACTCGAAAAAACCGCCCTCGCCGAGTGGTGGGGTGCATCCCCAAGAATTAGTAGGTCGTCTGGCCTATTCCTGTAGTGGGCGAGAACGTATATGCCTACAAACTGGCGGAGATGCTCCTCGTCCTTGTCAAACCACAAGTCTAGGTTTGGCTCAGCGTAGACGCATTCCTCAAGGCTTATTTGTTCGCCTTCCAGTTCTGCTGGCTCAGCGTTTAGAAGCAGTGTCTCATAAAGCCACTTTTCAACGGGGTCTTCTGGGGCATATCTTATTGGCTCCTTAAGCTCGATAATGTAGGGCTTAACATCTTCAAGCCTCTCAACGGTTTTTAGAAATCTTAGGGAGAAGCCTCTTCCAGCGCCTTCATAGCCATGCACTGTTGAGGCGAAAACAGCCTTTGAAAATTTTTCCGCTATTTGGAATAGGAGCGAAACGTGGATTCCCCCAGCCTCGTCAACCAAAACCGCGTCGGCGTTTTCTCCCAAAGTCTTGTATGGCGGAATAAACTCCAAAACTCCGCGTTTGCATGTCAGCCGGTAGGTTAAGTCGTTTATGCGTTCGCTTCTAACCCGCTCGCCAACTGCTGAAAGCCCCCTTTCAGCCATCTCAAAAACCGTCTGAGTTTCCTCACAAGCGGGAGCCGTAACAATTATCTTTTCAAAACCTAGGGACATGAGGGCGGCGGCTCCAAGTCCTAGAAGGGCGGATTTTCCCCTACCACGGTTGGATGTCAAAACCATTATACCCCTCTTCTTGCTGGCAAGCAACTCGAAAGCCCGTAGGGCTTCCATCTGCTCACGTGTTAGCACTTGTTCAAAAATTGGCTGGGGGATTTTGCTTCTCTTCGGTGGGATGGGCTTCTCTCTAACCATTTTCGGCGGGTTTAGGAGGTTCCCCTTGACAATTTTCCAGTTTTCAAGAATCCAGACGCTGGGGTCTTCGAGAATCTTCCTCACAAAAAGTCTTTCAAACCTGTTTTTCAAGTCCTGCATGCTGTATGGCGGGGAAGCCAGCTTATAATGGATGCTTGTGCACCATGGTTTTTCAGCCTTCAAGTCGAGATTGTAAAGCACCGCCAGTCCTCCGCCCCGAACGGTTTCTATTAGGCGTCCCAGATCGTTTGGTCTAGCTCCAGCACTCATGTCGAGGATTAGGACGTCGTTGGTTGTCCCCATAATTCTGTGTGTATCCTCAAAAGTGTAGTGCCTAACATTAGCCATTGGATACGCCATTCCCTCAAGCTTCTCAACCAACTCTTTGAAGGCTTTTGCTCCGCCTTCCTCATCGCCATGCACAAAAACAACCCTTTCTTCGCCGCCGCCCCTAAGCACATAATGCCTCAACACAACATAAGCCAAAACTTCTGAGGCATTTTCGCCACAAACAACAAGGAGTCTCCTATGGAAGGCTCTAAATGCCTCCTTCATCATGTCTGTTAGGGCGCGCTCAACCCTAAGTCTATCCTCAGCACTCATCCGAATTTACACCTTTTCAAGCTTTGCAAAGCTCATAAATGCGTAAAAGCGTCAGCAACAAATATTCCAGCTGCTAATTCCTAAAAAGGATTCTTGTGCAAAATCATCTCTTAACCGTAAAACTTTCATAATGGCGCAACAAATTCTATCAACCGTAGGGCCCGTAGCTCAGCTAGGTTAGAGCGACAGGCTCATAACCTGTTGGTCGCCGGTTCAAATCCGGCCGGGCCC
>Ga0078972_1006675_pt1 | contig 26920 bp, 24 predicted proteins | sample YelNatPaOPGAMG01_FD_67568 | JGI IMG/M metagenome (GOLD analysis project Ga0078972, IMG submission 67568) | Hot spring thermophilic microbial communities from Obsidian Pool, Yellowstone National Park, USA - OP-RAMG-01 (SPADES assembly) (version 2) | ecosystem: Environmental > Aquatic > Thermal...
TATCGAAAAATTGATGGTACTGGCTGGATTCCTTTAAACTTCACCTCAATGGATATTGGCGCTCCTATTTCTGCTTTACCTATTGATCCTATTAACCAAACCTCAACTGGTAATTATTATATCTATGTTACAGGGGGTTCTTGGGAATTAAATACTAGATTAGAATCAAATAAATATGCATATAATCCCGATAACTCTCAGACGATATCAAGAATTGATGGCGGGAATAATGATTATCTTTATGAAATAGGCACAAATTTAAATTTAATACTTGATAATGAGAATTATCTTAAAGACGGAGATATGGAATTAGCTGACACTAGTAATTGGAGCTCTTATGGCTACGTTACTGTTAAAGAAAAAGTTACTGATGTTGTTTCTTCAGGAAATAGATCCTTGCATCTGATAACCGCCGGCTACACAGGTGGAACAAACCAAGGTATTAGTGGTGGACCTAAATTGCCGGCAAGTAAAAAAGTTTTCATCCAAATAGATGTAAAAACCGCTCCAGGAAAAGGATTTGGTTGGATGTGTACGTGTAGCAATATTAGCTGCTGTTGGCGTTTCTTTTTTGGCGGAACATATTCAAGTTGGACTCGAAAGTCAACAATCGATGACATCTCAACCAGTACTGGTTTAACTCAGACTTATTATTCCCAACCGGCGGCTGTCAGCGACAGCGAATTTTGGCTGGATAATGTATTAATCAGGCCGGTTTATTGAAGATCTATCACAGTAATTAGAATGGTATTTGTGATAATTCTTGAATAATTTGTTTATAACCGGGCTTTAAGTGCCACTGAAATCTCCGCTATTTATAATGCGACGAAATGACTGCTGATTATTTACTTTACTGTTGACTATTTACCTCTTACTACTAACTACTTACTACTGATTGTCATTACAAGCGAAGCGAAACAATCTTACAGTTTTACCTTCTGAGCCTGTCGAAGAGATACTTTTGTACTCTTCGAAGAGATACCTTAATTGTTTTGCATAAGATCAAAAACATTTTGGAAAACTTCAGGGTTAAAACCTATGGAGTTTTTTAATCATATCCATTGAAAGTATACGGGCATTAGAGGATTTCTCACCTTCTATAATAATTATTTAAGATACCAGGATTTGAAATTAGAGTTTACCTTTGTCCAAGGATATACTATTTATCTTCTAAATCAACTTCTTTTTCTTTGAAAAATTAAAGAAGGTAATCCTTTTCCCGATTAAAAGAATTTAAACAGACAATGGAGCAGAATTTCATAAAAGATTTAGAGATAATCTAAAAAGTCAAGGAATTATTCAGTTTTTCAACTATCCGAGACGTCCTCAAATGAATGCTCAGATAGAGAGCTTTAACTGGATCATTCAAGAAGATTTTATTGATTGGCACTTAGATCTTTTAACTACTGATATTAATGCCTTTAACCAGAAATTAGTTGACTGGCTTTTATGGTATAATACTAAAATAATCCATTCTTCTTTTAATAACCAAAGCTCATTACAATACTTAATAAACAACCTTGGATTTTTCAAAATGTTAGTATCCTATGCATTAATTTGACAATTTCAAAAAATCAGCTAAACTAAAAATAATTGAATAAAATTATGGAGAAAAAAAATTATGAAATTAGTTTTATTTTAAGCGGACGATTAACAGAAGAAGAGCTTAAAAACGAGATTGAAAAAATTAAAAATATTTTTCAAAAAATTAATGCTCAGTTGCTAAAAGAGTCTGAATTTAATAAAATAAATTTAGCCTATTCTATTAAAAAAGAGACAGAAGCGTTTTTTGGATATTTTTGGTTTGAAGTTGAACCTGAGAAATTAGCTGAACTACGGGAGCAACTTGCTTTTGAAAAAAATATTCTGAGATACTTAATTGTTACTCCTCCCCCAAAATTCAAAAAAACACCAATTCAAAGACCGCATCATAAAGAATTTGAACATTCAAGAACCGAAATTCAGCCAACTATTCCGATTGAAGCAAATGAAGAAAGGAAAGAGCCAGATTATCAAAAATTAGAAGAAAAATTTGAGGAAATCCAAAAATTAGTCTAAAGGTCCTTTATTTATTTAAAATATGAATTTTAATAAGGTTTTTATTTTAGGCAATTTAACGCGCGATCCAGAATTAAAAACTACGCCGACAGGTCAGAGTGTGGCGACTTTTGGTGTGGCTACCAATCGCGTCTGGACTGATAAAAATGGTCAAAAGCAGAGTGAAGTTGAATTTCATAATGTGGTAACTTGGGGAAGATTAGCTGAAACTGCGAGCCGATATCTTTCTAAGGGTAAATTAGTTTTTATTGAAGGTCGATTAAAAACCCGAAATTGGACCGACCAGAATGGCGTGCGTCATTCGCGAACCGAAATTATTGCTTTGAATTTTCAATTAGGACCACGAATGGGCGCTGGCGCTTCGACGCCCGCTACTGAAGAAGGAATGGATATTGAATCACCCGCTGATTTAGATAAAATCACCGCTGATAATGATATTCCTATTGTTAATGAAGATGAAATTTCCGCGGATGATCTGCCATTTTAATTCAAATTATGAAACAGTGTTTTTTTTGTAGTCAAAATGTTGATGATGTAGATTATAAAGATATAACGCTTTTGCCGCGTTTTATGTCTTTTCAAGCCAAAATTTTGCCAGCCAAAAAGACGGGTTTGTGTCGTAAACATCAAAAACGCTTAGCTCTCGCTATTAAACGAGCAAGATATTTAGGTTTAATAAAATATATTCCTTAATCTTCATTCTTTTTAATTTCGCCGTATCATTTTTTCTTTTTTAGCGTATAATTAAAAAGAACGACTATGAATCAAAAAACTAAATTTTTAATTTCGGTTATTATTTTAAGCGGTTTGATTGGCGCAATAACTGGTTTTTTAGTTTCTTATAAAATTACTTATTCAAGTTCCAATTTTACCGCTGGTATTTTTGATGATTTCAGAAAATTAATTCCTGAATTTTTATATAAAACTTCTCCCACGCCAACTCCGCAACCAACACCTTCTGTTTATCATTCTGATGTTGATTATGAGCAGCGAATCATTGATGTTGTTGAACATTCTAATAATGCTGTCGTCAGTATTATTATTTCTAAAGACGTTCCAATTTTTGAACAATATTACACTAATCCTTTTAATAATATGCCGCCGGAGTGGCAGCAATTTTTCGGTCCTTTTTTTCAATTTCAAGTTCCCCAATATCGCCAAAAAGGCAGTGAAAAACAGGAAGTTGGCGGCGGTAGCGGCTTTATTATCTCTTCTAATGGTTTAATTTTAACCAATAAACATGTGGTGAGCGATAAAGATGCCAGCTATACTGTTTATTTAAATACTGGTGAAAAATATGAAGCCAAGGTTTTATCGCTTGATCCAATCGATGATATTGCTTTAATCAAAATTGAGGCTCAAAATTTACCAACTTTATCTTTGGGTGATTCAGATGGAATTAAAATTGGCCAAACAGTGATTGCCATTGGCAATGCTTTAGGTGAATTTCGTAATACAGTTTCAGTGGGTGTTGTATCTGGTTTATCGCGTTCAATTACAGCAGGTGATTCTTCTGGCAACGCTGAAACAATTGATAATGTTATTCAGACCGACGCGGCGATTAATTTAGGTAATTCTGGCGGACCATTAATTAATTTAAAAGGCGAAGTCATTGGTATTAATACGGCTATTGCTTCTGGCGCAGAAAATATTGGTTTCGCCATTCCCATTAATCGCGCCAAAAAAGCTATTGAGTCCTATCAAAAATTTGGAAAAATCACCGCGCCTTATATTGGCATTAAATATACCTTGGTTAACGCTGCTATTCAAAAACAAAATAATTTGCCAGTTGATTATGGCGCTTGGATAAATTCTGATTCACCGAAAGAATCAGCAATTATTCCAAATTCACCAGCCGCTCAAGCTGGATTAAAAGATGGCGATATTGTTTTGGAATTCAACGGAGAAAAAATTACTACAACCAATACTTTAAATAGTATCTTGAAGAAATATAAAGTTGGTGATAAAGTAAGTCTGAAGGTCTTACGCAATAAACAAGAAATGAATATTGAATTAGTTTTGGGTGAAAGACCAGAAAATCTATAATTTAAAATATGCCTTTTAATCGTTTTACAATTAAAGCTCAAGAAGCTCTACAAACAGCCCAAGAATTAGCGGTTAGTAAAAATCAAGGAGAATTAAAACCTCTTCATCTTTTTTATTCTTTAATCATGCAAGATGGAGGGGTGGTACCGATGATTTTGTCTCGCTTAGGCGTTAATTTAAGCGCCTTATCAACTTTTTTGGAAGCAGAAATTAATCGTTTGCCAAAATTATTTGTGGTTAATGCCAATGTCGGCCAAATTTATCTTTCTCAAGATTTAATTCGCGTTTTAGACCGCTCTGGTAAAGAAGCGGCTGAACTCAAAGATGAATTTATTTCTTGCGAACATCTACTTTTGGCTTTAATTGAAACAGCAACCGAATTGCGATTAATTTGTACCAAATTTAATATTACGCGTGAAAATGTTTTAAAAGCTTTAAAAGAAGTCCGCGGCAGCCAAAGAGTGAGTGATGAAATGCCGGAAAGCAAGTTTCAAATTTTGGAAAAATACGCTGTTAATCTAACTCAATTAGCTCGTGAACGAAAATTAGATCCGGTAATCGGTCGCGAAGATGAGCTTTATCGCGTGCTTCAAATTCTTTCTCGCCGCACAAAAAATAATCCTTTGCTTATTGGTGAACCAGGTGTTGGTAAAACAGCGATTGTTGAGGGGTTAGCGCAAAAAATTGTTAATGGTGAAGTGCCAGAAAGTTTAAAAAACAAAGAAATAATTTCTTTAGATTTACCCGGAATGGTGGCTGGCACAAAATTCCGTGGCGAATTTGAAGAGCGCCTCAAAGCTTTTATTAAAGAAATAAAAGCCGCCGAAGGAAAATATATTCTTTTTATTGATGAAATTCATATGATTGTGGGCGCTGGCGCGGCTGAAGGCGCAATTGATGCCTCTAATGTTTTAAAACCGCCTTTGTCTCGCGGCGAATTGCGCGCGATTGGCGCCACCACTTTAAAAGATTATCAAAAATATATTGAAAAAGATCCGGCTTTAGAAAGAAGATTCCAACCGGTTCTAGTTGAAGAACCATCTATTGAAGAAGCCATTTCCATTTTAAGAGGCATTAAAGAAAAATACGAAAGTCATCATGGCATTAAAATTTCTGATGATGCTTTAATTGCGGCGGTTAATTTGTCAGTTCGCTATATTACTGACCGCTTTTTACCGGATAAAGCTATTGATTTGATTGATGAAGCAGCAGCTGCCCGGCGTTTGGAATTGGATAGCGCGCCGCCCGAAATTGAGGAAGTTAAAAGAAAGATCCTCAATTTAGAAATAGAAAAGCAAGCGATTAAAAAAGAAAAAAATAAAGCGCGGCTCAAAAAAATAGAGACCGAATTGAAAAGATTAAAAGAGGACTATAAAAAACTGGATGAAAAATGGAGTGGCAGCCGCAGAATTTTTGAAGAGGTTCATCAATTGCGCAAAAAAATTGATGATTTAAAAAAAGAAAAAGAAATTGCCGAACTCCAAAGCGATTTAGAAAAAGTTGCCCGTTTGATTTATGGCGAAATTCCTCAAACTGAGAAAAAATTAAAGGATTTAGAGCAAAAAATTAAGACTAAACACCAAAAAGTTTTTAAAGAAGAAATTAACGAAGAGGATATTGCTAAAATTGTTTCTCAATGGACAGGTATTCCGGTGAGTAAAATGCTGGAAAGCGAAGCAGAGAAATTAAATAAGATGGAGGAAGTTTTAAGTCAACGCGTAATTGGGCAAGATGAAGCGATAAGAGCTGTGGCGAATGCCATTCGCCGCGGCCGCGCTGGCTTGGCTGAAGAAGACAAACCCATTGGTTCTTTTATGTTTTTAGGTCCAACTGGTGTTGGTAAAACTGAATTAGCTCGCACTTTAGCTGAATTTATGTTTAACGACGAAAAAGCGATGGTTAGAATTGATATGAGTGAATATATGGAAAAACATACCGTCAGCCGTCTTATTGGTTCGCCGCCGGGTTATGTTGGTTATGAAGAAGGCGGACAATTAACCGAGATTGTGAAACATCGTCCCTATAGTTTGATTTTATTTGATGAAATCGAAAAGGCGCATCCGGAAGTTTTTAATATTTTGCTTCAAATTTTAGATAATGGCCGTTTAACTGACGCTAAAGGCAGAACTATTAATTTCAAAAATACAATTATTATTATGACTTCTAATGTTGGCAGTGAGTATCTTGAACAAATGTCGCAACTCGGATTTCAAACCGATAATGGCGAAAATAGAGAAACGCCTGAGTCAAAAAATCTTAAAGAAAAAATTCGTTTAGCTTTAAGAGAGCGTTTCCGGCCAGAATTTTTAAATCGGATTGATGAAATCATCATCTTTAATCCGCTGACTCAAAAAGATATTGAAAAAATTGTTGAAATTCAGCTTAAAAATGTTCAAAAACGCCTTGAATCAAAAGATATTCAATTAGAGGCAAGCGAGGAAGTGAAAAAATATTTAGCCAAACAAGGTTATAGCCCGGAATTTGGGGCGCGTGAGCTTAAACGAGTGATTCAGAAATTAATTTTAGATCCTTTAGCTTCAAAAATTGTTGCTAATGAGATAAAGTCGTCAGATAAAGTAAAAGTTGTCTTAGCTAATAATCAGATTGTCTTTAATCAAACATTACGTTCTCGGCAAAAAGCCGCTGCTAAAAAAACCAATGATTAGTTATTTTTTTAACTTTCTTTTAACAGAAATTTATCTTTATACTGGTTTTTCCAGCTTTTGGCTGATTCTTTCCGCTCTTTATTTCTTTTATCAATTAGCCAAAAGATTTAAAGAAGGCGAATCAATTCAAAAGCAGAATTTTTTTGAATCATTTCCCTTATCTCTTTTTTTTGTCGTTTTTCTTGTTTTGCCCCAGATTTTTCTTTGGACAAAAATTACCTCCCAAATCATAATCATTTTTGGTTTTATCGCTTTCTATTTTCTTATTCATCTTTATCAGCGCTTTTATAAATCCTTTGATTTTTTCCGTCTTTACGCGCCGATTGTTTTTGGCGCTCTTTCTTATTTTTTCTTCCGTTCCAATCTTTTTAAAGATTTCTTTTTCAAAGAGCTTTTAATGTTTTTTGCTCTTTTTTTCTTTTTTGAAAGCTATCGCTTTATTTTCAAACTCAATGGTAAAGCGCCAGCCATTTTCTCCATTGTGCCTACTTTTATTCTGCTTGAATTTTTGTGGATTTTAAATTTTTTGCCTGTTAATTTTCTGACTTTAGCTATGATCTGGCTGATTTTATTTGTTCTCATTAATGAAGTCTGGCTTTTAAATGCCCAAAAAATGCTTAATTTAAAGCATTTTTTGCCCGAAGTGGTTTTTTCCGCGGTGTTAGTGCTGGTTTTGCTTTTAACCAGCTCCTGGCGGATGTTTTAAGCTCTTAAAACGCGCTAAAACTGTAACCTTTTGCTCTTTTTTTCGTTTTAATATATGAAATCCGAAAAAATCAAATTTCTCTTGAAAATGCTTGATTCTTTCGCTAAAATTTATTAAAATATTAAATAAGCGCCAATAATAAGGTGAGATTTTTATTATCACGCTCTTTAAAAACCAATTAGTTCTTAGAGGCGAGCCAATTAAAAAGTTGGTTCGCCTCTGCGAACTAATTTCGCAGAACCCGCCTCTAGCGGGATAAAAAATAGCCCTCTTTAATTCAAGCTTTCTTTCATTTGAGAGAGAGGCAGGTCGATTGAATTAAAGAATGCGCTATATCAAATAAAATCGACTTTAAGAAATCTTTCAAAGATTCCTTTTAGTCGAGAATTAAAAGGTCCTTTTAATTCCTATGAAAAATAAAATTATTGCAATCGCCTTAGCTTTAACCACTTTGGCTTGGATTGCGCCAATGAAGGCAGCGACTGTTGATGAGCTTCAAGCTCAAATCAACACTCTGCTTCAACAAATTGCGCAGCTTCAAGCTCAATTGGCTGCTCAAGGCGGAACTTCAACTGCAACCGGTTGCTTCACTAAAAATCTTTCTAAAGGAATGAAAGATGCGGAAGTAACCACCTTGCAGCAAGTATTAAAGACTGATTCTTCAGTTTATCCAGAAGGTTTAGTTACTGGCTATTTTGGTTCATTAACCGAATCAGCGGTAAAGAAATTCCAAGCTAAATACGGAATTGATCAAGTTGGTACTGTTGGTCCAGCAACCAGAGCGAAATTAAATGCGCTCTATTGTGGAACTGCTCAACAGACAAGTTCACCTAGTGGTTCTCCAACAGCCACTCCAGTTGTCGCTGCTTACGGTACTTTGAGCGTTCAAAGTTATCCAGTTTCTAACCCACAAACCACTTTATACGGCGGCAACACCTATGATGCAGTTGCGGCTCAGTATAAAGCCACTGGTTCAGACATTATTGTTAAGAAAGTAGCAATTAAAGTTACTGATGTAGACGGCGCTGATTCATTCCCATGGCAGGCCTTTACTACCTTCTCTTTATGGGATGGTTCAAATAAAATAGCAGAACTTTCTGCGAGTCAAGCTAATGCCATTGAGAATACCTTCGCCGATGTCTACACCTATAACATTGCTGGTTTGAACTGGGTTGTTCCTAATGGTCAAACTAAAGTTTTGACCGTTAAAGCAACTGTTGTTAGCGGTATTCCTGCAGATTTAAACACTGAACAATTCTCCTTCACGCTTTTGCATGATGGACTTGTTTTCACTGATACTGCTGGCGTGGTTTATACTTCAGCAAGCGGCAGTGATTTAAGCTCACAGAACTTAACGATTACTACTGCTCAAAAAGCTAGTGTTACTTTAGCGATCGCAGCGGACAATCCTTTGGACACTAATGTTATTGGTTCAACCACTGGTACCAGCCGCATTGATTTAATGAAATTCACCTTAAAGACCGAAGATGTGAATGCTACTTTGAACAGCGCTAGTGGTTTAACTGTTACCATCGGCACTACAACTATCCAAAGCTATATTACGGCTGTTGAATTGTGGGATGGAAGCACTTTAGTTCAATCCGCTGCTCCAGTTTTTGATAACGCTACAGATACCACTGGTACAGTTGCTTGGTCTAACTTTACCTTACCAGTTTCTGCTGGTACGACCAAGAATTTGACAGTTAAAGCGCAAATTGCTCAATTGCCAACTGCTTACGCTGTAACTACGACTGATAAATGGTTCCAGGTTACCGCTGGTCCAACCTTCAGCGGCATTGATGCCAATTCCAATGTGATTAATTCAGGTGGCAGTGTAAGTGGTAATAAAGCTTATTTGTTTGTTAAAGCGCCAACCTTTGCTTTTGGTAGCGCTCAATTCACCTCATCCGGTGATACCAGCCATCCCCAAAGCATTGGTAATGCGAAAATCTCATTCAGTGTTACTGCCAATGGCAATTCAGATATCTACTTGAGCAATAGCAGCACTTACACCACTGCTAAATACTTCAAGGGCGGTGTTGAAACTTCAACTCCGGCTTTATCCACTGGCTTTACTTGCACAAGCGGTGCTTACACTGATACTAATGGTTTCCGCATTCCAGCAGGTGGTACAGCTAATTGTGAAATATCTGCTACTTTGCAGTTAACCACAACCACTAGCGGTGCCTACTACCAAGTTCAGACGTCCAAGGTTGGTTGGAGCTTAAGCTCACAATCTACTCCAGACATCACTCAAACTTGGGGTTGGGATAACTTCAAGACTGGTTTGCTCTACTTGTCTTACTAACATCCTTTCCTTGAGGGATTAGCTAGAAGAAATTCTAGCTCTGCTGCTCCTCCGCTTTGCGGAGGAGCAGTTTTTTATTTATTGACATAACAAGTCGTTAAGCTTAACGACTTGTTATGTCAATATAACGACTTGCTATGTCGATAATTGAATATCCAGACGTTGCAAGTCAAAAAATAAAAAATATAATGACTTGCGATGTCAGTAATTATTGACTTTTTTAATTTTTTGTGATACAATATAAAACAGCAGAATAATTTATTTAAAAATTTAAAAATAAAAAGGAGGTTTTTATGAAATATTTTTTGTTGTTTTTGATTTTTCTGGAAAATTTTGTGCTTTATGGTTTCCGTCCTTGGGGACAGGAAAAAGAAGAATGGACAATTATAACAGGTATTGTTATGTGTTTGGCATTGATTCTAATTATTTACCTTTCCTGGCATGAAGAAAAAAAGAAAAAAGAGGAGGAAAGAATTAATTAGGAATATCGTTATAGAGCAGGTCTTTAGACCTGCTTTTTTATTTAAATTATTGACTTGCGATGTCAAACCCCGCACCTTTTGAGGATAGTTAGACATCAGATAAAATTTAGAAATATTCCAAATACTAACAACATTTTAAAATTTTTGCTTAACAAAATGATATTAATAAAAAAGCAAATCAACTATTTTTAGAATGATTTCCCAGCAATTTCTAAAAATGTTTATAAATAATTAGAGAAAGAAATTAAATACAATTTTTAATCCTCAAAAGGTGCGGGGTAAAGCATAATTAACGACTTGCGATGTCATTAATTAAATATTTTGACATCGCAAGTAAAGAATAAATCGTCTATTTTTCAACTCTCAACCTCTTTTAATTTGAAAAATATCAGCAGTTTATTTATAATTAAAAAATAATGCGCCAATCAAAAAATTATCTTAAAATTGTTTTCTTTTTTACTGCTGGCTTTTTATTTTTCAGCTTGTTTTCTCATTTAGTTTTTGCTCAAGATATTGGTTCTCAAACAATTTTTTATGTGGAAAGCGATTATGATAATGATTCGCGCACACAGCTGAACGCTGTTTTAGTTTATCAAACAAGCAAACTTAATATTTATGTTGATACGCGCTGGTGGAATTCTTTAACGCCGCAATTACAAAATCAAATTAACGCCCAAATTTTTTATTTAACCAGTTATTTTGAAAATTATGACTATCAAAAAATTGTGGCTACTTTTGGTTCTGAAGCTGTTCCGGGTTTGGATAATGATTCGCGCATTTATATTCTTATTCATCCAATGAAACAAAATTATTTGGGCTATGCGCGTTTTGTTGATAGTTTGCCAGCTGGCGTTGGAAACGATTCCAATCAGCATGAAATGGTTTATTTGAGTCCTGAAGTTTTTCTAAACGCACCAGCTAACCAACTTGGTTATTATTTATCGCACGAGGTTTTGCATTTGATTTCTTTTAATCAAAAAGGCATTTTTATAAATTCTGAGGATGAAAGATGGCTATCCGAAGCGCGCTCTGATTATCTTTCAACCTTTTTAGGTTATAACAATATTTTAAGTGGCAGTCTTTTAGAAAAACGATTAAATGCTTTAAGACAAAATTCTAATTTTTCTTTACTTGATTTTAAGGGGACTGCTAGCGATTATGCCGCGGCGCATCTTTTTGCGGAATATCTTGTTGAAAAATACGGCATCAAAATTTTAGTTGATTCAATGCGTTCAAAACTCACGGGTATTGCTTCATTAAATGATGCTTTAGCTAAAAATGGTTATTCTGAAGATTTTAATGAAGTTTTTAAAAATTGGTTGATTGCCATGGCTTTTAATGATTGTTCTTTAGGAAAGAAGTATTGTTTTGAAAATCCGAATTTAAATGGCTTTCATATTTATCCTTATACTAATTATTTGCCTGAATATGGCGTTGCTTCTTTAACGGCTAATAATTATTTGAATTTATATGCGGGCACCTGGATTAAAATCACTGGAGGCAAAGGAAATTTAAAAGTAGGTTATGAATTTCCGCAAGACGCCCAATATGTTTTGTCTTATGTGATTGTTGATCAGGATAATAATAAAATCATTAAATTTTTTAGTTCTAAAGATGGCTATAAAGGAACAATTAATGTGGCTGATTTTGGAGCCAATAATATAGCGCTTTATTTAATACCCTTTATTACCAATAGTTCTTCCAATAGTGTTTTTTTTAAATGGGAGGCCTCAACTGCTGGTCTTACTCCTGGTTCCTCAACTTTGATTGAAACTCTAACTCAAAGAATTGCTCAATTAAAAGCGCAGGTGGCGATGTTGACAGCGCAATTAAACGCTTTGCTTGGCCAGCAAACAACTTTGTCTTGTTATCGTTTTCAAAATGATTTGTATTATGGCATAAAAGATAGTTTAGAAGTAAAGTGTTTGCAGAAGCTTTTATTTGAACGAGAACCGCAGCTTTATTCAACAGGTTTAATCACAGGCAATTTTTTAAATTTAACTCAAGAAGCAATCAGAAAATATCAGCAAAAATATGGTTTGCCAGCTACTGGCTATTTTGGGCCTTTAACCCGAGCTTTGGCTAATAAACAATGGTTTGGTTATTAATTTGGTAATATTTTGCTTGTTTTTTCGTTATATATTATAGAGGGACTGATATGAAAAAAAGCGAATTGATTAGCCGAATTAAAGAGTTGAAATCAATAAAGCCAGATGAAAATTGGCTGATTTTGAGTAAAAAAATATTAATGAGTCAGATTTCAACCATTAAACCTCAAAGCGTTAAAACGCCTATTTTTGTTTTTTCTTGGAAGTATAAATTAGCTGGTATAATTTGCGCTATTATGCTTTTATTTGGCGGAATGATAAGTTTTGCTTATTCGGCGCCAGTTGATAATCCGCTTTATGGTTTAAAAATTACTTTGAGTAAAGCTTTTATTTCATTGGCGCCTCAATCGGCAAAAATGGAATTAAGAATGGCTTTAACAGAAATGATTACCAAAGATTTAAATAAAAAAGTAGGCGAATACAGCAATCAATTAGCTATTGAAACACTCAATCAAAATTTAGATGCGATAGCAATAGAATTAAAACAAATTTCTCATCCTCAACAAATAGCTGTTTTATCGGAAAAAATTCAGAAAGAAACTTTAAAAATTAAAGAGAGCTTAAAGCAAATTCCAACTGATAAGCCAGAAGTTGCTTCAGCCGTTGGGAGGTTAGAAAATCAATTACAGCAAGTAGAAAGCGAAACTTTTACTTTAAAAAATGAAGCAGAACAAAAAATTAATAATTGTCCGGTTTATTTAGATAATTCCCTTAATCAAATTAAAGAGAAAATTGACGTTTTAAATTTAAGTGATGAAAAGAAATCCGGTGTTTTAGAGCAGTTAAAGCAAGCTGATGAATTATTGGCGGCGAATCATTGTGTTGATGCTTTGGTAATTATGGAAAATTTGGAGAAAGATTTAGGGATTTAGAGGAGATGGAGGGTTGAAGAGCGGCGGCTGCTTAAGCAGCCGCCGCTCTTTTATCTTTCCCAACTAAATCCTTTTTTCATTTACTAAATTAAAATTTCAGTTATAATTTAACTAATTGTTTTATAATCTTTTTAGTCGCAGATTTTTAAAAAATAATCAAAATGATTAATTTGCTTAAATTAGAGAATTTTCTTAAAAAATCATCTTTTTATGTTTCAGCGGCCGCTTTGTTTTCTGCCCTGATTTTTTTGCCCAATATTTTGCGGCCATTTATTTTAGGTAAAATGTTTCCCTTTCAAGTTTTGGTTTTATTGCTTTTGGTGATTTGGGTAGTTTTAATGATAATTAATTTCCAAAAATATCGTCCGCGATTTAATTTATTAACCATTGCTATTTCTATTTTTTATCTAGCTATTTTATTAAGTTCTATTTTTAGCACTTTGCCGTATCGCAGTTTTTGGGGTAATGCCGAACGAATGGAAGGATTTATTTCTTTACTCCACTTCTATTTTTTCTTTTTAGCTCTTTCTTCTATTTTTTGGACTGACAAGGAAGCCATTCGCAAAATAACTTTTACTTCAATTTGTATTAGTTTTTTTGGCGCTATTTTTCCAATTTTAGAACTTTTTAAAATTATTTCTCTTCCGGCTGGCGAGAATTTATCTCGACCGGGTGGTGTCTTTGGCAATCCAACATTTTTTGCCGGTTATTTAATGGTTCATCTTTTCTTGATTGTTTGGTATTATTTAAATTTTATTAAACCATCACAAAACAAAGAACACAAAAATTTATTAATTGTAATGGGTATTATTTCCTTAATTGTTTTTTTCTGGGTGCAGACGCGCGGTTCAATTTTAGGTTTGGGTGCCGGACTTTTTGTTAGTTTAGTGTTAATTATTTTTCTTATTCCTAATAGAAAATATAAAAAATATAGTGCTTTGGCGAGTGTTATTATCATTATTTTAGCTATTTTATTTATTATTTTTCAACCCAAAATTCAGCAAAGTACTATTAGTCAAAAAATTTCTTTTATTGGCCGTTTATCTTCTATTTCTTTATCCGATACTTCAACGCGCGCTCGTATTTTAAATTGGTCGCGCAGTTTCAATTGGTGGAAGGAACGACCAATTTTTGGCTATGGGCAGGATATGTATTATGCTGTTTTTGATTCTCATTATGATGCTAATGATTATGCTTTATCTCGTGAACGTTTTGATCGGGCGCATAATAAATTTTTTGATGTTTTAGTGATGAATGGTATTGTTGGTTTTTTAGCTTATTTATTTTTAATAGGTGTTGTTTTTTATTTGATCTTTTTAAAAATCAAAAGAAGCGAGGCATTAAAAGAAAAAATGAGTTGGATTTTTATTTTTGGTTTATTTGTGGCTTATCTAGTTCATAATTTCTTTGTTTTTGATACACCAGCCAATTCCATTTTCTTTTTCTTTTTCTTAGCATTTATTAATTTAAACACTTATGATTTAAAGAAAAAAGAGATTCCAGAAACAGCAAAAAAAGAAATGCCAGCAGTAAAATATTCTTTAAAAACTGCCTTTGATGGTTTGGATTGGATGATTATTGTTCTCATTTTGATTTTTGCTAGTTTTATTTTTTACCATATTGATGCCAAACCTTATCAAGCCGCAAAAATGCTTTATGAAGCTAATTCGATTAATCCGCGTGATTTAGAGGGAAGATTTAATGTCTTTCAAAAGGCGGTTGATTTAAATACTTTTATCAATACTGAAATTAAAAAACCTTGGGCTGACTACTTTTTTAGTTATTTAATTTATAGCAGTCGAGGCCAAATTGAATCCAAAAAAGAGTCAGTGGTTAAAGCTTATGAACAAATAAAATCAAATCTTATTTCCGGTTACCAACATGAGCCGATGATCGATTTTTATATTTATCTATCTTATGTTGCCAGCCAAATGGCTCAGCAACCGTTTTTCTCACAAGAAGAAAAAGATAGATATTTTGCCGAAACAGAGCAATATTTTAATTTTATTATTGAGAAATATCCCAAACGTTCGGACGTAATTTTACAATCTGCTTTTTCCCAGCCAACAGAAGAGAAAGCAATTGCGGTTCTTAATCAAATTTTAGAACGAACGCCAAAATATGGGTTGGCATGGTGGACAAAAGCGGTATTTTTAATTAAAAATAATAAGGCAAGCGAAGAAGAAATATATACTGTAATTAATAAAGCTTTTGAAAATGGTTATGAATTTTCAATTGATGATCAAAATAATGCGATGATGACCATTATTCCAATGCTTTCATCTCTTCGACAAAAAGGGAAAATTTTTGAATTAATTGACCAAGGAATTATTGAGGCAGAGGAAAAATTAAAAGATAAAAAACTAAATGCTTTTGAACGAAGTATTCAATTGAATAAAGTTAGAGGATTAATTGATTTAGCAATTTTAATTGAAACTAGCGATTTACCCAAAGATCCTGCTCATCTTGAAAAAACCATCGCTTATTTAGAAAAAGCGGATCAATATCAAAAGAATAGAGTTACTATTTTAATTAAATTGGCAACCGCTTATGCTCATCTTCACAATAAAGAAAAAGCGATTGAATTTGCTAAAAAAGTGATTCAAGTTGATTCTCGCTATGCGACCGATGTTGTTGAATTTATTAAGATAGTGGAACAGGAACAATGGGATAAACTTTTCTAGTTTTTTAAACTTGCTTTAAATAATTATTTATTTAAGATAAACTATAAAGGTCAAATTAATTTTAAAATTATGGAAGAAAAAAATATCCAATCAAAGAAAAAAGATTATTTATTACCGATTTCAATAGTTTTAGCCGCATTAATCATCGGTGGGGCTTTTGTTTATAGCAAAGGATTAAATGTTCAAAAGCAACAAGCCGCTTTAGAAGAAACTAAAACTAATGTTCAAAATGGTATTAAGTTGGCTATTTTGGATGATCAGCCGGTTTTAGGAAAAGCTGATGCGCCAGTGACTATTTTTGAATATTCTGATTTCCAATGTCCGTATTGTCGTCGATTTCAAATGCTTGCTCATTTAGATATAGTGAAAGATTATGTTGAACCAGGATTAGCAAAAATTGTTTTTATTGATGTGCCTTTCCATGAGTTTTCCTCTATAGCTTCCCAAGCAGCTTGGTGCGCTAAAGAACAAAATAAATATTGGGAAATGCATGATACTTTATTTAGTAAAGCTGATGATGCTAATACTTTTAAAACCGAATCATTAATTAAAATTGCGGGAGATTTAAAATTAGATACCGATGCTTTTTCTAATTGTTTAAATTCTCAAAAATACGCTCAGCGAATTCAGCAATCTTTGGATTCAGTAACCAAAATGGGGATTTATGGTACGCCTTCAATCATTATTACTAAAACTGAGAAATTGCCATTATCAATTAATACAGGAGTAATTCAGACCGCTTTTCAAGGTAATCAATATCAAATAGATTTAAATGGCGCCACTTTATTAATTGGCGCGCAACCTTATTCTACTGTGAAGTCGATTATTGATTCTTATGTTAAATAAATGAAAATAAAAATAAAAGTTTATTCAACGCCTTCTTGTCCCTATTGTCATTTGGCTAAAGAATATTTTAAAGAGAACAATATTGATTTTGAAGACTTTGATGTTTCAAAAGATGAAAATGCTTTAATGGAAATGATGAATAAAAGCGGACAAATGGGAGTGCCAGTCATTGATATTGACGGCGAGATTATTATTGGATTTAATCGGGCAGAAATCGAAAGGATTATTAAGGAAAAAGGGATAAAATAAAGGTTTTTGAGGCGGCGGCCGCTCTTTGAGCGGCCGCTTTTTTTATTTTTTATTTTTATTATAATTAAAATTGATATGAAAAAATGGCTTAATTATTTTGCTGTACCAGAAATGATTTTATTTTGGGTGATGTTGGTAGTCATGCTTTTTTTATTAGGCGTGATTTTGCATTTTGTTAGTTCTCCCTGGAATACTATTTCTTTAATTATTATTATTTTGTTTTTGCTGATCGGTTTTATTATTAATTTAAGACACGCCATCAATCATTACCACGTTTTAGCTGAAATAAATCAAGTGCGAACTATTTTGGCTAATTTTACCGATGCCATTGTTGCTTATGATGAAAATTTCCGAATCACTATTTTTAATACTGCTGCTGAAGATCTTTTTGGTTTAAAAAATAGCGATGTTTTAGGCCAGATTGTTACTCCTGAATGGGCAAAAAACCCCAATACAAAATTATTAGCTCAAGTTCTTTTTCCAAGTTTAGCGCCAGCAATGAATTGGAAAACCGATCCAGCTGTTTTTCCGAATATAATGGAGATTTCCTTTACCGAACCATTTATTGAATTAAAGGTAACCACTATTCGTGTGGTTAGTCCTAAAGGAAAAATTCAGGGATTTTTTAAAGTGATTAAAGATCGAACTCGGGAAGAAGAGATTTTAAAAACCAAATCAGAATTTTTAACTGTTGCTGCCCATCAAATGCGTACGCCTTTATCTGGAATTCGCTGGAGTTTAGAGACGCTTTTAGGCGCTGATAGTAATAATTTGACTGATGCTCAAAGGGATTTATTAAAACACTCTTTAGAAGCTACAGATAAAATTTTGCGTTTAGCCAATGATTTATTAGATACGGCTAATATTGAAGCTGGAAAATTTGGTTATGAATTTGTTCAGACTGATTTAATTGGATTAATTCAAAAATCATTGGAAGGTTATTTGCCATTAGCGGAAAAACACGGAATAAAAATTTATCTTCAGCCAATCAATGGAGGATTGGAACCATTTAAATTTGATCCCATGAGAATCAAAATCGTGATACAAAATTTAATTGAAAATGCTTTGCGTTATAATGTGGAAAATGGACAGATTATTATTAAAGTAGAGAAAAAGCCGCCTTATGTAGAAGTTTCTGTTACTGATACGGGCATTGGCATTCCCAAAGATGAAATACCTAAACTTTTTTCCAAATTTTTCCGCGCTAGCAATGTTTTAAAATATGAAACCGAAGGCACGGGTTTGGGATTATACATTACAAAAAATATTGTTGAGGCGCATGGCGGGAAAATTTGGGCAGAATCAATTGAAAATCGCGGCACTACTTTTTACTTTACCTTGCCAATGGATGAGAAATTATTGCCGAAACGTTATGTTTCCAGTTCTTTATAAATAGAAAGTTTTTATTTAAATAGTTGAAAAATTTAAAGAAAAAATTAAACTAAGAAAAGTTTTTAAAGGGCCTGTAGCTTAGTTGGTAGAGCGCCTCGATGGCATCGAGGAGGTCAGGGGTTCGAGTCCCCTCAGGTCCACCAATTAAAAAACCAGCGCCCTTCGGCGCTGGTTTTTTAAAACAAAGAATTTTGCGATGGTATTGATAGTTGTTTATTTTCTAATTCTTTTAATTTTTCTTCGAGTGTTTGATGAAGAGGAATCCAATCAAATTTTACTTTTACCGGCGCGTGAAATTTAGAAGGAATTATTAAATAATCTTGTTTTAAAATCAATTCGTATAAATCTTTAGTAATTTTAACATCATTTAAACAATAACGTTTTAATTCTTCAATGCGGCCTTCCTTGTAAAGTTCAATTGCTTCTAAACCATTGCCATTTTTACCCGCACCAATATTAGCTTGCGCCAGTTCATTTAAGCCAATTTTATGTCCGCGTTTTTCCTCAATTTCTTTGAGAATATCAAAAATAATATGATTATCAAAACGATAATTAATATTTTTTTCAATGATTGGTAAATCGAAATTACAGATAGAAAAACCCACTATTACGCCCACTTCTTTTAAAAATTTTTCAAAAAGATGCGATTCTTTTTCTTCAAAGGCCAAAAATTCATTGCGGTTATAAGAATAAACGCCAATCAAAGAAATTTTAAGCTGATGGAGATTTTGTTTGCCACCAACATCAGCAAAAGAATTTTTAGTTTCAATATCTAAAACGATTTTATCAAGCATAATTAAATACAATAGTCAGCGACACTTGAAGCGGCAAAACTTTCTGGCTTTGTTTTAACTATAAAGCCGCAACCGCGCACTAATCCCGTTACCTCATTAATTAATGTACGCGTTTCGCCGTTTTGTCCAACATCAACATGAATTTCTAAATCAAAATTATAAAGTTTATTTTTTTCCAAAAGTTTTAATAGTTGCTGGCCAATTTCCAAGGAAAGATAGACTTCTTTATAAATTCTTTCTCTTAAGCTTTTGAAATTTTTATCTTTGATTCGACGCCAGAAAAAACGGCCTCCATTCCCGATTCTTAAAATAATAATTGCGGTCACAAAATCAGAATGATCAGACGAGTTTAAAGAATCAGTACCAATAACTAATTTATACGAATTTCGCGGTTTTTCTTGAATGAATTGAAAAACTTCATTAATTACTTGTTTTAGGCCTAATTTTTTATTATCTGATGAATTAAAAAATTTTTCCTCCATATCTTTTTTGAATATTAATGGAGAAAAAAATAAAGTCAATTAGTTTTTAAATTATTTCCAATAAATCAAATAATAATTCTTTTTGCCGCGGCGAACAACAAAAATATTCTTTTTTAAGGCATTTTTTAATTGAATGATAAGATTTATATCAGAAATTATCTCGCCATTTAAAGAAATGGCTTTATTTAAAATATCCTCGCGCGCTTGACGTTTTGATGGACAGACTCTAGCTTCTACTAAGAAATCGACAATATTTAACTCTTTTTTATTCTCAATAATAGCTGTTGGCACATCATTTAAACCTTCTTTTAATTCATCAGTAGAAAGATTTTTTAAATCGTTATAAAACAAGGAATCAGAAATTTTTTTAGCGCGTTCCAAATCTTTTTGACCATAAATCATTTTTGTTAATTCTTCAGCTAATCGTCTTTGAGCGGTTCTTTTTTCTGGTTGATTTTTAACTTCTTTTTCTAATTCAGCAACTTCTTTTTGAGATAAGAAAGTTAAAAATTTTAACAAATTAATAACATCGCGATCGTCTGTATTAATGAGAAATTGATAAAATTGATAAGAAGATGTTTTTTGAGGAGAGAGCCAAATAGCGCCACTTTCGGTTTTACCAAACTTTGTCCCATCAGATTTTAGAAGTAAAGGTAGAGTTAAACCAAAAACCTCTTTATTTTCCAATTTATTAATTAAATCCATACCGGCAGTGATATTACCCCATTGATCGCTACCGCCAATTTGAAGCTCGCAATTATGATTTCTAAAAAGCCAAAGATAATCATAGGCCTGAAGAAGCATATAACTAAACTCAGTAAAAGAAATGCCTATTTCTAATCGGCTTTTCACTGATTCCTTAGCCAACATATACCCTAAACTAAAATGTTTGCCAATATCGCGAATAAAAGATAGAAGTTTTAATTCTTTAAGCCAACTGCTATTTTCAACAATTATCACTTTTTTGTTTTTAATCTCCTCTTTAAGAAATATTTCCAGTTGCGCCTTTAAATCTTTTGCCCATTGAATGACAATTTCTTCAGAATTTAATTTTCTTTCGGATTTTTTGCCGCTGGGATCGCCAATTAAGCTTGTTCCTGTTCCCAAGACAGCTATTACCTGATGTCCAAATTGAGCAAAGCGTTTTAAGGTAATTAATGGTAAAAGATGGCCGATGTGAAGAGAATCAGCCGTAACGTCAAAACCGCAATATAAAACAATTGGTTTTTCTAATCGTTTTTTAAGCTCTGGTTCATTAGTTGTTTGATTAATTAAACCACGCCATAAAAGTTCATCAAAAATATTTTCCTTCATGTCTTTTATATTCTAAAAAATTTTGAGAAAGAAGTCAAAAATTAATTAAAAAGATATTTGAAAAAGAAAGAAAAATTATTATGATATAAATTAGTTAAGATTATTAATAATTATTTTAGGTTTATAATCTAGTGGTGCGATATCAAACCACTCTACCTCATATAAGCGGTCTAGTAATTTTTTAGATACAAATTTTATACAAATCAAGAATATTTTTACTATGTCTTGCGCCAAATTTATGAGGACATTGTATAGTGGTAATTCCTAGTATGGTATTTATTGTTAATTATTTATGGGCCCGTAGTTAAGTGGTACAACGACGCATTCGCATTGCGTAGGCGGGGGTTCGATTCCCCCCGGGTCCACAATATAATAAGTGAAATGGTGAATTATTGAGACAAAAATTCCCTCCCCGCCAGTAGGCAAGGAGGGAATTTGCTGATTGCATTAATTTATTAAAATTTAATTATTTCTTGTAAAAAGAATTAATTATTTATCCTCAAATTTTTCTGATTCAGCCAGATTTTTAATATAACTATAATTAATCTTCTTCATCCTCTTCCATTTCTTTTTCTTTTTCTTCTTGGGTTTTTATTTTTTCTAAGCCGCCTTTATAATCGGTTCGAGCAATTTTTTCTGCTTCACCGCTCTCTACCATTTCCCAGGCTTTTTTTGTAGCTTCTTCTATATAAGATTCTTTATGACCTTGTAATTCTTCTGCTACTAGGTTTTTAGTACGAGCTTTAATATCACTACTACCGCGGTTAACTATTGATTCAATATATTTTAAGGCAATATCAAATAATTCTTCTTTTGTATATTCTTTTTTTGGTTGTGGCGGAATTTGTTCATTAGGCATATTTGGGGATTTTTGTTTTGGCTCCTTAGCAATTTTGAATTCTATATTTTCAAAAAACATTTTGAGTCTTTTAATCCCGACCTTTTAACCTATATTATTTTAGCATTAATTTATAAAAATTGCAAATAGATGTATAACCACACCCTATTTTGGACTTTTGATTTTTCATTTAAAGCTTCAAGTTTTTTGCTAATATAGTTGACTAAATTATTTTCTTTGTTTATCCTAAATAAGAAAGTTCTTTTTAGAAATATTGAGGCATTTTTAGTTAGACCAATCTTATAACATTAAGAGAAGTTTATTAAAAATTGCGCCCTTAGCTCAGTGGTAGAGCGTTTCGTTGACATCGAAAAGGCCGGAGGTTCGATCCCTCCAGGGCGCACTTTAAAGCCCAAGAAGGCTTTTTTATTTGAAAAAAAATCTGTAAATGATAGGATATTAAAAATGGAAAAAATTGAAATTGTTTTTGAAAATGAAAATTTTTTAGTTATTAATAAACCCAGCGGTCTTTTAGTTCATAATGTTAATAGATCGGATAATAAATCCGAAAAAAGTTTAGTTGATTGGTTAATTAATTATTATCCTAATATTATTAAAGTGGGCGAAGATAAAATACGGCCAGGAATCGTTCATCGTTTAGACAGAGAGACCTCAGGATTATTAATTGTGGCAAAAAATCAAAAAACTTTTGATTACTTCAAAAAACTTTTTCAGCAACATCAGATTAAAAAAGGATATTTGGCTTTGGTTTTTGGTGAATTTAAAGATAAAAAAGGGGTGATTGATAAACCTATTGGTATTGCAAATTCTTCAATTAAACGTTCAACAACCGCGAAGAAAATGAAAGAATTAAAAGAAGCGATTACTGAATATGAGGTAATAAAAAGTTTTGAGTATCAAAGAGAAAAATTTTCTTTACTTAAAGTTTTCCCAAAAACCGGTCGGACGCATCAGATAAGAGTTCATTTATCAAGCATTGGACATCCAATAGTAGGTGATAAAATCTATGGTCGGAAAAAAAATTTGATAATTGAAACTCGTTTATTTCTTCACGCTTTTCTTTTAGAATTTAAATCAATTGATGGTACTATTTTGCGATTAGAGAGTGATTTACCCGAGGATTTAAAAGAATTATTGGAAAGATTAATAAACCAGCCGCACATTTGACAAAAATATATAAATATGTATAATAGAAGTAACAGATAAACTAATAAAAATGATCTTTAAAATTTAAATAAAAAGGAGGTTAAAATGAAACTGTTAATTGAAAGACTTAGAAAAAAATTGGTGATTTTTTTATTGGTATTACCAATTTTTTTAGTAAACTCTTGTGCCCCTATGGGTTTTGGAGTTATGGTAGACACAAATTTACCCTTAGAGACAACCCGGGTGACTGTTCTTAATACTACCCCCAGTTATTTTTATATACTAATTGATGGTGTGCAGAAGGGTATTGTAGAACCTTATGGTAAATGGAATATAGGACTTTGGGTGGGAACTTATTATGGTACGGAGATGGCCATTCAGATTATTGATAAAAAAGGCTTTGCTTATGCAGACAATGTCTGGCTGTCTTCATTCAATTATCCCCGGAGTTATACTTTTACAATTCGAAAAGAAACGGGTGGTCGGTTATGGGTAGAAAGAAGGTAAACATTTTTAAAAAGGATCTTAAAAAGATCCTTTTTTTATTTTTAATTCTTAAAAGGTGCGGGGTAGAGCCCCGCACCTTTTAAGAATATTAGACATCAGATAAAATTTAGAAATATTCCAAATACTAACAACATTTTAAAATTTTTGCTTAACAAAATGATATTAATAAAAAAGCAAATCAACTATTTTTAGAATGATTTCCCAGCAATTTCTAAAAATGTTTATAAATAATTAGAGAAAGAAATTAAATACAATTTTTAATCCTCAAAAGGTGCGGGGTAAAGCATAACAAAGATGTGTTTGATATTTCAACACAGGTTTTTTTCAAATTTAAAAAGTTATTTAAGAATTGGACGAAAATGAATTTTTGTGATAAGATGGATTCACTTATGAAAGAAAAAAAGATTGAACAATTAACTGATAATTTAAATTTAAGACCACCAATTGTTGTTGTAATGGGTCATATAGATCATGGGAAAACCACTCTCTTAGATACCATTCGCAAAACTAATGTTGTATTAAAAGAAGCCGGAGGAATCACCCAACATATCGGCGCTTACGAAATTGTGGTTCAAAGTAAAAATCCAGAATATAATGGTCGAAAAATTACTTTTATTGACACACCAGGACACGAAGCTTTTTCTGCCATTCGTGCCCGAGGAACACAAGTGGGTGATGTAGCAATTTTAATTATTGCTGCCGATGAAGGAGTAAAACCCCAAACAATTGAAGCTTTAAATCATATTCAACAAGCTAAAATTCCTTTTATTATTGCTTTAAATAAGATTGATCGAGCTGAGGCTAATCCCGATAAAGTGAAAACGCAATTAGCGGAATTAGGTGTTTTTGTTGAGGGGTGGGGCGGTAATGTGCCCATCATTAATATCTCTGCTAAAAATGGGACCAATATTGATGAATTATTAGAATTAATTCTTTTAGTGGCTGATATGGAAAATTTAACTGCTCAAAAAGACGCGCCAGCGCAAGGTGTTATTTTAGAAACAAAATTTGATAATAAGCGCGGGATTTTAGTTAGCGCAGTGATTAAAAATGGCGTTTTGAAAATTGGCGATTCAATTTATACCGAAACTGCTTTAGGCAAAGTGCGTTTAATGGAGGATTGCAATGGCAAACAAATTAAAGAAGTCACTTTTTCATCGCCAGTTTTAATCATTGGTTTTAAAGAATTGCCACAAGTGGGCGAAGAATTTTTTGTTGGTGAGAAAAAAGAAGAAGAACTTAAAAAAATTTGTAAAGAAAAAAAGAATCAAATTGAGAAAAAAAATGAGGAAGATAAAAATACTTTAAATATTATTTTAAAAGCCGACGTAGTCGGTTCACTGGAAGCAATGAAAAAAATTTTAAATAATTTGAATTTATCAGAAGACATCATTATTAAAATTATTAGCGAATCGATTGGCGATGTGTTTGTTTCAGATTTAGCGTTAGCAGAGACAGCGCCAGCTATTATTTTAGGTTTTCGTATTAAAATACCAAATGATTTAAAAACAATTATTCAAGCAAAAAATATAAAAGTTTTTATTTTTGACATTATTTATGAAATGGAAAAATTTTTAAAAGAAGAAACCGAAAAATTATTTAAGCCATTAGAAGCGCCGATTAAAGGAGAAGTGGAAATTTTAGCTTGCTTCAGTAAAAAACGCAGTGAACAATTGATTGGTGGAAAGGTTGTTTTTGGATATATTGTGAAGGGCGCGCAAGTGAAAATAAAACGTGGAGAGGAAATTATTGGCCGTGGCAAAGTTTTAAATTTACAATGCAATAAAATAGATATTAAAGAAGTTTTAGAAGGCAAAGAATGCGGAATATTAATTGATTCTGATATTGAAATTTTATTAGGTGATAGATTAATTTTTTAATAAGTTAATATTATTTATTTAGCAAATTTAGATAATGCTAAAATTAAAAGAATTTGATTATCGTTTACCCAAAGAATATATTGCTCAAAAGCCGGTTTATCCGCGTGACCATTCTAAATTGATGGTGGTCAATCGAGAAACTGGTGAAATTTCCCAATATCTTTTTTATCAGATTGAAAAATTTTTAAAAAAGGGCGATGTTTTAGTTTTAAATAATACCAAAGTAATTCCAGCGCGTTTAATTGGTCAAAAACCAGAAACAGGCGGTAAAATTGAAATTCTTTTAATTAGGCCGCAGTTAAAAAATTTAAAAGATTATCGCTGGAATAAAAGATGGATTGTGATTGGTAGGCCGGGATTGAAAGAAGGTCAAAAAATTATTTTTCCTCATGGCTTAAAAGCCGAAGTGAAAAAAGTTTTAAATTATGAAAGAATCATTGAATTTAATTGCGAGGCTGAGAAATTAAAAAGAGCAATTTATAAAATTGGCCAAGCGCCAACGCCTCCTTATATTAAACGCCTATCCAATTTAAAAGAATATCAAACATCCTATGCCAAACATTTAGGTTCAGTAGCAGCGCCCACTGCTGGTTTTCATTTTACTCCTCGTCTTATTAAGAAATTAAAAAATAAAGGCGTTATTTTTAAATATGTTACCTTGCATGTGGGTTTGGGTACTTTTGAACCAGTGAAAACAGAAAATATTGAAGAGCATAAAATGGAAACGGAATGGGCAGAAATTGATAAAAAAACTGCTCAATTTTTAAATCAAGCCAAAAAGAAAGGGCAAAAAATTATTGCGGTGGGCACAACAACCACGCGCACTTTAGAGGGTTTTTCCGACAAAAAGAATCATTTAAAATCCGGCCAGAAATTTATTAATCTTTTTATTTATCCTGGCTATCAATTTAAATTTATTGACGCTTTAATTACCAATTTTCATTTGCCAAAATCAACGCTGTTAATGCTTGTTTCTGCTTTTGCTGGGAAAGAACTAATTTTTAAAGCTTACAATGAAGCAATTAAAAATCATTACCGCTTTTTCAGCTTTGGTGACGCCATGTTTATTATTTAGCGAAAAGGCGTTATAATTAAATTAATCATGCAAAATTGGGAAATTGCCAAAATTTTATCCCATATCTCCTTTTATTTAGAAATGGAAGGCGAGCCATTTAAGCCGCGCGCTTATGAAAAGGCGGCGTCGGCTATTGAGGCGCTTGATAAGCCACTTAAAGAAATTTATGAAAAAGAGGGAATAAAAGGAATTGAAGAAATTCCTGGTGTTGGTGTTTCTATTGCTGAAAAGATAGAAGAGCTTTTAAAAACTGGTAAATTAAAATATTATGAGCAATTTTATAAAAAATATCCGTTGGATTTAAATAATTTAACTCGCGTTGAAGGTGTTGGACCAAAATCATTAAAGAAGCTTTATGAAAAGTTAAAAATAAAAAATCTTAATGATTTAGAAAAGGCGGCGCGGGAAGGAAAAATTAGAAAGATTGAGGGCTTTGGCGAAAAAAG
>Ga0078972_1006677_pt1 | contig 26902 bp, 20 predicted proteins | sample YelNatPaOPGAMG01_FD_67568 | JGI IMG/M metagenome (GOLD analysis project Ga0078972, IMG submission 67568) | Hot spring thermophilic microbial communities from Obsidian Pool, Yellowstone National Park, USA - OP-RAMG-01 (SPADES assembly) (version 2) | ecosystem: Environmental > Aquatic > Thermal...
AGTTAATTCTGAATACTTGTATGGTGGTAGCCTGATCTTGTTTGGTTGTCTTTTTCGCATCAAAGGAGACTATAAATTCTGGTCAGACTATCACTCTACAAGTATTCAACATTAAGAATTAAGCATTAAGAATTTTCCCTTCCGCGTCCTGCGTATCTTCCGCGTCTCCGCGATCCTTCCCTGAGAACCTTTAATATGGGATACACCCTTCTTTTATGCAAACCTTGCGCTATAGCTGCAAAGCTTGTAGAATGTGTGCGCCGGTTCCTGGGAGAATGTTATGGCTGAAATATTCACGATAGGACACTCCAATCACGACATCCTCGAATTTTTGAACCTGCTTAAAAAGCACCGCATCGGGGTGCTTGTCGATGTGCGCAGCGACCCCTACAGCCGCTACGCATCCCAATTCAACAAAGCCGAGTTCCAGCACCACGTCGAAGCGGCGGACATCCAATACCGTTACTCCGGCGCCTATATCGGCGGAAAGCCCAAAGACACATCTCTCTACACCGCCGCGGGCAAGCCGGATTACGATAAACTCGCTCAGACCGAGGCGTTTCAAACCGAGCTCAAAGCGATCGTCGAGCTGGCGAAATCAAAGCGCGTGGTGCTGATGTGCAGCGAAGCGGACCCCATGAGCTGCCACCGCGAACGCATTCTCGCGCAAACTCTGCGGAGCTGGGGAGTTGAAGTAACCCATATCATGCCCGATGGTTCCGCTGCCGAGGTCGAACAACAGGGGCTCTTTTAATGGAAACGCTATTCACAATCGGCTATACCAAAACCAGCCTGCGAAACTTCGTTGACAGGCTCAGGGACGCGGGGGTGGACTGCGTGGCGGATGTTCGCCTGCACAATACTTCTCAACTCGCCGGGTTCGCCAAGCGGGATGATCTTGAATTCATCCTCACCGAAGGCTTCGGCATCGGCTATATCCACAGACCCGAATTCGCCCCGGCCGAAGGGCTCTTCGATACCATCAAGAAGCGCAAGAACTGGAACGCGTATGTTGATGGTTACCTCAATCTTATCGAAGAGCGGAGCATGGCACATGATTTTCTCCGCCTCGCTGAAGAACAAGGGTTTCGTAAGCCCTGCCTGCTGTACGCGGAAGATAAGCCTGAAAAGTGCCACAGGCGGCTTTTGGTCGAAGCAATCGCGGACGCGGTCGAAGGCCTGGAGGTAGTCCACCTCTGACGGCAGACCGTATTCTCGTGCTTGCGGTAACAAAAATGCTGAGCGGCATGTGCACGGGCGGGATCTCGCTTTCCACCAATAAATGGGTACGCAAGGATTGGACATGCGATTTCACCCGCGCAAGGCCCATCAAAGCAGAAAGAACGGAGCAGCGCCTAGAAGTCCTCACATGCTTTTCCGAACCTGAAGTGCCCGAGCAAATCCTCCGCACCGAAAGATCCGTCGGCCTCTTCGAACTCTCGAATATCCAGGCTCTATTTTCCCTTGACAGCTATTCCGGTAAATACGAAGCCCGCCTGTGAACCGCGGAAAGCTGATATCAACTATCAAGATCTTTAATCAGGCTATCGAAAGTCGAAAGTTTCTATGCTTTAGCATGGTACATTTCATATCCGCCGCTCCCACTTCGGTGGGCAAACCTTCTGAAAAATAAAAGATCCCTTCATTCATCACTCATAATTCTGAATTCATAATTCCTCCTCCCCCGTTTTCCACGGCGAGCATAATCGGTTATAATTTCCTCGGACCCAGCATAATTCCATGGAAGGGCTTATGGCGCTCTTGCCTTTATCAGCAATCAATTTTGAACATTTCCGCGCGGTTATAGCTGCGTGGGACGCGGCTGCTTTCAAAGCCGTGAATACCGGGCTTGCGTCTATCTGGCTCGATCCGCTTATGGTGGGAATCACCTGGTTCGGAGCCGGAGTAACACAAGCCGGGATAAATCTTTTTATTATTCTGGCCGGATTCATCTGGGACAGGGTGAATGTCCGCCGTATGGGTTATGCGGGGCTTTCGGCTTATTTATTTTCCGGCATAATCGCGCAGATCGCGAAGAATATCTGGGACCGCCCGCGCCCGCTGCTCACGCTTTACGACGTGAGGGTGGTCTACGAATACCTTTTCACTCACAGCTTCCCTTCCGGGCATTCGACAACCGCATTTGCGGCAGCGTTCGCCTGGTCGGTGTTCCTGCCCAGAGGCAAGTGGGTCTTATTCGTGCTAGCGTTTGCCACCGCATTCTCGCGGGTATATCTGGGCGTCCACTTCCCACTCGACACTATCTATGGCGCGATAATCGGGACGATAATTGGTATCGGCTGCGCGCGGTGGTTTCGTCCTATACGCTCGGGCAGCGCTCATGCCCGCGGCAGGTGGTTCTCCGGGATAACGAATGAAGTCTAAAAGCTTACCATACATATTGCTTGCGGGCCTGTGCTTGTTCCTCTTTTTCTGGAGGCTGGGCGCTACTCCGCTCTTCGGCCAGGATGAAGCCTTGTATTCGGAATGTGCCCGCGAAATGGCTTTTGGCGGCAGCCATATCGTGCCCACCTGCAACGGAGCCCCGTTTTTCGATAAACCGCCACTTGTATACTGGCTGCAGGGAGCGGCTATGCACGGGTTCGGAGTGAACTCATTTTCGGTGCGGCTACCTTCCGCGCTGGCGGCGTTCGCGCTGGTGCTGCTCACGGTCTGCATCGGGTCCAGGCTCTATTCGAGGCGGGTAGGGATATTAGCCGGGTTCGTGCTCGCATCGTCAGCTCTCACCGCAGCGCTCGCGCGGATGGCAATTCTGGATGCCACTTTCGCTCTTACCATCAGCCTCTCGCTCGGCGCATTCATACTCAGCTACCTCGGTAAGCTGCCCAGGTGTGGCTATCTCATATTCTGGGCGGCTATGGGGTTTTCCGCGCTGGTCAAAGGACCGGCGGGAATAGTGCTTATTCTTGGGACTGTCGGAATTTTCTTAGTCATTCGACGCAAGCCGGGCGAATTGATGCGGACAATGCCGGCGCCGGGGCTGCTGATCTTCCTGGCAATCGCGCTGCCCTGGTATATACTCGTGCACCAGCAGACGCATGGAGCTTTCACGCGAGAGTTTTTCATCCACCAGAATCTGCAGCGAGCGGCGGGCGAGGATTTCCATCACAATTCGCCATTCTTTATGTCGTTGGTCTTCTTTATGGCCGGGATGTTCCCATGGAGCGTATTTTTCCCGCCAGCCTGGTTCAGATTCGTGCGGCAAAAACCTGCAAGCCCGGAGGAAGAAGCCTCGCTCTTCGCCGCGGTCTGGGCCGCGGTGGTTGTGGTCATATTCTCCATTTCCCGCTCGAAGCTGCCCGGATATGTATATCCCGCTTTTCCCGCCGGTGCTCTTCTTATCGGTCAGCTCTGGGCTCGAGCATTTTCGAAAGGGTCGGAGTCTCGGGAGAAGCTGCCCGAGCTTCGCTCATTAAAGCGCGGAGCGGTGGCGGCGCTGGTAGTTGGAGGACTGCTTGGAGCGGCGATTCCCTTTGGAGAAAGGTTCCTGCATGATTCTATGCCCGGGCTTTCATGGGCGCTCGTACCTATGGGCGTCTCGCTTTTTATTGGATCGGTGCTCACATTCGCGCTTCTATATATAGGTAAGCCCAGGAGCGCGTTTGCCGCGTTGTGCTCGGGAATAGCGGGATTTATGGCGGCGGCGGTGTGCATCGGGCTGCCGATAGCAAACAGGCCTACATCGGAGCCCGCAGTTAAAATGGCGCGTTATATTGCTTCGACGGCGCCCGCGCGCTCGCCGGTCTACAGCCTCAAAATTCCCGCTGCAATTCCCCCGCTTATCGCGTTTTACTCCGGCCGCCCGGCCCCGATGAAAGACCCCGCGGCGTTACGGATAACCTCCGGATGCTACCTGCTCACGTGCAGTGACAGCCACATCCCCTCACCAAAAGGCGCACAGCTTGAAAAGCGGTTCGGAAAATACGAGCTTAGCCGGGTTCGTTGATTAATTAGCTGTCTTTTTAGCTATCAGCTGAAAGCTGTTAGCTAAAATACTTGTGGTGTTTTGGGATTTGAGGGTTGGAGAACAGAGCTAACGAATGTTCCACTCCGCCTCCACCCCAACCCGGAAACCCCGAAACTTACGCTACTGCAGAATGGATTCCCGCCTTCGCGGGAATGACAGAATAGAGCGGGATGACAGGTTTCTTGGTCCGGGATTGCAAATCCCGACCATCGTACTTGATGCCTGTGATGATAAAGACTACCTGTAATAGCCCTGATAGCTGATAGCTAAAACACTTCCCTTAATCCCAGGTATTGACCTTCCTAACCTTCGCGTCAGCTTCTTCGAACCAGCGGTAGCTGACCGACTTCTTTTCGGTAAAGAAGAGCACACCGTCTTTGCCATGGCTGTGGAGGTCACCGAAGAACGACTGCTTCCACCCCGTGAAGCTGAAGAACCCGAGCGGGACCGGAATTCCTACGTTCACACCGACCATTCCCGCGCCGACTCTGTGAGCGAACTCACGAGCCCACCGGCCGGACTGTGTATAAATAGCCGAACCGTTTCCGAACCTGCTCGCGTTTATAACCGCCAGGCCCTCCTCAAAGTTCTTGACCCGCTTAATACAGAGCACCGGGCCGAATATCTCTTCTCTACCCACGCTCATATCTTCGGTCACATGATCGAAAATAGTAGGACCGAGGTAGAACCCGCCCTCATACCCGGGCACCGTGAGCCCGCGACCGTCGAGCACAAGCTTCGCGCCTTCTTCAATACCCTTTTCGATCCAGGCAGCGACTCCATCGCGGTGCTCAGCGGATACGAGCGGACCCATGGCGGTCTCGGGGCTGCAGGCTGGACCGACACAGATGCCCTTCGCGGTTTTCACCACCATCTCGACCAGCTCATCCGCAACTTCCTCGAGCACAACGACCGTCGGCAGCGCCATGCACCGCTCGCCCGCGCATCCAAATGCGGCATTTACTATACCCTGAGCCGCGCGCGGAAGCACGCAGTCCGGCATCACCAGCGCATGATTCTTCGCTTCGGTAAGAGCCTGCACGCGCTTGCCGTTCGCCGCCGCGGTCTGATAAATTTCTCGCCCCACGCTTGTCGACCCAACGAAGCTGATCGCTTTCACATCGGGATGCTCTAAAAGCAGCTTGACCGATTCGCGGCCGCAGGTGATCATGTTCAACACGCCCTTCGGCAGACCCGCTTCCTGCAGCAGTTCCATAAGCCGAGCGGCTGTGTTCGGGACCATACTCGCCGCTTTAAGCACGAAGGTATTTCCGCAGGCAATAGAGATAGGGAACATCCACATCGGGATCATCGCTGGGAAGTTGAACGGCACTATGCCTGCACAGACTCCGAGAGGCTGCCGCCAGGTAACCACATCGAGCCCACGCGACACATTCTCCAGCGATTCACCCATCATGAGCGTAGGAGCCCCACAGGCGAACTCGGTAATTTCGATACCGCGCTGGATCGAGCCGACTGCTTCGGCATGAGTCTTCCCGTTCTCGGTAGCCAGGATCGTTCCGAGCTCATGCAGATTCGCATCGAGAAGCCCCTTGAATCTGAAAAGAATCTGCACCCGCTCCTGGACCGGTGTCTGCCACCACGGCTCAAAGGCCGCCTTCGCAGCCGCAACCGCCTGATCCACTTCTTCAGGCAGACAGCGCGGAGCTTCGGTAGTAATTTCGCCCGTGCTCGCGTTATAGACCGGCGAATATTTCTCCGTTCGAGATTGCACCCATTCACCATCGATAAACATTTTAAGCCGGGGAGCCCCGTTCGGGCCCGCAAAATACGGCGCTCTCAATTCACTAGTCTGCATTAATTACCAGCCTCCCATAGCCTTATACAACCTGCTCGCAACACCGCGGCAGTTTATGGGTAGTATACGCTTGCGAGCTCTACTTTTCAACTTCAACCGAGCTTGGGGGTGTATCTCATATTAAAGGTTACTTAGGGAAGGATCGCGGAGACGCGGAACGGAAATTTCTTAATGTTGGATACTTGTAAAGTGATAGTCTGATCAGGATTTATAGTCTCCTTTGACGCAAAAAAGAGATAGTCAGAAAAAGTAGAATCTTCTTTCACTATTTCTATATTTCAGGCTTTCGCGTCTAAACCTGAAGCAAAGGATGCGTCGAAGATGCTTAATCCTGTTGACATCACCCAAGCTCCCCAGCTAGAATACAGACGAGGGAGCTTAAGTGAAAAGATACTACATAGCTGATTTTCAAGAAGGCGCGAAAGTCGAGGATGTGTTTCTGATAGCATCGAAATCTGTCGGGAGCACACGATCGGGCTCGCCGTTTCTGAAAGTAAAACTGGGCGATAAGACCGGAACTATCGACGCGGTGAAATGGGACGCGACCGAAACCGAGCTCGGAAGCCTGCGCGAACAGGACTTCGTGCTGGTCCATGGCGCAGTCAGGGCTTATAACGGCGATCTCCAGCTCACCCTGGATACGCTGCGAAAATACTCCGACCACATCGACCCGACCGATTTTCTCCCTGCCAGCCCACGCGATCCCGAAGAAATGTTCACCGAGCTCCGCGCTCTCCTGAAGCAGATAGCCAACCCTCACCTCAACAGCGTGTTGACTGCGTTCTTCGGCGATAAGGCATTTGCGGAGAGATTCGGTAAAGCTCCGGCGGCCACAAAAATCCATCACGCCTACATCGGCGGCTTGCTAGAACATACCCTTAACGTCGTAAATAACTGCATCGCTCTGGCAGGGCTCTACTCGGCGGCGGATAGGGATCTGCTCGTTACCGCCGCCGCGCTTCATGATGTGGGCAAAGTCGAAGAGTTCGAGTGGTCGGTTGCGATAAAATATTCGGATGCGGGGCATTTGGTGGGGCATGTGGTCGGTGGAGCAATGATGGTAAAGAAAGCCGCCGATGCGATAAAGGACTTCGACCCTATCCTTAACCTCGCCCTGCAGCACGCAATCCTCGCGCACCACGGTATGAAGGAATACGGCTCCCCCAAGCAGCCGAAGAGCATAGAGGCGATGATATTGCATGCTGCTGACGATCTCGATGCGAAGGTGGCAATGTATCAGAACGCAGTGGCGGAAAGCGACCGTAACGGCGACCTCGGGCTATTCACAAAGCGGCATTTCATCCTCGATCGCCCGATGTTCAAAGGCGTCCCAGTGCAGAAAAAAGAAAAACCCGCGGAACCGGGAGAACTGCTCTTCGACGCCGATCTCTTCGCTGCCGATGACTACGATCCATTTTCGGAATAAACTATTACTTATCCGGATGTCTCCGGCTCACAGCAAGCAGCGCAATATCGTCGTGCACCTTGCCTTCGGCGAACGAAAAAACTGCTTCTCTTATCTGTGACACAAGCGACGACGCGCCGCACCCATCCGGGCACACCGCGGGAATCTGCGCCGCGAGCCGGTCCTGGCTGAAAAACTCCGAATTCCTTCGCGCATCGGTCACGCCGTCCGTATACATGAGAATGCTGTCGCCATAATTCAGGCTGATACGCCTGGTCTCATACGTAACATTGGGTATGATCCCTGCCGCTGTGCCCGGAATTTCGAGGAGCTCGGATGATTGAGATTGCGCCCGGTAAATCACCGGCGGCTCGTGCCCCGCATTTGCGATTATCACCTCGCCGTTCTCCATATCCACCACCCCGAACAGGATTGTAACGAACATATCCGATTTCATGTTGAGAAGAAGGGAATCGTTCAATCGGCAGAGCACGAGGCTGGGATCAGCATTTTCCGAGGCAAACGCGCGAAGCCCGTATCTCGCCATAATCGATCCGACCGCGGCGTGCAGCCCCTTCCCGCTCACATCACCGATCACCACTCCATACCGCCGTTCATCTATCCGGAAGACATCATAGAAATCCCCACCGACCTCGGCTTCTTGGAGCGCGGGCGCGTACTCCTTAGCAAACTCGAACTCCCCAATGTTCTCGGGAACATCCGGCAGAAGGCTGCTTTGAAGAGTCGCGGCGATATTATGCTCGCGCTTATATGCCTTCGCGTTCTGTATGGCAACCGCGATGATCGAGGTCACATCCTCCAGGAGCCTGACCTCCCGTTCCGGTACCTCTCGATGGCTGCGCGCACCGGTAAAAAGCACCCCGAGGAGCTTGCCCGCATATAAGATCGGCGCCGCCACCGCCGTCCGCACATTTTCATCATGCACGAAAGGCCCATACACATAGCTCGATCCGGTTACATCTTTCACAACCAGAGCTTCATGCCGCATAGCCGCCTGCCATAAAAGCCCTTTACCCATTGGAACCCGAGTCTTTTGCCAATTACCGGACAGCGTACCACAGCTTGCGCCGTGATACAGCTCCTGCCTGTCCTCGTCGATCAGCCCGATAAGGCACATATCGAACGTGGTTATTCCGCACAGCTCCGAGATCGTCGAATTGAGCAGCTCCTGCATATCGGTGATGGATGACGCCGCTCTCGATACCTGCGAAAGCATCAGCAGATCGTCGATAAGATGCCGCATCTTCTGCGTCGCTACCCGCACCCGCTGCAGGTCATCCTGGCCTTCCGGGTTCACCTCCGCCCCTTCCTGATTGAGCGTATCCACGCTTCTCAGCTGCTCTCGCAGGTTATCGGATACGGAGTAGTTGAATGTTTCAATCTCCCGGCTTGCAGCTTCGAGCTCAGTGGCTCGCCGCTTCATGTCCTCATTGAGCCTTTTAATCTCTTCTACCGCTGCTTTCCATGCGCTGATATCGCGGATGATCGCCGTAATAAAGAGCCCTTCCTCTGTCCGCATCGGCCCGAGGGCTATCTCGACAGGGAACTCGCTGCCATCCCTGCGAAGCCCATACAGCTCGAGACCTACGCCCATCGGCCTGGTCCGTGGCTCCGCTGCGAAGTGCTCGCGGTGAATTATGTGTATATCGCGATAGCGTTCCGGTATCAAGACTTCGATAGGTTTACCGAGCAATTCGTCGCGATCATATCCGAACATCTCCTCGGCCTGGTTGTTGACATACGATATCCTGCCATCACCGGCTACAATGACAATGCCGTCCGGCGCCAGCTCAAGCAGCGCCTGCGCCCTGGCCTGAGCAGTTTCCGCGGCTAATCGAAGAGCTCTCTCTCTGTTCAGCTCGCGGGAGAGCTCTGCTACCTCAGCATTGTTTTCTTCGTTTTGCCTGTTATGCAGTCTTTTCATAGGCCTTTCTCCCCGGATAGCAAATGGAGACATAGTACAATACGCTAACGAATGACGTATTATTCTCCTAATTGTTTACATTTCCGCACAAAATGCCTAATTTACACTTCCCAAGCGCCTATAAGCCATAGACTACCCCATGCCGAAACCTGACAATCAACAGTCTCATACATAAAAGAAGCGAGCCACCGTCATAATGGCTCGCTGGTATAATCGAGAGTAATTGCGTCCTGGCGTCAGGGAGGGTCTGGGTTTTGAATCGCGGATAGGGTGGATGGTACGGATGTATGTATGTGTGAGCCTGTACCGGTGTTTCGGATTTGAGGGTTGGAGAAATGAGTTACCATATAACCCACTAAGCCTTCACCCCAACCCTCAAATCCCGAAACTTATGCTAATGCAGCTGGTCCGGGATTACAAATCCCGACCATCGTACTTGCTGCCTGTGATAATAAATACTACCAGTGGGATCACTGACAGCTGAAAGCTTATAGCTAAAAACAGCTATCCGCCTAAGCCGTCACGTCCGGCTGATAGTCTTTATGCGTATCCTTGGTCCTGATCTCCACTCGCCGCACCTTTCCGCTGATCGTTCGTGGAAGCACATCGACGAACTCGATAATCCGAGGATACTTATAAGGCGCCGTTACCTTCTTTACATGGTTCTGGAGCTCGACCACCAGCTCATCTGACGCTTCATAACCCTTCGAGAGCACTACCGTGGCCTTAACCACCTGTCCTCTGAGATCATCAGGCACACCGGTAATCGCGCACTCCAGCACCGCCGGATGCTCCATCAACGCGCTCTCCACCTCAAACGGACCGATCCGGTAGCCGGAGCTCTTGATCATATCGTCATTTCGCCCGACATACCAATAGTAGCCATCTTCATCGCGCCATGCGACATCGCCGGTGTGATAGATCCCATCGTGCCACATCTTCTCGGTAAGCTCCGGATCGCGGTAATATCCCAGGAACAGCCCCGGCGGTCTGGTATCGCCGGCTTTAATGCATATCTCGCCTTCCTCGCCGACTTCGCACGGCTGGCCTTCATCGTTAAGAATATCGATATCCCAAAGAGGTGAAGGCTTGCCCATCGATCCGGGCTTGGGAGTCATCCATGGGAAGTTCGCCACCATCACGACCGACTCCGTCTGCCCGAAGCCTTCCATAATCTTCAAGCCGGTATACTTCTGGAATCCCTGAAAGACTTCCGGGTAAAGCGGCTCTCCGGCGGTCACACAATATTTCAAATTGCTGAAATCGTATTTTGTCATATCCTGCTGCGCGATGAACCGGTAGACCGTGGCAGGCCCGCAGAAAGTCGTCACCTTGTGGTCCTGCAGCATCTGGAGCAGGTCGGCCGGCTCGAATTTGCCTTCGAAATCGTAAACAAAGTTCGCCGTGCCCGCAATCCACTGGCCATAAATCTTGCCCCACGTGCATTTCGCCCAGCCGGTATCCGAAAGGGTGCAATGCAGACCATCATCCTGAACATTCTGCCAATACTTAGCGGTTATGATATGGCCGAGAGGATAATTGAAATTATGCGCCACCATTTTGGGCATTCCCGTGGTGCCCGAAGTGAAGTAGAGGAGCATCATGTCGGTATTTGTGGTAGCGGCGTCGCCGGTCGGTCGAGCGAATTTTGGCGAAGCCTTCGCCACGTCATCGCTGAACGAATACCACCCCGGCCGGCTCATCCTGATCACCGCTTTATGATCGAGCGTCGGCGACTCTTTCTGAGCCTCATCCACCGCTTCGAGCACACGCTCATCGTCGCACGCGATAATCATTTTAATATCCGCGCGCTCCGCTCGATAGACAAGATCTTTCACCGTCAGCAGGTGTGTTGCGGGAATTGCGACTGCACCCACCTTGTGTAGCGCGACCATCGTCATCCAGAACTCCCATCGCCGCTTGAGGATCATCATCACCGGATCGCCCTTTTTGATCCCGACAGCCGTAAGGAAGTTCGCTACGCGGTTGCTGTATTCAGAGACTTCGCCGAACGTAAACGATTTGCTGTCACCCTTATCGTTGCACCACACCAGCGCGCGCTTATTCGGGCTGACCCGTGCATATTCATCAATAACATCGAAGCCGAAGTTGAAGTGCTCCGGTATATCTATCTTGAAATTGGACTTGTAGTCCTCGTAAGAGTTGAAATCGATCCTTGGTAGAAATTTTTCCAGCATTGCCGTACCTCAGTTCATCATAGTATGATCGCCAGGAACTGAGCCGGCTGATCATCGAGCGCCCTCATGGAGTGTGGATGGTTCGAGTCGAAGTAGAGGGCATCTCCTTCGCTCAATATAAGCTCATGGTCATCGACAGTAACTGCCAATCTGCCTTTAATCACATAGTCAAACTCCTGGCCTGGGTGGGAGTTTTTCTCTTCGCTGTCCGACTTTCTGGGTTCCACCGTAACAAGCAGCGGTTCCATCCGTTTATGAACGAAGTTGGGAGCAAGGCTCTGGTAATCGTAGTGGTGACTGCGGTTGATCGCCACCCCCATCCCTTTTCGCACAACGGAATAGGTATGCAGCCGCGGGTGTTCACCGGTAAGTATCTCCGTGAGTTCGACGTTGAATTTCCCCGCTATCTCATAAAGGAGGCTGACGGGGATATCGTAATTGCCGCTCTCATATTCTCTGTAAGTTTCGGCGCTGATGCCTAGCTCTTGCGCCAGAGACTCCACCGTTACCCCGGATATCTCGCGAAGCTCCTTTATCCGCTCCGCGATATCCTTGATTTGACCAGTCATGTGTCTCCCTCCAACTCAGCAGTTTACTTCGGCCATTTTACCACAAGATGAGTTATAGTTCATCTCACTCCACCCTCGTTTAGGAATGGAGGAATTTTGAATTATGAATTCTTAATTTTGAATAACCATGGGTGGTAGTCTGATCGTGTTTGAAATGATGGGTAGGGATCTCCGAATCCGGCTGTTCAAGAATAGGCTGCGAGGTTCGGAGACCCCCAATTGGCTCTAAGGTGGCGATTCGGAGATCACCACCTATCTATACAATGCTGATCATACTATCACTACACAAGTATTCAAAATTAAGAATTCCCCCCTTCAGCATGCGCTCAGAGATATAAAAAAGGCCGGACTGCACTAGCCCGGCCCGTATCTAATGAGTTCCGCATAATGATGTGACATACTGGCGGGTCAGACCGAGCACGAAGCCTTCTGCCAGGTTGTCACTACACTACCTGAAACTCAGTATATCAATTATCTATCCCTAATTAGAGGGGCTTGATGTCATTTGAGTCCCTGATGATCAGCACAGGCACTACCTTCGCTCCTGTCTGCTCACTGGATACTATACCGGTAACAACCACAAACCCACTCGCCGCGGGTTCGGTGCTTCCACATTCCACCTTTACTCCGGTATGTCCTGAGTCATCGGAGATGCCACTGCCGTCATCGAGGTAGAAATACTTGGCACTGGGATCATCGGTGTTGGAGTAGCTGACATTTCCTGCCACCCTTACCAATAGCCCGATGTTGTATAGACCCGTAGTTGTAGTTACACCGGGAGTAAGGGAGTTAAAGCTCGAGCCACCAAGGCTTCTTGTCACCAAAGCCACTGGAGCAGGCATCACTCCCAGACCAGCATCATCTACACTGTCGGCAAGTAATGCTCTTTGTGCACCAGATAGACCCAGCACACCGACCACATTCACCAGATTACCTACCGTAACCGAACTCCCGGATATCACCTTAAGAGCAGCTGAACGGTCAGCTTCCTCTATCCAGAACATACCAGGCAAAGCCGCGGTTACAGCCTTGGCTTTCAAAGACAGCTTCTGAGAGTTATCGATTCCCAGGGCAAGGCCTATGGTATCCACTGCCGTGCCGTAGTGGTAAGGGCCGAGATCGAGAGTCCCGTTAGCTACTCCCTCACCATTGAATCCCTGCACATGCAGATACCAGTCACCTTCGGCAGACGCGCTCAGAGCAAGATCACCTGAGCTCCAGCTTGTCTCGGAGCCACTGAAGCTGTGAGTGGGAGAGTTGTCCCAGGCATAGAGATAATGGTCGAGAGTCCCTTCACCAAAGCCACCCACCGCACTGAATGTGAAGTCGGGGGTGGAGTATCTGGTATCTACTGCTTTAGAGCAGGTAACATTAGAAGAAGTAGGGGCAACTGAGAGGCTATAGCGGGTAACACTCCCGACATAGCCCGTGGTGTTGTTCCAGCTTCCTCTTGTAAGGCTGGAGTTGTCCCTGGCCGCGATGTCATAGGTATAGGACTTATTGGGGGTAAGGCCTGTGTCCGAGTAAGATGTAGTGGTAGTCCATCCGGTAAGAGGGGTAGTTCCCTTTCTTACCTGTACAGCCACATCTCCTCTTCTGTAGTGGTTATCTCCCGTATCAGCAGCATCTTCACTGCTTCCCGGAGCTATTCCCACTCCCTGGTCCATCGGTATATCCCAGCTAAGGTCTATCTTGTCAGGTGCTGATGCCTTAACTGAAGCAAAGCTCGGAGCTACGGGAGCGACGTTGTCTATGTATACGTCCATATAGTTCGCCGGGCCGCCGTCAGCCCAGTTTGACCCGCCGTTCGTGCCGCTGCCCTGTCCGCTCTGAAAACTCGTCCTGTGCGACTGGCTCACGGAGAAGAAGTGGAACCGCCTGTGCCCCGTTATGCCGGTATCGGTATGCGACCAGGTTGCGCCGCTCGAGGTCACATCGGCATAATTAGTATCGCCTGTTATCCCATAACCGCGCTCGAAATGCATCACCTTCCACAGCGGCACCGGACCGGTTACCCATGCTGTCCCGTTCGCGGTAACATTGGTATTGTTCGTATATACCTTCGTCCCCGGCTGCGGGTTGCTTACACCATCGAAGCTCGCCACATCTATCCGCGGATACCAACTGTCCTGTTCACCGCCGAGACCGTAGCTCAGATAACCACCAAGGTCGAACACATTCACACTCGGCTCGTTCCAGTTGCGACTACTGCCATTACGCAGGCTCATCGTGCCTTCGAAATTGCCCGTGCCGTTGTGAATCTTGAACAAAACCCTCGACCACCCCGCGGGCATGCTTGTCGAAGCGGTTTCGTCCTGGTCGCGGGTAAGGCTTCGTGATGAGCTGATATCATTAATCAGAGCGCCGTTCAACCATACCCTGTTTCCATCATCCGAACCGATCAAGAACTTCGGCGCGGCTCCCGCAGGCGCATACATCCACGCGAAGCCATAGGAGTCCATACCATCACCACCGCCATAAGCGCCGGCGTTGCCTTTGAAGTTGAGGCTGCTGGAGGTATTGCAATCGCCGGTCGTTACCCTGCCCGGAGCTTTTCCACCCCACAGGAACACATCGCCATGAGTCCTATCGATCGCGGGGTACAGATAGAGCGAAGACTCCGCGAGACTATGATCATCGGTTACCGCGCTCGAAGCGTATCCGCCCAGGCATGTCCAATCATTTATATACTGCCAACGATCACCATACATGTGCAGTCCCGCGGCTGAAAGCACGGGACCTCCGCATGTAGAACTGCAGCCCGAACCGGCATCGGCTATATTCGGATTTGTGCGCCAGCCGGATGTGCTCAGGTTGGTCCAGTCGGAATCGAGAATGTTATACCAGCCGTTCCTGGGGCACTCGTTAAGGGTGGGCTGAGTGGTGGTATCGGCGCCGGATCCGTTGAGCATCACATATTTCGCCAGCGCGGTTCCGCTGCATGTGATCTGCACATCGGTTGCGAAGTGCCCACGCCCCGACCAGCTCTGGCTGGAGTTCCAGAAAAGGTTCCTGTCATACACAGTGCAGCTCTGCCCGGTAATGTTGACGCCGTAGGTATACCATTCGGAAATATTGCCGGTGCAGGTCTTCGTCGCCCAACCTGAGACGTAGCTCGTGGGGTTCGACTGCCAATCGATCGTCTTCGCGGGAAGCGGAGAACCCGTATTATCCGGCGGCTCGACAGGGCCATCACCGACAGCAATCTGCTTCGTAACGGTCGGCCCGAACCATTGGTAACCATCGCGCACCATCTGCCAGCGCGTCGTATAGGTCCCGGGGCTCATCGGGGCGGTCATAATAAAGCTGAATGTGTAGGTCTGCCCCGGTTTTACCTCACCCTGGACATCCACACGGTTGAAGCTCGTGAACGGATCGCTGCCGCTGGGCGCTCCCAACCTGAAACCACGTGAAGTAAACCAGCAGACTCCCCTGTTTCTCAAGGTTATAGTCGCCGTATAGGTGTGGCCGATCTGCATCGTCGTGGGGATCGTATCAGCTACCACCTCGCAGGAATACTTCGCCCAGGTCGGGGTAGTCCCGAAATAGGCGCAGACGCCATTGTAGAGACCCCACTCGGCAACGGAGCGGAAGAAATCGTCGGTCAGGTATTGGGCATCTTTGGTGCAGTTATCGTGGAACGCAAGCTCGATAAGACATGCTGGGCGATTGGGGATGCGGATCTCGCCGAACCCACCGGCAGAATCCTGCACACCGCGGCCCGTATACCAGTTCGGGTCATACATATCGCGTATCGCCGCGCACACATTGTTTTGGACCTGCGTTGCCAGGTTCAGGCTGGCGCTTACCCAACTCGGGTGTTCCATAGCGGTATCGCGGTAGGTCACCGTTCCCGTCGCAGTACCACCGCCGCCCGCGTTGGTGTGGCAGGCTATGTAAATATCGGTATTCTTATAATCGGCCCAAAGCGGACGGCAGCGAATATCGTCGCTGTCGCGGGTTGAAACAGCCTGATCGTCGCCACAGTTGCCGGAGTAACTCGCCCACACCGAACACGGCGCGCCGATATGGTGCAGCCACGAAAACGCAGCCATCTTCCACCACGGCAGTCCGGTTTCGGAGTTGCAGCAGTCGGTTTCATCGAGTTGCCGGGGGCATTCCACCCTCGCTCCGTCGGCGCTTAAATAAGTATAAAGGAACTGGCACAGGCGAATGCTGTTTGTATCTTCGAGCACCGCCTCGCCGAAGTTGCAGGGGTCGGAGCGCTGCCATCCCCACCAACCGACCCAATACCTGCCGTGGGAAGGACCAATGGTAACGCTGTGACCGCTCAGTCCCGTGGTATCAGGTGAAATCGACTGCACCCGTGCGCTCGCCGGCCCGCCTACCGCAGGCGCCGGAGCCAGGTAAGTCGAGAGCAGCTTACCATTACATGTAAGCCGCACCGAAGCTATCGCCGGGAAGTCGCTGAGGGTCGTCCTGAACTGGTCATAAATCTGCTGAAGGCCCGCTTCATCGAGCCCTGATAATACGTCCTGGGAAAGGTCGATTTCCGCCGTATCACCGGAAATAGAGAGCTTGTTAATCGAGACTCCCGAAGGAATCCGTGTGATTATGCCTTCCGCGGTTTCTTCGGCGGTAGGTCCACCAACAAGCGCGCACACGGCAGCATCAGTCAGCGCCATTCCATCCGGCACGCTCCGGTTTACAACAACCAGCTCTCCCTGCTGGTAGTAACGCACCCTCACGGTTGCGGCATTCACAGCTCCAACCGAAACCGCTAACAGCAGCGCGCATAACAGCGCGCTGAACGCCATTGTTCTTCTCATTCTACTACTCCCCCAATACTAACAGCCGCCATGCCGGTTCAAAGCCCCATCTATTGACTTTCAGGTAATGTAGTGACAACCTGGCAAAAGGCTTCGTGCTCGATCCAACCCACCAGTACGTCACATCATTATGCGAAACTCATTAGAACCAGCTTGTCACAGATCGGCCTATTAGAAGCATGCTCGTTTAATCAATACTTGTCAAGCCAGCAATATTACCAGGTAATCGAGCAGTCTATTCCTTATATTCCATTCCATAATCTATACAGGCTCATAATTCACACCAGCAAGGAAAACCGATATTACAGCGAGAAGTGTACTGCTAACAGCACGCCAATCGTAGGTACGGAGGGTCAATTATGTCGAAAGAAATCAGCCGCCGGTCCTTTCTGAAGGGCGCGGCACTGGGCGGTGTGGGTTTACTCGTGCTTGGAGACAGCCGTCTTGCTTTTGGTTATGAAGCCAACGGCAAGCTCAATATCGCCATGATCGGCTGCGGTGGTAAGGGCGCGAGCAACCTGGGCGGAGTTTCAGGCGAAAACATCGTCGGATTGTGCGATGTGAACGAAAAAACAGCCGCCGAAGCCGCCAAGAAATTCCCCAGCGCTAAAGTTTTCACGGATTATCGCATCATGCTCAACCAGATGAGCAAGGGAATCGACGCAGTGGTCGTGAGCACCCCGGATCACAGCCATGCCCCTGCATCGCTGATGGCTATGAGAATGGGTAAGCATGTCTACTGCGAGAAACCGCTCACCCACTCCATCGCCGAAGCGAGATTAATGCGCGACACCGCCCGCAAGTATAAAGTGGCTACCCAGATGGGCAATCAGGGCACCGCGAGCGACGCTCATCGCGAGACGGTGGAAGTCATTCAAGCCGGAGCAATCGGGCAGGTTTATGAAATTCATGTCTGGTCTAACCGGCCGGTATGGCCGCAGGGCCTGAAGCGCCCCGTGGAGACTCCACCGGTGCCGAGTACGCTGCATTGGGACCTGTGGCTCGGCCCGGCGCCCGCGCGCCCCTACAATCCATGCTACCAGCCGTTCAACTGGCGCGGATGGATCGATTTCGGCACCGGCGCACTCGGAGACATGGGCTGCCACACGCTCAATATGCCGTTCAGGGCTCTCAACCTCACGAACCCGACCTCAGTGGAAGCCGAAGTCCATGACATGACTGATGAATGCTATCCGAAGTCATCGATCGTGCATTTCACGTTCCCCGCTCGCGGGAACCTGCGGGGCTTGAAGCTGAAGTGGTACGACGGCGGTCTCAAACCCTCCAACGAAGTGCTTTATGGACGAGACCTGCCGGGAAGCGGCGTAGTTTTAATCGGCGAAAAGGGCAGGATATTCTCGCCGGATGATTACGGCAGGAGCTACGAGCTTTTGCCGAAAGAAAACTATACCGATTATAAAAAGCCGCCGCAAACGCTGCCGCGCTCACCGGGGCATTATGCCGAGTGGATCAGGGCGTGCAAGGGTGGTGAACCCGCTATGTCGAACTTCGACTACGCTTCCGCCCTTACCGAAACCATCCTGCTTGGCAACCTGGCAATAGTAACCGGCGAGCCCATTTACTGGGACCCGGTGGACATGAAGGCGATCAATTGCCCGAAAGCCGACTGCCATATTAACACCGTGTATCGCAAGGGGTGGACGGTTTAGGCTGACTTACTTTTATCTGCAGTGGTATATCCGACAGGTGGCGGCTGCAAGCTGCCACCTGGTTTTATTTTATCAATACCCGGGGGTGGTAATGATCCATTCCTCGGGGGCTGTATCAGCGTTTGTGGTCAGCTTGAATTTATACTCAAAGATTTTATCATTCTTTTTGCACGTGCCTGCCAGCACTGCCGGCTCAGCGCCTTATCCTGTTCTACATTCACACTTCGCTGGTAGCTATCGAGCGCAGCTATCTCCGCGATTGAGTCGATGTCCAGGGTGCCGAGCTTGTTAACGGTTGCGCGCCAGTGCTCGATCGTGGCATCGGGAATCATCCATGCGGCTTTCCTAAACCATTTGCGGTCGTGAAGCTCGATTATATCTCCGTGCTTTTCCCAGTTCCTGTAGTAAGCGCTGCAGATCATATCTACGGTGTTTCGGATTTGAGGGTTGGAGGATAGAGTTACCATATAACCCACTCAGCCTTCATCCCAACCCGGAAATCCCGAAATTTACGCTGCATACTGGATTCCCGCCTTCGCGTGAATGACAGTACTTGCTGACTGTGATGATAATTGCTACCTGTGATATCACTGATATCTGACAGCTGTACAATTCTCCTTAGATAACTGTTCACGTGCAGTGGTACGGTTAGTTATGGTAAAAAAATAACCATTGACATGAAGTAAGGATGGCTGCTATACTTCCTGCAACAACATAATATCGAATCGGCGACAGAGGTTGCCCTGAGTAATCAGGGCTGAAAAGGGAAGACGGTGAGAAACCGTCACGGGCCCGCCGCTGTAACCGGGGACAATTCGGCGATATCCACTGGTCCGAAAGCTGGACTGGGAAGGAGCCGGAGAGGACGATCCGGGAGTCAGAAGACCTGCCTTGTCGCATAGAGCGCAACATCTTCGGAGGCAAAGATGTCGGACTCAGATACCCGCATTAGCTTTAATCGGGCTCCCGTCCAAGACAACTTCCGAAATGGGCGGCGAGCCCGTTTTCGGTTTTATAAGGGTTTTTCTCTGATCGAGCTGCTGGTGGTGATGGCTGTCATCGCTATTCTTGCGGCTGTTCTGTTTCCTGTATTTACCACGGCGCAGGGGCGGGCCCGGCAGGCCAATTGCCTGTCTAACCTCAGACAGCTTTCCGCCGCATGGCTCGCCTATACCGACGACAACCACGGCGGCGCATGTCCTTCATACTACTACTCCGATAACTTCCGCTACGAGCATGCCTGGGATTTTGTCCTCGATTGGGGGGTAAATCCGGTGGAGAACCGCCTGGGGCTGCTCGGTCCTTATACGAAAAATCAGAAGATAAACGCCTGTCCTGCGTTCAAAGGCGAGGGATATGGCCGGCCTCTCACTGGCTATGCGTATAACGCAAGCTATATCGGCGGAGATCCGAATAATTCAGATCCTCTTTCCAAGGTCCCCTGTAAACTCGGCGATATTACTCATCCGTCCGCGACCGTGCTCTTCGCGGATGCGGGATGGGGATCGAACCCGGTGAATTCGGAGGCTTACCTGCGCGCTCCGAGCGATGAGCTCTTTCGGGCAGGAAAGGTGCATTTCAGGCATAACGGGATGGCGAATGTCGCTTATGCCGATGGACACGCGGGTTCGACCGGGAGGATGTTCAGGCGAGATTCATCGGAACCGGAGTGCGGAGCGCTATCGGAGGATGATTCCGTTTATGATCTGAGGTGAAGGGAAGAGAACCATCTTCGATTTGGAATTTAAGACTCAATTAGTATTGAGTAGTAATTAATGAGTATCGGCTGTGGGTGAAGGTCTGAACTGGCTGGTATCTCTGTTATTGATTTGGTGTTGGTACTGCTGGTCTGGCTATGGATTGTAAGCCAGATAAAGCGCCGCGTCCGGCGCTTTATCGGCAGCCGTAATTATAAGCAAGTCTTTCACATAGCCATTTTCGAAGGTGATAGGGAGAAGAGATGAAATTCATTATCTGCATTTTAGCTGTTGTGGTTTGGGTTGGGCTGATGTGCTCGAATGGCTGGACGGATGATCGGTTTGCTTCGCGGGTGGCGGATTATTCTAACCTTGGAGCAAGCCCCTATGATGATCCGAACTCGGCGCTGGGGAGACCATCGTTATGGATGAAGGGGGCTCCGGGACCGGGGAATTCGGATGGTATATTCGCATGCTCCATGATTTGCGGCGCATGGAATACCGACCCCAATGGAAACAAGCTGATTACCACGGTTAAAGCGGGAGGTTACCTTACGGTCGAGTTCGACAAGCCGATTCTGGATGACCCCGCAAACTGGTTCGGCAAGGACTTCATCGTATTCGGCAATTCGGCGTTCAGCGGAGCGGGAGGCTATATCAGCGTGGATACCGATATGGGCGCCTACCGGATTCTGAACGGCACGAGCGGGACATGGGAGCCGGGCACGGTGAGCGTAAGCCAGGACGGGGTGACCTGGTATACGTTTACATCAGGACCATTTGTCGATGATTTCGCTCCCACGCAGGCTTTCACATGGGACAGAGACACTCGATGCTGGGACATCGAGCTCGATCCGACCAAACCGGTAAATCCATCACTGACTAAAGCAAGCTTCGCAGGAAAAACCGTAGCTGATGCGATCGATCTTTATAACGGATCGGCTGGAGGCGCGGCATTCGACATATCAGGGCTCCCGCTGGCTGTCGATGCGAACGGGCGAAAATGGATCCGATTTGTCAGAATAAACGGTGGAACTCCCGCGCCGGAGGTAGATGCGGTTGCCCGAGTGAGCAATGTGCCTCCGATTGCCACTATCGCGGACGCGAAGCGGCAGGCGGAGATGACCGGCGTGAGGATCGAAGGCGTCATAACCGCGGGGAGTTCGGAGCTTGGAAATTGTTTTTATATCGAGTCGGAGGATCGAAGCTGCGGAGTGATGGTGACCGGACGGAGCGCCGAGCGCGGGCGAAAGGTGATCGTGGGTGGTGTGATGTCGGCTCTGAACGGCGAGAAGCGGGTGAAAGCGATCTCGCTGGACGATGATGGCGAGGGTAGCGCGGCTCCGCTCGGTATGAGCGGCAGGACAATGAGCGGATGCAAAATCGCGGTCGGGCTGCTTGTGAGGACCTGGGGAAAGGTGGGCGATGTGGACGAAGCCGGGATGACATTTACAGTGGATGACGGCTCGGGATGCAAGGTGACGTGTATAGCTCCGAATGATCCCTGGTTTACGCTGCCGGGTAATGGCGATTTTATCAGTGTAACGGGAGTGTGCTCGGGTGGACCTGTTTTAAGGATTCGGGCGCAGGATGACATCAATTAACGGCGGTATAGATCCGCCAAGGAGGAGAAAGGGGAAAGACATGATTAAAAAGGCTGGTTTTGGACTGATAGCAGCAGTGCTGCTCGCGCTGAGCAGCGCCGCGGGAGCGCTCACATTTAATGATGCGGCGATCGATAAATGGGTGGGGAGCGGTGATAAATCCGCGGCCCTGGTTATCGATTTCGGGACGAAGTCGTTCGCGTTCGGCTATAAGTGGACGGGAACGGCGAGCGGATGGGATATCCTCGATGCCGTGCGCAATTCGACTACGCTCACAGTCGGCGATGATACGAGCTGGGGCGGGCATATCGTCAATTCGCTGAGTTATAAGGGCTTTTCAGGGAGTTATGACAGCGAGAACTGGGACCCGACAAGCCATTGGTGGGAATTCTGGACATCTACGGACGGCGCTCACTGGTCTTCTTACATGGCAGGCGGGTGCGCTGATTTCGTGCTTACGGACGGGGATTGGACCGGGTGGACATTCGCTCCGCCCTACGGTGAATACGATCCCGCGCCGGTGACCCCGACTGTGCCGGAGCCATCGTGCGCGGCAGTTCTGTTTTCTATGATTGGCCTTGTCGGCTGTAAACGGCTCCTCCGAAGATCCGGCAAGTAACCAACCCTCGCAGGGCCCGTCGCCAACCGGGCCCTGCGGCGTTTTTAAGCATTAATCAATTCATAGCGCCAACTGGCGCGGTTAGTGCCTTCAACAAAATGGCCCGGTCGAGCCGCCGGAGCCGCAGTCATCTCCCCGGCTCGAGTTGAATCGGGATATCAGGCGCTCAGTGTTTTCGGATCCACATCCCGGGCACTTGGCGCCCGTGCGTTTTGCCCAGATCGGCTGTTTGACATCGAATGTAGAATCGCAGTCCTTGCATTTATACTCGTAAGTCGGCATTGTATCACCTTCTTTCGGTGGTATTGAGTCTTGCTACTTAACTTAATCAGATAGCTATGGTGTTCCGGGAACTTGTTCTCGGAACCTCAGGCAAGGGTCAGGAAAAGATCCATAGCCTCTTTCATCGAAGCTTCCGGATCTTTAGGCCCTTCCTTATCCTTCAGACAATCCTGCATTTTGTGAGTCAGTATAAGGAAACCCACCTTGTCCAGGGCTTTGCGGGCGGCGCAGAGCTGATGTATCACTTCAGCGCAGTCCTTGCCCTCCTCTATCATCCGCTGAAGGCCTCTGATCTGGCCTTCGATGCGGCGGAGCCTGACAGTCACATCGTCTTTGGTAGCCGTAGTAAGCGCCTCCTTTATACCCCGGGGGGTATGATATATTCAGTATATTCCATAACGATGTGGTTGTCAAACCATTAAATGAATAAATTTACGTTGCCTGCTTCGGCTCGGTCGAGATACATCGCGACTCCGCCTTCTTCTACGCCTTCGATAAGCTCCTCACGCTTGATTCCCATAAGGTCCATGGACATCGTGCAGGCTACGAGCTTGACTCCGGCTTTCTGCGCGGATGCGATCAGCTCGGGCAGGGACGCGACGTTCTTCTTTTTCATAATCCCCTTGATCATCGCGAGGCCCATTCCGCCCATATTCATCTGCGAGAGCTTGAGCTTCTCGGCTCCGCGCGGCATCATCCAGCCGAACATCTTCTCGATAAGATTCTTCCGGACAGCTACGGGCTTGGAGCTTCTTAAGGCATTAAGGCCCCAGAATGTGAAGAACATCGTGACCTCGCTGCCCATCGAGGCGGCGCCGTTCGCAATGATGAACGCGGCAGTTACCTTATCGAAGTCGCTGCTGAAGACGATTATGGTCTTGCGTTTGCATGTTTCAGGCAAGGACGAGGAGCACGGGGCGGACACGCTCGATATACCCTTTGCTATGGTCGCCTTGTAGCGGCCGCTTTCGGGGATCGCTTCGATGAGGTGGTTACCGGTGGAGTGGCACCATGCGTCGATATCCGAAGCGAAGGCGGGATCGGTGGCTGTGACCACGATTGCTTCGCCCTCTTTAATGGTTGCAAGCGCCTGAGCAACCTGCATGATCGGACCAGGGCACTGCAAGCCACATGCGTCGACAGTCTTCACCACCGTTACGGACTGCGGTTTTTCTTCCTGGACCACCCTGCAGCTTATTCCGGAGTCGTCGCAGGCTTCAGTTCTGGGCGGTTCGGGATTGCGAGGCGCCTTTCCGGTAACCGCTGCATAGGTCTTGATGCCGCCGGTGTAGTTCCTGCACTTGAATCCTTTCTGCATGAGGATCCTGCATGCGAGATACCCGCGCAGGCCTACCTGGCAGTAGGCGAGAATTTCTTTATCCCTTGGCAGCTCATTTATACGATCGCGCAGCTCATCGAGCGGGATATGGACCGCCCCGGGTATGATTCCGGCCGCAATCTCGAAGGGTTTTCTGACATCGAGAATCAGCTGATCTTCGCGTGGATCAACCATCTCATCGGTGTGGCATATCTGGACATCGCCCCGGAGAATATTAGCGGCCACAAAACCGGCATAGTTCACCGGATCCTTCGCGGAACCGTAAGGCGGGGCATAGGACAGTTCCATATCTTCAAGATCGAAGACAGTGAGACCCGCCCGAATGGCTACGGCGAGCACATCGATGCGCTTGTCCACTCCGTCCGAACCGACAGCCTGCGCTCCGAGGACCTTGCCATCATCCGGATTGAAGAGGAGCTTAAGGCTGATAGGGCTCGCGCCGGGATAGTAGCTTGCGTGGCTGGCGGGATGGATATAGATCTTTTCATAAGGCATGCCGGCGCGCTTAAGGGATTTTTCGCTCATCCCGGTCATACCGACAGCTAAATCGAAAACCTTACAGATGCCGGTGCCCTGAGTGTTTTTATAGATCGTTTCTCTGCCGAAGGCGTTGTCGGCGGCGATCCGGCCCTGGCGGTTCGCGGGACCGGCGAGCGGGACAAGGGTGGCGAATCCGCCCAGGAAATCGGTCACTTCGATTGCGTCACCGACCGCGTAAATATCGGGATCATTGGTGCGCATGTGCGCATCGACCGCTATACCGCCGCGCTCACCGATGGTCAACCCGGCTTCTTTGGCGAGCTTAACCTCGGGTTTCACGCCGACCGCGAGGATGGCGATTCCGCAATCGACGCTCTCGCCGTTGCTGAGCTGAGCCTGGAGCGTATCGCCGGCGTCGATGAACCTGGTCACGGAGGTTTCGAGGCGTAGATCGACTCCGTGGAGCACGAGGTGCTGATGAAGAGGAGCAGCCATTTCGGGATCGACCGGCCCCATCACCTGCTGGGAGAGCTCGACCAGGGTTACGCCGATACCGCGCTCGCGAAGCGCTTCAGCCATTTCAAGGCCTATATAACCGCCGCCTACGATAACGGAATGAGAGGGCTTGCGATCTTCAAGGACTTTAATTATCGCGTCCATATCAGACATCGAGCGGAGCGTGAGCACCCGCGGATCGTTCGCGCCGGATATGGGTGGGCGAACCGGCTCGGCGCCGGGGCTGAGGATTAATTTATCATAGGAGATCTTTTGCACGTCGCCGTCCGCTACGCTGCGTACCGTAACTTCCTTGCGCTCGCGGTCGATTGCAATCGCCTCAGTACGGGTACGGACATCGATGCGGAGGTTAGCGTAGAGCATCGCCGGAGTTTGGACGAGGAGGCGGTTTCGGTCCTGGATAGCTCCGCCGATATGGTAGGGCAGTCCGCAATTAGCGAAAGATACATATTCGCCGCGCTCGATAAGAATTATTTCGGCATCTTCGGAGAGCCGGCGGGCGCGCGCGGCGGCCGAAGCGCCTCCTGCCACTCCACCAATGATCACGATTCTTGTTTTATCAGTCATTCATCTATACTCCCTGCTGTCACATTGTCAGGTTCGGAAACGGAGCAGTGCTGCCTTATGCAGTTCAGCAAGGACGGCAGCTGCGCTGAAGCGATTTTATAAAAAACGGACTGCGCGCGACGCTCGCTCTTGAGAAGCCCGCAGCTCTGCATGAGGCGCAAATGCTCGCAGGCCTGATTGTGCTTGACGCCGCACATCTCGGCGATTGCATGGACCGGGAAGTCTCCCTGCATCAGAATTTCAACTATTCTCAGCCTTACGGGATGCGCCATTACCTTGAGGCAGGCCGCGGCTTCGTTGAGGGAGTCCATGGGCAGCATTTCAAGGTTGGGTTTGGGATCAGTCATTAGAGTGATATCCTCGTTATATCGTAACCTTTCGATATATGGATTATATACCACAATCGGATGGTTGTCAAGACCTGACAGGGCAGATACTGATCTACGGATACCTACGGGAATCCCGCTATATATCTACGTATTGCTTGCAGCCATATAGCGGTGAAATCAGACTTTCTAGTGCGGTTAGATATGCACTAAATATGCGGTGTTATTGCCTGCAAGATACGTAGTTGCCCGAATAACCGGTAGTTTCACCTGTGCCGAAACTCAGAACAGGTCTGATTTTGGAGGATTGAGATGGTAACGGTCGTTATAGCGCATTCTTTTCCGATAGTTAGACGCGGGCTTAGAACCGTGCTGGAAGAGTCGAGGGAGATTATGGTGGTGGGTGAGGCTGCCAACAATCTCCAGGCACTCGAGATGATCGAGAGAACTCGGGCTACGGTGCTGTTGATCGATACAAGAGTGACAGGACCCGACGGACCGGGAATTGCGAAACGGGCGAAGTTGAGAGCTCCGGGAACCAAAGTACTGACAATAACGGATTGTGCGGACCAGACATCGATATGGAGCGCCCTGCAAAACGGCGCGGACGGATGCATTCGGGACGATGAAGTGCCGTCAAAGCTGATCGAGGCTGTCAACAAGGTGATTGGTCGAGATCAGCGCGTCACGGTGAGGGCGGAACGTTTAATGGATATGCCGCAAGCAGTAGCGGTGGGATAAGTAATGGATTCAAGGAACGATTGGAAATTAATGCGGGGTCTGGCAGCTGCGGTTGTTTTCATATTGGCGGCCTGCTGCCCCGCGTTTTGTTGCTACAGTGGATTTTTAGTAGTTCCCAGTACTGATTTAGTCTCACAAGGCCAGTATTCGGTGGAGGTTCAGAACGATTTACTTCTGCCTGTGAGATCACAGACCAGCAGCACATTCTTCAACACCCAGTTCGGCGTCACGAAAGATGTGGAGGCGGGGCTGGATTTTGATATGAGCGATACCTCCGATAGCAGGATGATCGGGAACTTCAAGTATCGCTATAGTGCCGGCTCGGTGCCCGTGGCAGCGGGTATATC